>ERZ839767.77-NODE-77-length-150130-cov-5.716322_pt1 | contig 150130 bp, 117 predicted proteins | sample MGYA00519879_ERZ839767 | MGnify/ENA primary metagenome ERZ839767 (study PRJEB31850, sample SAMEA3708852) | human gut metagenome | biome: human gut; feature: human-associated habitat; material: faeces | place: China | collected 2014 ...
CAAAAAATACCCTTTCAACCCGGCGGTCAAAAGAGCACAACAGATCCGTAACAATGCAAGGCAAAGCATGACTCGGGTATTAGACCCGCGCGCACCAAAGCCCCGCTGCGAAGCGATGGATCGGCTGCACTCCTCACACCAAAGTCGTGTTGAACCAAAAAAGATACGGCAGGTATCCTGACTTATGATACTGCGGAAAATCCGCACAGAGCCGGCTGTCCCCGACTGTTCGGTCGGGTGTACCGCTCCCATCTTGTCAAATACAGTAATGGCGGTTGTTCAGGACTCGAACCTGATTTCCTTTTCATCTACTCAGTTAACAACTTTTCAAACCGTATCTTTTTATTTAATTATATATATTATAACATATATTGCCGAATTATGGCAATATTTAATAGTGAATTTTTTGTAAAATAAAAGCGCACCCACAGGGTGCGCAATATCTGCAATAAAAGTTCAATACATCGTGTAAGCACGTCTACACATTTATACAAAACACAAATATTATACCGCCGTCAGCACCCTCTGTGCGGACAGCAACAGCAAGTAAACAGATTGAACAGTGCGTAACCGAGACAGCAGTCGCTTGCGCCGCCGCACGGGTCTGAATACTCTGCACGGCGTTCGGAATAGACCTGTCCGCCCTGCTGCATTTGTTCAAGAACCTGTGCATACTGCGCGTTTGTCGGTTCAAGTCTGCACGCTTCGCGAATGTGTGTCAGCGCAACAGTCTTGTTGCCGAGGTTATAATTTGCAACCGAACTGATGAAATACCACTCGCCGTTTCTGTTCTGTATGGAAGACAGAAGATTCAGCGCTTCGCGGTAATAACCTGCGTTCAGATACATTTTTGCGGTTTCGAGCGGGCTCATGCGTGCCGAACCTCCGAACGGATTCCATGTTGTGTAACCTCCGCCGTAACCCGCATTGCCGTAGCCGCCGTTACCGGCACCTGCGGAAGCCGAGGTGTCGCCGTTCTTAATTTGTTCATAAGCAGCGTTTATCTCACTCATTTTCTTGGCAGCTTCTTTATCATTCGGGTTTAAGTCGGGGTGATATTTTTTCGCAAGTTTGCGATATGCCTTTGTCACCTCTTCATCCGAGGCTCCGGGAGACAACCCGAGAACTTTATATGGGTCTTGATACATTCTTTTCTCTCATTCTGAAAGTGATTTATTTTATTCAAGATATTTTTTGCGTTAAAATTCTCAATACAATTTCGCCGCAATCGGACACAGGTTATTTTCGATTACCATAAGTATATGCAAATTCTTGTCCGATGTCAACCGATTTGCGGATATTTCCGTAATTGCGGCACACAATTTTTATTTTCAAAAAGCGGAGACACCGAAAAGGGTATCTCCGCAGTAATTCAAATAAAATATCAAGAGAGTGATTCGGTTTTACCCGCGACAAAATAGAACAGTAACATGGCATCGACTATATCCAATTCGCCGTCGCCGTTCATATCATACAATTCCGAATTATCGAGAAGCGATTTTGCGGAAACGTGATAGAAGACAAGCATTGCGTCCGAAATATCTACAAGGCCGTCGCGGTTTACGTCACCGAGAACCATATCCGTCCGCAAACGTTTGCAGTAATCGAGAGCGACCCAACCGAGGTCTGTCTTGCCCCAAAAGTAAGAACTGTCGGCGGAATAAAGTTCGATGATGTTTATAATGTCGTCCATATGATACGACCCGACTGTGCCGAACATAGTACCGGGACCGGAGCGAATGTTCAGGGTCGAAGTATCGACCTGCCAATCCTCGTCTGCGGTTTTCGAAACACCCGCGTTGACGGAAACGGAGTCCACGCTCTTATCTTCGTCAACAAGGTATACGGTCGTTGTGTAAAGCCCGTCGTAATCGCCGAAAGCATCGACTTTGACATCAAACGTGACGGAAGAACCGTCAAGAGAGAGTTGCTGTGTTACGTTTTTGGCATTTGCGGACGTTACGGCATATATATCCGCAACGGTTTCCGCGCCGTCAACGATGCAGGTCAAAGTGTAACCGTCGGTTGTAACTTTTTCTATTTTGACGGACTCTATCTCCGAAACGGGATCGGCCGCATTCGGGCAATAAATTCTGCCCGATATATAGCGGCTGTAAGTCAATGCTATCCAGCCGTCTTCGGTCTTACCCCAAAGGTAAGGAGACTGCCCCGACATTTCGCGTTTTTCGGTGATCGTGACATGAGTGCCGTATTTATAACTGCCGATAACTTTTGTTCCCGATATGCCGGGAGCGGTTCTGATGTTGGTGGAGGAGTTATCAATGACCCATTCCTCGCTGTCCGTCAGAGTAAGTTCACCGAGATTGACATCGTTTTTGCAGAAATTGTAAAGTTTCTGATAACGCGACGGAACGCTTCCGTTATTGAACGCTCTCGCGGTCTTATAAAGATGCTCCAAAGTGACATCCCGATAACTTCCCGCGTATTTTGCCGCCTGACGCATCCAGTTATAACCCGCGGTCTCGCCTTTGTTGAAAATATCGCAGACGAAAATCATCGCGTAAGGGTTTGTCAAGCCCTGCTGATAGCAGTTCTGAATGTAAGTGTAAACAGTTTGCGCCGCGAAATCGTCCTGTCCCTGTCTGCCCACGGGAGAAGAGAGGTAATCAGAAAGTTTTTTCGCCTCGTCGTTGGTGAGTTTTCTCGTGCCCCACTTGGTCGAAGAGTTCATTATCTCCGCATAAAGAGCCGCGCCGAGAACGCTCTTTGCATTGGACTCCGTGTCCTCCGCAATAATAAATCTGAGCAATTGGAGCGCAAAATCCGCATGCCATTGCAATTTGCCGACGCTCAACGCGCCGCTGTCATTTCCTGAAACTGAGCCGTAGTTTCCTTCACTTTCGCTGATCTGATGCACGGCGGCGGCTATCATTGTATCGATTTCGTCGCCATACGATTTTGCAGCAGACACGACCGTGACGGTCGCAAACAGAGAAATTGCGGTTATTACCGCAAGAAAGAAGGAAAGAACGCTTCTGGTCTTCCGCATAAAAAATTGTCCTCCTGTAAATACCGATAACCGCGGTATTTTGAAACTCGGAAAAACCGACTGCAAAAAACGGTACGGTTTTTCTCCGTTTTAACGGTGAAGACAGGGGCAAAAAGCACCCTTTTTCTCCTCCGTTCAGGCTTAGGCTCTCACCCTAAAAACCCGTTATTTTCCTTTCTTGAACTGCCGCTCTCTTCCGGCAATTCGAGTATAGTATACCACATTTTTCGTGTTTTGTCAAACGTTTTTTCGAAAAAGTGGTTTGCGGGTGGAGTGAGAATGCCTGTTTTTCGGGGTTTTTCAGAGGTCAAAGGCGTGAAAATACCCAAAATTGTCACATATCACACCACGGTTAAAACCATGTTTATGCACCGTTTCGGCGCAATATTCCGAAGAGAAAAAAGGGGGCGGAACACGTCCCGAAAAGGAGGAGTGACCGATGTTATGCAACAGGCGTTGCGAAAGTTTTTCGAAAGAGGCTTTTCAGAACTCGAAAAAGAGAAAAAACAGACAGCGAAAAGAGGATTGAACCTCTGCCGAAACAGGTTCCGAAAAGACATTTGAAAGCGGTGCCGGAGAGGTGTGCGGAGTTGCCTGTTTTGTGGAAAAATACGCGTCAAAAAGCAGAAAAACCGAAAGTTGGCTACCATATTATATATAAGAAAAAGTTGATCTCCGTTCTTTTCGGAAACAAAGCCGCGGAAAAAGACGACGGAAGAACCCTCCTTTCGGAATTCCGAAAATTTGAAACAGGAGAAAAGAACGGCGGTTTTGGTCGAAAAAGGTCGAAATACGAACAGCGGCAGGCAAATTGTGGGCGCGAACCATTTATTTTACAAATCGTTCACAGTTCCCCTATTGCAAAAATCGGAAATTGTGCTATAATATACACAGTAATTAGCACTCGGACATATTGAGTGCTAAAACGACAAAATGTTACTTATATCTGATTGGAGGTATTTCTATATGAATATCAAACCGTTGGCAGACAGAGTTGTTGTCAAAGTCGCGGAAGCGGAGGAGACAACGAAAGGCGGCATAATCCTTACCGGTTCCGCAAAAGAAAAACCGCAGTTCGCGGAAGTTGTTGCGGTCGGTCCCGGCGGCGAAGTTGACGGCAAAGAAGTTAAGATGTACGTCAAAGTCGGCGACAAGGTCATCACATCAAAATATTCGGGTACGGACGTCAAACTTGACGACAACGAATATACGATAGTTAAACAGAGCGACATTCTCGCCATCGTTGAATAATCGACCGACAGAAGCCGCACAGGCGGCATTTAATCAAGAAACGAAAGAGGAGATATTTCATGGCAAAGAAAATAATTTACGGCGAAGAAGCAAGAAAAGCGCTTCAAACAGGCGTTGACAAACTCGCCGATACGGTCAAGATCACTCTCGGTCCCAAAGGCAGAAATGTTGTTCTTGACAAGAAATTCGGTTCTCCGCTCGTAACAAACGACGGTGTTACCATTGCAAAAGAAGTTGAACTTGAAGACGAGTTTGAAAATATGGGCGCGGCAATGATAAAAGAAGTCGCGACCAAGACAAACGACGCGGCGGGCGACGGCACAACGACCGCTACCCTGCTTGCACAGGCACTTGTTCGCGAAGGAATGAAGAACATCGCGGCGGGCGCAAACCCGATGGTTGTTAAAAAAGGTATGCAGAAAGCGGTTTCCACGGCTGTTGCGGAGATCAAAAAGAACTCCAAAAAAGTTAAGGGAAGCGCGGATATAGCAAGAGTTGCAACCGTTTCTTCGGCTGATGAGTTTGTGGGCAAACTTATTGCGGACGCTATGGAAAAGGTTTCTTCGGACGGCGTTATCACCATCGAAGAATCCAAGACTGCGGAGACGTATTCCGAAGTTGTTGAAGGTATGATGTTCGACAGAGGATACATCACGCCTTACATGGTAACCGACACCGACAAAATGGAAGCGGTTATCGACGACGCATACATTCTCATAACCGACAAGAAGATCTCCAACATTCAGGAAATTCTTCCCCTGCTCGAACAGATAGTTCAGGCGGGCAAAAAACTTGTTATCATTGCCGAGGATATCGAGGGCGAAGCGCTTTCGACCCTTATCGTGAACAAACTCAGAGGCACGTTTACCTGCGTTGCGGTAAAAGCGCCCGGCTTCGGCGACAGAAGAAAAGAAATGCTCAAAGATATCGCGGTTCTTACCGGCGGTACCGTTATCAGCGAAGAACTCGGTCTTGAACTCAAAGAGACAACGATGGATCAACTCGGCAGAGCGGGTCAGGTCAAAGTTTCGAAAGAGAACACCATTATCGTCAACGGTATGGGCGACAAGGACGCGATCGCGGGCAGAGTTAAGGAAATCAAGTCCGCTATCGAAGCGACTTCTTCCGAATACGACAAAGAAAAACTTCAAGAAAGACTTGCTAAACTCAGCGGCGGCGTAGGCGTTATCAAAGTTGGCGCGGCGACCGAAATTGAGATGAAAGACAAGAAACTCCGCATCGAGGACGCTCTTTCCGCGACGAAAGCCGCTGTTGAAGAGGGCATCGTAGCAGGCGGCGGCACGGCTTTCATCGGCGCGATGGCAGCGGTTGAAAAACTCATTGCAACGCTTGACGGCGATGAAAAGACCGGCGCGAAGATAGTTCTCAAAGGTCTTGAAGCTCCCGTTCTTCAAATCGCGGCAAACGCGGGACTTGAAGGCGCGGTTATCATTGACAAAGTTAAGAATTCCGAGAAAAACATCGGTTTCGACGCTTACAACGAAAAGTATGTCGACATGTTCAAAGCGGGTATCGTAGACCCCGCAAAGGTAACGCGTTCGGCACTTGAAAACGCGGCAAGCGTTGCTTCGATGATATTGACGACCGAGAGCCTTGTTGCGGACATCAAAGAGCCCGAACCGGCGGCTCCCGCGGGTGCGGCGGGCGGCATGGGCGGTATGTATTGATTTTTCCGTCACAAAACAAAAAATACAATTTCAAAAACCTTCGCGGATCGCTCCGCGGAGGTTTTTTGCGCAAAAAGAGTTCCGGACGGGCGCTTCCGCGGCGTTCTGTTACGAATTCAGGTAAAAACTTCCCCAAATTCGTAATAGAAACTACAATAAATAAGGAAACACTTGACAGAACATAACCTTTGCTTTATAATTATATGTGAAATTCGAAAGCCTTGGGGCGGAGGAGAAAAAGATGATAAAACACGTTGAAAAGAACAATATTTTTGTGCTTGAAACAAAGAGTTTTCATTACGTTTTGGGCATAGACGGAGAGGGTTTCAACCGCCATATACACTGGGGCGAAAAGTGCGACGTGAACGATTATGAGTTTGAAGCGGTGCACGGCATCAGCTCAAACGACCCCGCTCTCAACGGGATAAAGCAGGAGATCACGCCGTTCGGCTCCACGATGTACAGAGAGTGCGACATCAAGGCAAGGTTTGAAGACGGCTGCCGTGAAATATTCCTTGTATACAAGGGTTTTGAGCAGAACGGCGACACGCTGAAACTGCATTTTGAGGACGAATATTATCCGCTCGGCGTTACGCTTTGCTATGAGGTTTTTGAAGAATACGATATAATTAAACGGTATGTCACGCTTACAAATACGGGCAGCGACGACATTGTTTTTGAAAGAATTTTCAGCGCGGAATTCACGCTTCCCTCTTCCGAGCCGTATACGTTCAGAAACACAAACGGAACATACGGCAGCGAATTTTTGGAGTCCGATACGCTTCTGAACGGCGGCGACCTTGTTTTTGAGACGCGCAAAGGCGGTTCGAACCATAACAATTCGCCGTACTTTATCGCATATCAAAATGCGGACGAGCGCGGCGGCGACGTATTTTTTGCAACGCTTGCGTTCAGCGGGAATTTCAAGGTCTCCGCAAGCAGGGACGCTTATTCGATAACGCGCGTGTCGGTGGGCATGAACGATTTCGACTTTTCGCACACGTTGAAACCTTCCTCTTCGTTCGACACGCCGCCCGTCTATTGCGGCAAGGCGAACGGATTCGGCGAAATGTCGCGGAATATGAACCGTTTTTGCGTTGACAAACTGTTGCCGAAGCAGTTCAATAAAAAGCCTTTACCGGTGCTTTACAATTCGTGGGAAGCGACGTATTTTGACGTAAACACGGTGCATCAATCGGCACTTGCGAAAACGGCGGCAAGTATAGGCGTTGAACTTTTTGTTATGGACGACGGTTGGTTCGGCAAGAGAAACAACGACCTTGCGGGATTGGGCGATTGGTATGTGAACAAAGAAAAATTCCCGAACGGGCTTGACGAACTGATTGAGAACGTCAACGCGCAGGGCATGGATTTCGGGCTTTGGGTAGAGCCTGAAATGGTCAACCCCGACAGCGACCTTTACCGCGCGCACCCCGATTGGGTATACCATTTTGAGCACAGACACGCGGACGAACTGCGCAACCAGTTGGTGCTTAACATGACAAGAGACGATGTGCGCGAGTACATCTTGGGCAGGCTTGATGAACTGCTTGAAAAGCACAACATCAAATATATAAAGTGGGATATGAACCGTCCGTTTTCGCAGGTGGGAGCGGAAAATCTCGAAAACCCGCAGATGTATTCGTATCTGCACATCATGGCGGTCTACGGCATTGTGGACGAACTCAAAAAACGCCATCCGCAGGTGCAGTTTGAAAGTTGCGCTTCGGGCGGCGGACGCTGCGACCTCGGCGCGCTGAGCCACTTTGACCAGATATGGACAAGCGACAACACCGACGCGGTTGACAGAATGACTATCCAACGCGGTTACTCCATGCTCCGTCCGACAAAAGCGATGAGGGCGTGGGTGACGGACACAACGGAACTGAACAAACCATGTTCGCTTGATTTCAGGTTCAACGTGGCGATGCAAGGCGCGCTCGGCATAGGCGGCAACCTGACGAAGTATTCGGGAGAAGATTTGGAAATTTGCAGAAAAAATATCTCTTTCTACAAATCCGTGCGCGACCTTGTTCAGTTCGGAGACCTGTACAGGATATCCGACGCGCCGACGGAGGAAATTCTCTGCAACGAGTATGTGAGCAGGGACAAAAACAGGGCGGTCGTTTTCATTGCCGCAAAGGGAACTCGTTTTTACAAAAAGCAAGACGAATTCAGGCTTGAGGGGCTTGACGCGGACAAAAAATACAGATTTACCATTGACGGAGAGGAACATATCAAAGGCGGCGCGTATCTGATGAACATAGGCATTTCAATGTATGTCAGAGGCGCGGATTACAACAGAACAATAACGTTTGAAGCCGTAAAATAGCGTAAAAGATACACGAATCACGGGGCGTTTACTCTGTCTGAACCGTTTACTCTTCCCCGATAAAAAATATTTTGCGGTCATAATACAAACACAGCAAACAGGCTCGGTGCGGCAGCGCAGAGCCTGTTTGTTTTAACCGTTACGGAGCAGCGACGGCAAAAATGGCGTAAAAGCGAAATAATACACAAAAATTTCGGAAATCGTACTTTTCAAAAACCGTAATATATGATATAATATAATATACTGATATAATGCCTGATTTTTGCCGAGGTTTGGGCGGCAACAGAGCGGAGAACAACGACGGCAAGGCGGTCGGCAAAAAGAGACGGAAATACGTCAAACGGAGAATTTCAAGTGAACAGCGAAAAAAGAGACACTTTCAAAAAAATACTTTTCCCCGTTATAACTGCGGCGGCGGTCGTTGCATCGGCGCTTATCGCGGCATTTTTGCCGTCGGCGGTATGGCTGTTGTTTTTGCTTATGCCTGCGGCGACGGTCTTTCTTTCCGCAACGGTCGCGTTGAACAAAAACCCATGGACAGCGCTTTTGTTCATTGCGCTGTTTATTGCGACGGCGCTTTTGTTCCGAAAATTTGCGACGGCGTTTTTGCTTTATCTTTTTTTTGCTCCGACGGGTGTGGCAACAGGTATCGCATTCAGGAAAAAGAAAACGGTCAACAGCGCGGTCACAGCGTCCGCAATAGTTGCGATGATATGCGGAATAGCGGTCTTTTGCGCGTTTGCGTATGAGGGACACCCGACGTTTGACACGGCGAACGTAATCGAGCCGATAAAGGAATCCATTGCCGAGGCGGCGAACGACACCGCGGACGCTATTCTTGAACGCGGCAAGGGCGGACTTTCGATATACGAAATGGTTTTTGCAAGAACGACGCTGACAAGCGACAAACTCGCGGCACAGCGCCCCGCGCTTGCGGCGGACTTGCACGATATGATAATTTTGAACCTGCCAGCGTTTATAGGCGGTGCGTTTCTCTTGATTGCCGCAGCGGCATATTTTCTGACGAAAGCGCTGCTCAAACGCACAACGTTTTCCGTCGGGTTCGCAACGGGGCTGACGGAGATACGGATAAGCAAAGCGGGCGCGACGCTGATGCTGCTTTCATGGATAGTTATGTTTTTCGGAAGTGCGGAGATGACCGACGCATCGGCGCTGATATACGATATGACATGGCTGTTTGCGATATATATTTTTGAAACACTGATGAATTTTGTTTTTGCGGGAGCGGGGCTTTCGGTGTTCATTTATCTGATGAAGAGCCGCTCCGTGCCGATGAACGTCAAAACGCCGATGATAATTGCGGTGGTCATAGGATTTCTGCTGATGCGGACAACGGTATTTTCATTGCTCGGCACAGTTGACAGTTACCGCGATTTGAGAAGATTACAAGGAGAGCGCGTCTGAATGAAAAAGACAAAAACAGTTCATGCGATAATCGACAGGCTTCACTATATCCTGCTTGCCGTTTTCGCCGTGGCTTCGAACATCGTTTCGGATAAGCCGTTTTTCCGCATTCTGATAATCGTGACGCTTGTGTATATAGGCGGGTTCGAACTTTATGCGGCGATAAAGAGAAAAAGCGCGCGCAGTCTTTCTGAGAGTTTTATAGACCTGCTTGATTTTAACGAGCAGGAGCGGCTGATGGCGTTTCCCCTGCCCGTTGTGCTGGCGGACAGAAAGGGCGACATTATCTGGTACAACGACCCGTTCATCAAAGCCACGGACGGGGCGGATCTTTCAAAGTTTGATTCCGTTTTCAAACTGAGCAAGGACATTTTTTCGAAAAGGACCGTCAAAGTTTCGTTCGCGTCGAAATATTTCACGGTCGTAACGGACAAGTGCAAGATAAGAGAAAGAGAACTTGCCGTTCTTTATTTCTTCGACATAACCGACTACCAGCAGTTGCAGATAAAGTACAATCAGCAAAAGCCCGTTATCGCGCACATTCTTGTGGACAACTACGACGAACTTTTCCAGATATCGAAAGAGAGTGAAAAATCGACGGCGATGGCGGTTATCGACAACGCGCTGACGGAATGGGCGCAGTCGGTGGGCGGCATAATAAGAAAGACCGAAAAGGACAGTTATCTGTTCATTTTCAGAAACGAATATATAAAGCAGTTCACGGAAACGAGGTTTGATATTCTCGACCGTGTAAGAAATCTGCAAGTGGCGACATCGGTTCAGCCGACCATATCCATAGGCGTGGGCTTCGGCGGCGCGACGTTTGCCGAAAACGAGGAGCACGCGAGAATCGCGCTTGACATGGCGCTGAGCAGAGGCGGAGACCAGGCGGCTATGCACTCGACAAAGGGCTTTGAGTTCTTCGGAGGGCTGAGCAAGGGCGTTGAAAAGAGAACAAAGATAAAGTCGAGAGTGGTTGCGTCCGAACTCAAAACGCTGTTCAAAAAAGTGGACACGGTGCTTATCATGGGACACCAGTTTGCGGACTTTGACTGTTTGGGCGCGGCGGTCGGCATTGCCAGAACGGCATTGGCGGCGCAGAAAAAGGTCGGCATAGTATACGACCCGAACTCTTCCCTCGCAAACGCGCTTTACGAGCGGCTGCTGAATGAGTCAAGCGATATGAAACAGGCGTTCGTCACACCCGAACAGGCGCTTATAATGGCAAGTCCGACATCGGTGACGGTTGTTGCGGACACACACAGAGCCTCGATGACGGCGATGCCGAAATTGCTTGAATTTTCGGAAAGAGTCGTGGTTATAGACCATCACAGAAAATCGGCGGATTTCATCGAAAACGCGGAAATTTTCTTCCACGAACCGTATGCGTCGAGCGCGTCGGAGATGGTGGCTGAAATAATGCAGTACATGAACGTCAACCGTATGCCTGCGGTCGAAGCGGAAGCGCTGATGGCGGGAATATACCTTGACACGAAAAACTTTATGATACGCACGAGCCTGCACACGTTTGAGGCGTCGTCGTATCTGCGCAAAGCGGGCGCGAACACCGTCAACGTCAAAAAACTGTTCCAGGTGGATATGCAGACGTATATGCAGAAGACGGACATGGTTCAGAACGCAAAAGTTTACAGAAAAATAGTTGCGATAGCCTGTTGGGAGGACAAAGCGGGTTCGCAGTTCCGCATAGCCTCGGCGCAGGCGGCGGACGAAATGCTGAACATCGAGGGCGTTCAGGCGTCGTTCACGCTGTTTCCCGATTCGACGGGCGCGGTGATAATCTCGGGGCGTTCGTTCGGGCAGGTCAACGTTCAGTTGATAACGGAAAAACTCGGCGGCGGCGGTCATCAGACGATGGCGGGCGCGCAGATAAAGAACAGCACTCCGAAAGAAGCGCTGGATATGCTTAAAAAAGCGATAGACGAATACATAGAAGAGAGTAATATACTCGGCACTCACAGTTAGGAGGAACAAAAATGCAGGTAATTTTGCTTCAAGATGTAAAATCCCTCGGCAAAAAGGGAGAAATGGTAAAAGTTTCGGAGGGATATGCGAGAAATTTCCTTTTCCCGAAAAAGATAGCGCAGGAAGCGAATGCGGGAAACATCAACAATATGAACACGCAGAAAGCGGCGAAAGATTTCCACAAAGCGGAGGAAAAAGCGGCGGCGGAAGAGTTGAAATCCCGCATAGACGGCACGACCGTTACATTTAAGCTGAAAGCGGGCGCCGGCGGCAAGATGTTCGGCAGCGTTACGGCAAAAGAAATTTCGGAAGAGTTGAAAAAACTTTATTCGATAGACGTGGACAAGAAAAAGATAAATCTTCCCGTTGCCGTGAAGAGTTTCGGACAGTACACGGCGGAAGTAAAACTTTATCCCGAAGTCTCCGCAAAAATTAAAGTCTTTGCGACGGAGCAGGATTAAAAGTCATATTCCGAACACCGCAATAAAGCGGACGTGAGCCGTTTATACACGGCTTTGCTCCAAAAACAAACGGAAGGAAGAAAAAAGAGATTATGCCTTCGGCAAATAAATTCAGAGCGGAAGAGTTTTCCTCAAAACAGGTGCCCTATTCGCTCGAAGCGGAACAGGCGGTTCTGGGCACGGCGCTGCGTGACCCGTCAAAGCTGACGGATATACTCGGAAAACTGCCCGCGGACGCGTTCTACATTCCACGTCACAGGCAGATATACGAGGCGTTGTCGGATCTGAACAACCGCTCGGTGCCGATAGACGGACTTGTGCTGCTGCAAACGCTGCGCGACGGCGGCGGGTTTGAATCGGACGACGACAAGGAGTATCTGCTCTCCCTGGTCGATACCGCGTCGGCGATAACGAAAGTTGAATATTTCATCAAGGTTCTGAAATCGAAGTTTTTGCTGCGCAGAGCGCTTGATATATGCGCGGAAGTCAGCGAAATGTGCTACGACAACGAGAACCCCGAAAAGGTGCTTGACACGGCGGGGCGCAAGTTCAACGACCTTGAAAAAGAGGACGTCACAACGCAGATGTCCGACCTGCAATCGCTTGTAAAAGAAGAAATGGACAGATTGCAGGAGATGAAAAAGGACACGACGGGCAAGTTTGAAGCGGTCAAAGTCGGCATAGGCGCATTTGACGATTACGTCGGCGGTCTGAACAACTCCGACTTGGTAATTCTGGCGGCGCGTCCCGGCGTCGGAAAAACGACGTTTGCGCTGAACGTGGCTTACAATATGGCAACGTCTTCGCGCTATTCGCCGAAAAAGACGGTTGCGTTCTTCTCGCTCGAAATGTCAAAATTGCAGCTTGCGCGAAGAGTTATTTCAAATGCTACGCTTATCGACCACGAAAAACTCCGCACCGGCGAAATAGATATGTCGGACTGGGAAGTGCTTTTCAACTTTTACAGAGAAACGCTGCGCGGAAGCCGCTTTATCGTTGACGAATCTTCGACGATAACCGTGGCGGAAATGAAAGCCAAACTGCGCAGAGAAAAAGACCTCGGCTGTATCATCATCGACTACCTGCAACTTATGGGCAGCGGCTCAACGGACAACAGAGTGCAGGAAATTGCGGAATACACGCGTGCGATAAAACTTATGGCAAAGGAACTGAACGTGCCCGTTATACTGCTTTCGCAGCTTTCGCGAAGCATAACAAAGCGTGAGGACAAGACCCCCCAACTTTCGGACTTGCGTGACTCGGGTTCAATAGAGCAGGACGCGGACGTGGTACTGTTCCTCGACCGTCCCGAAACGCACACGCCGAACACTCCTAAAAAGAATATAATGGAAGTTTATATCTCGAAAAACAGACACGGCAGAACGGGCAAGATCGAACTGCTTTGGGACGGTACGCATACGTCAATCAAATCCATTGACCGTGCACCCGTGCCGGAGGGAATATGACGACGGAAGACGTTATCCGCAGGACTGCGGAGCGGGAAAAGATGTTCGAGAACTGCTCGGGAGCGGTGCTTGCCGTTTCGGGCGGAAGCGACTCGATGACGCTTCTTTCATGGTTCATATCAAACTCCCCCGTGCCTTTTGCGGTGGGACACGTCAACCACGGACTGCGCAAGGAATCGGACGACGAACAAAAAGTGCTTGAAGCGTTCTGTCGAGAGAAAAACGTTCGGATATTCTCAAAAAAGATAGATATACCGAGCCTTTGCCCGAGCGGCGTTTCAACGGAAACGTTCGCAAGGGAGAAACGGTACGAGTTTTTGAACGAACTGCGCAAGGAACTCGGATATTCGCATATTTTTACGGCGCATAACAGAAACGACAATGTGGAAACGTTTTTGCTCAACCTTATAAGGGGTGCGGGTTCGAACGGAGCCTGCGGCATACCGCCGCTCCGCGACGACCTTGTGGCAAGACCGCTTATCGACCTTGACAAGAAAGAGATAGTTGCTTACTGCATCGCAAACGGACTGCCGTTTGCACACGACAAGACGAACGACGAGCCGATATGCCGCCGAAATGTGCTGCGAAACGAGATAATTCCGCAGCTGCGCGAACTGAACCCGTCGTTTGACGAGGCGGTTGCGAGGTTCATCGGCACACAGCGGGAGCAAAACGGGCTTATCGAAGAGGCGGCGCAAGCGGTATACGCAAAGTCAAAAACGAAAAGCGGACTGTCGCTTGAATATTTTCGGGAGCACGGCGACGCATTTTTGGGGCTTTGCGTGCGCAGGGCGTTTGAAGATGCGACGGACGGCAAAAAACTTTCGAAAACACTGACGGACGAACTCTGCGAACTTGTGAAAAACGGAAAAACAAACGCAAGGCTTTGTTTGACGGACGGCATAACGGCGGAAAAGAGTTATTCGGAGTTGCTGTTTTTGAAAGATGTCGGCACAACAGGCGGCTATTCGCAAATTTTGCGCATAGGCGAAAATGTGATAGACGGAACAGGCGTTCTGACGCTGACGGAAAGTCCGAAAGGGAAAATTCCGAAAGAATTGCTCGGGCGGCTTGAAGTACGTCCCGCAAAAAGCGGAGACAAAATAAAAATCCGCGAAAGCGCGGGCACAAAAAGCGTCTTAAAACTTTATTCGGACACCAAAATGCCGACGGAGCGGAGAAAAACGAACCCCGTTATTGTCTGCGGCGAAAAGGTCGTTCACGTTTGCGGATACGGCACGGACGCTGCGTTTGCGGTGCAAAACGGCGGTTTGACGGCAGATTTCACCGTATTTTAATAAATCCGTCTTAATGAGTATATAATTTTCGTATAACATAAATATTGAACATTGTATAAAGCAAAACGTATAAAGGAGAGAAACCTTGAAAAGATTCAAAAATCTGGCGGTCTATGCCGTCATACTCTTTCTCATCGGAATTTTTGTTCTGATGCTGCTGCGGGGAGATTCGACAAGAGACACCAAGTATTCGGATATACTCAACTACTTCCGTGAGGGCAAAGTTGAGACTTTCACTGTTGATTCCTCAACACTTGAACTGAAACTGAAAGAACCGAACGCGCAGGGCAAGACGGAGGAAAAGTATTCGCTTTACAACGTCGGACTCTTTCTTGAAGATGTTAAGAACTATATAAAGAACCCCGAAACCGGCGAGCCCACGATGCAGTATGACCTCATTCCGCAGACGCAGACGCCTGTTTGGGTCAGCGCGATACCCTACGTTCTGATAATCATCATGATTGCGGTCTTCGGATTCTTCATGTTCGGTCAGATGAACGGCGGAGGCGGCGCGGGAAAAGCGATGAGTTTTTCGAAAGCGCGCTTAAAACTCGGCAACGACTCAAAAGCAAAAGTCATGTTTAAGGACGTTGCGGGAGCGGACGAGGAAAAAGAGGAATTGGCGGAAGTTGTCGATTTTCTTAAAAACCCGAAAAGATTCACCGACCTCGGAGCGCGTATTCCGAGAGGTATACTGATGGTCGGCAGCCCGGGAACGGGTAAGACATATCTTGCACGCGCAACGGCGGGAGAAGCGGGCGTTCCGTTTTTCCAGATAAGCGGTTCGGACTTCGTTGAACTCTATGTCGGCGTCGGTGCTTCCCGTGTCCGTGATACGTTCGACCAGGCAAAGAAAAATGCTCCGTGCATCGTGTTCATCGACGAAATCGACGCGGTGGGCAGACAGAGAGGTGCCGGTCTCGGCGGCGGAAACGACGAAAGAGAGCAGACCCTGAACCAATTGCTGGTTGAGATGGACGGCTTTGAGAAAAACGAGGGCGTCATCGTCATGGCGGCGACGAACAGACCCGACATTCTTGACAGCGCGCTGCTGCGTCCCGGCAGATTTGACAGACAGATAGTTATTCACCTGCCCGACGTAAAGGCAAGAGAAGAAATTCTTAAAATACATTCGAGACAAAAGCCGCTTGCGGACGACGTGAACCTGAACCATGTTGCGAAATCCACGGCGGGCTTCTCCCCCGCAGACCTCGAAAACATTATGAACGAATCCGCGCTGCTTTGTGCGAGAAGACGTCATAAGAAGATAACCGCGCAGGACGTTGACGACGCGATACTCAAAGTTATCGTCGGCGTTGAAAAGAAATCTGCGGTCAAGATACCCAAGGACAGACGCATAACGGCAGTTCATGAAGCGGGTCACGCGGTGGTTTCGCGCTTCCTCAAAAATCAGGACCCCGTTCACGAAATTTCGATAATTCCGAGAGGTATGGCGGCGGGCTACACCTACTACGTTCCCTCGGAAGACAAACAGCATATGTCCAAGAAGGAGATCCTTGACAGCATAGTCGGTCTTCTCGGCGGACGCGTTGCGGAAGAAGTTGTGCTTGACGATGTTTGCACGGGCGCTTCCAACGACATCGAAAGAGCGACGGCGCTTGCCCGCGATATGGTAACCAAGTACGGTATGTCCCGTCTCGGCGCGATCTCGTTCGGCGGCGACAACGACCAGGTGTTCCTCGGCAGAGACCTGACAACGCAGAGAAACTGTTCCGATGACACGGCGGCGAAGATCGACGCGGAAATAAAGAGAATAATCGACGAAGCGTATGCAAGAGCGAAATCCATACTCGAAGAGCATAAGCAAGAACTTATCAAAGTGTCCGATTACCTTATCGAGCGCGAAAAACTCTCTGCGGACGAATTCGACAGTATTATGAAAGGCGAGGACCTCGCACCGCTTGACGACAAAGCCGCTGACGGTGCACAGAAGTCCGAAAACAACGCCGATAAGGCAGAAGCCGTCTCCCACAACGGAGAAGCCGCAACACAGCCCGAAAACGGCGAAGAAAAGCCTGTTGACGGAGACAAAACAAACGGCTGATAGAATTAAATAAAAGCAAGGCATCCGAACGAAATGTTCGGATGCCTTTCAATATTATAAACTTGCTTATTGATTTTTCCTTTTACAAAGCCAGAGTAAAGTGTGTAAAGAACTATTGAGCGGGTTTCAGCGTCACAAGAACGTATTCGCAATGTTCCTCGGTGCGGATGGGGAAGCCCCACCCCGTCGTGCCGGACGAGACTATCGCAGTCAAATTGCCGCGATGATATTCGCCGTAATTGAGTTTTCCGACAAGTTCGATAAACAGCCCGAACGGATATATCTGTCCCGCATGGGTGTGCCCCGAAAGTTGCAAATCGGCGCCCTGCGCGGCGTTGACTTCAGCATCAACAGGTTGGTGGTCGGAAATAATGATGAAGCGCGAACGGTCAACGTCTTTGAGCAGCATTTCGGAAGAAAGGCGGGGGGTTTCTTTCCAACTCTTGTCTTCCCTTCCGACGAGAACGAGGTCGTTGCCAATATTGACAAAATCGTCCTGCAATATCTTTATTCCGTGCGAACGCACAACGTCGGCAAACTCCTCGGGCGTATACGCGCGGCGGTTCGCCACGGCATATTCCTGCCTGTCATGGTTGCCGTATGTATAAAACGTGCCGTATCGGCTCTTCATGCGGCTGTATATCTCAAATACTTGGTCAAGTTGTTCACGCGTTGTGGATTCGTCCGTGATGTCGCCGCAAAGGACTATCATATCCGCGTTGAGGGAGTTTATCTCGTCCACTTTTTCTTCAAGAACTTCGGGCGACTGTATAGAGCCGAAATGAGTGTCCGTCATCAGCACGATACGGTATTCATCCGCAAGTTTCGCAGACGTGACGGTGTAATCGGTTCTGACGATATGCCACATATTGACCGTGCCGTAAAGCATGAGCGCGGCGGTTAAAAGCAACGGAACGGCGGCGCTGCGATAAATCACGCGACAAACCGAATAGACCCTTTTGCCCTTGAACCGCTTGCCTATCCGACGGGCTATGACGGCGGCAATTTCGCACAGCAGCGAGAACGCTATGACGTGCATGACAACAATAACAACGACACGCCAAATGCCGCAAAGAACGACAACGGCAACACCGAGAACTGAACGTGCTATGCGGGAACGCTTTGTGTTGTACGGCACGCCGACAAGCATAAGCCACCTGCCGGAAAGCCAATATGTTCCCGCGAACATGGTCAAAAAGAATATACAAAATATGGTAATGAACAAAACTGAGAACTCCTTGCCGCTGATATTTCTTCCGAACCGAACCCGCGCATTGGATTCCGCCCGAAGGCACGAAAAAATGAAGTGCCTTTTTGTTTTTTCGGGCAGAGCGATTTACCCATATATAGAATTATTATAACTCTTATCTGCCGTCAAGTCAACCGAATTACGACAAAAATCACTATTTTGAGGCTGAACTGCCGAGAATGGGAAAGAGATTCAAGCAAGTATAAGGGAAAAAGCATTTCCCCGCAACAGCGTTTGCGCCATAAAGATTTTTTCGCCGTGAAAATATCGGTCTCTGACGGCATAATCGGGTGCGACGCCTGATTTAACAGCATTATCAGGGAGCAGAATAAAACAAAAAAAGCAATCAGCAAAAAAACAAGCGGAACGGCAAAGCCGTTCCGCTTGGATAACTTTTCAGTTATTTACAATCAGTTGTTTTCCTGTTTCTTGGAACGAACGAGGCAAACCGCGAGAACCGCAATGCCTACAACCGCTACGCCCGCAACTGCGATCCAAATCCAAGAATCATTGGCACGGAGGTCACCGGTATCGGGGGTGCTGGATCCCTTTTCTGCGGTGAGGAATACAACGGTACCGCTCATAAGACCTTCAACATTAACGTTGACGCCGTCTACGGTTGCGTTAAGGATCTTCCAGTTGCCGTTGTAGTCTCTGTAAAGAGCCGCGAATTTTTCGCCGTCGGCAAGGATTTCCTTGAATTTAAGAGCGATCGCTTCGGGAGAGTTGGTCCAAAGGTCGAACATATCGGAAACCTTGAGGTTCTCGGCTTTTGTGCCGGAAGCCTTTTCAAGGGCTGCTTTGTCTACGATGTCCGCGATGTTCTTATCTTTGAGATCTTCGTAAACATTTTTAAGATGTTTAAGACCTTCCTGAACTCTTTCATCGGTCTGGTTGTCTGCTTCGCCTATCGGAGTGATGATTACTTCATACTGGAATCCGTCGGGCGTAACATAGTCGGGACCCTTCTTGATGTCAACACTCGGTTTGAAGCCGATAGCGGCAGCCGAAACGGAGAAAGCAAGAACGATCATTGTTATGAGAGCAATGCTTCTCAATACTTTTTTGCTCATGATTAAGACTCCTTTAAAAACTGATATATATTTTTTTTATTTATTGACTGTTTTGGCGTTCCGTATACCAAACATCGAAAACAAGTTTTCGAAGTGCCGTTTCGTCGGCATAAAATTCGGTATACTCCGCGTCCTCGTTAATAACGCCCTCGGGCGTGACCGTGGGGACACGTCGGTAATCCGAAGAATCGGAATACAGAGACATCAGTTTGGACAAACTGATTGAAAAGTAAGAATACGGATAGATGGCATCGTAAACGGATTTGAGTTTTGACACGTCCGAACCGAGCAGTTTATCGACCTGTTTGAAGAGTTCCGAATAAAACGTTCTATGACGCTCCATGCGGGACGTGTTCTGCTGGTCGCCGACTTCTCCTCTGCCGCGCAGATATATATACGCTTTCGCGCCGTCAAGGGTAAGCGTCTTGCCCGCTTCCATTTCGGGGTCAAACTTTGTGAAATCGTCTTTAAGCGTAACAGTTACGCCGCCGACCGCATTGACAAATGGAATGATACCCTCCATGTTCATTGCCAGATAACCGTCTATCGGTACGCCGTAAAGCAAGCCCGAAACGGCACGGCTCATATTTTCGCAACTGCTTTTGCCGCCGCTGCCGTAAGCATAAGCCGTGGCAAGTTGAGCATTAAGCGTTGTGACCGGGTCGCCGAATACGCCGAGTTTTTGAATTTCGGTTACCGTGTCGCGGTTCAACTGTATGGTTGAGACGGTTTTCTTTGAGTTGTTTATGGAAAGAATGAATATCGCGTCGGCTTTGCCGCCTGTCTCGAAAAACTCACCTTCCTCATACTCACCCTCGGCATCTATGCCGAGAACGAGAAGATTGTAAACACCCTCATTGTAATCATACGTTTTTCCGTTATATTCAACCGTCTTATACGGATAAGCCTGTGCCTCTTTTTCTGCGGCAAGCCTTTCGTTTTCGCGTTTTGCCGAATAAATCTTGAATGCGGCAAAAACACCGACGGCGGCGAAAGCAACAATCAGAAAAATCAAAACAACCCTTAAAACAAGCGTTTTTTTCATAGTCCGACCGTTCCTTTTTCCGGCTTTTGCATATAACAGAAAAAGCAGAAAGAGAAAACACTTCCCATCTACCTATGCCTATTATACTATAAGAATCCCGATTTGTCAATAGCAATGCAAGAAAAAAGTTTGAAATTTTTATACAATTCAAAGGACAAAAACGGGCGTTTTCCTCTTCTGCCGAAAACGGAGCAAAGCCAGATGTGCGGAGGAGAATGCAAACATCTCATATTCGGAGGCAGAATATACTCGACCTGCCGCTCGTTTTGCGTTTCAGGACCATTGCCGACCGCGCATTTCCGATTTTAATATTATATTTTTACTCTGAACACCTTTTTGCATTTCGGGCAGGTCACACCGTGATCGCCTTTACGACGGGGCAGGCGCAAAACGCTTTTGCAATGCGGGCATTTTTTGTAAACGTGCGTTTTTCTGTCCTTCCACATTTGCTTTCGGAGCCAGAAAAACTTTTTAAATCCGTTTTTTATTGAAAGAAAGCGGCGGTTTTCACGGCTTCTTGCAACGATGTTGCGTGAAAGCATACGAAAGACCGACCACGCAAAAAGAAGCAGGAGAACGGCGTTCCATATCCACCCGCCGATGCCTCGCATTAAAGGCGTGCGCACAAGAAAAAGTTGAGCAAACGCAAGAACGAGGTATGTTATCATCGTAAACTTTCCGAGCGAGTCCGTGCCGTATCTGCCGCTCATAAAACGGACAAGCCAATTTCTGAATCTGTTCATTCCGTCTTTTTCCCCTTTTCTTTTTTCGACTCTGCGTAACGCAGACGTATTCCCGAATATATTATGTTTCTGATAAGCGAATTATCCTTGACGCGCTCGATTTTTTCGAATGCGGCGGCGACATCGGACGCCAGCATATTCAATATATCGTCAAAGTCCTCTTCTCGCGCCTCGGTAAGCGGATTGTAACGCTCTTTTTTCAGGTCTTTTCTGAAATCGACGCAGGCGTCCTGCAAATAGATGTATTTGCCGAGTGCAAAACCGAAATCATAAAGCACTTTTTCGTATTTGTCATTGCGGTAACTCAGAAGAGTGCCCAACAGCCGTCCGAAAGCGGCGGCGGGAATGTCGGGATTCGTCTGCCCCGCGCGTTCGGCTTCGGAAAGAAGCGAAAGGCATTCGAAAACCACGGTTTCCTGTTTTGGAAAACGGCGGCTGATACGTTTCATTTTGGGCTTGTAAAAACCGCTTGCAAACAGCGCAAGAAGATTGCCGTCATCGTCCCAATCGTCAAGCATATTGGCATACGAAAGCAGAACGTTCATGTCCGCAACGTAATCGAGAATGTCGCTTTTGACATAATCATGCGTTTTGCACGGGTGCGGCGCGCATTTGCCTTGGCGGGTCTCGCCCTCGCCGTAAAGTTCGCAGAGCAATATACCGATAAACGTGAAGTCGTAAGTCAGCGTAAGTCTGCCAAGGTTGCCGTTTGTTTTTTTGAGCGCGTGGCAAAGCCCGCAATAATAAGCGTTATAGCGTTTTTTCTCTTCTTCCGTCAGGTTTTTCATATCGGCAACAATATAACCGAACACGGGACTTCACCTCCTCAAAACAGCATAATAACTCATGTTTTTTACTAAAAATCATTTTAGCACTTACAGCCCGAAAGGTCAATGTTAATTTAGGCAAAGAAATCTAAAATTTATGCGGTCAACAATGCGCAAAAACCGCGGAAAAACACGAACCGTGACGGAGCGGCTCAAAATATGAGTTTTTTATGAAACATATTGATTTTTTACTTTTTTTGGTGTATAATAACCGTTAGATTATTTCGGTATATCTGAAAGGAATGATAAAATCATGAAAACCATCGGCGTATTGACGAGCGGAGGCGACGCTCAGGGCATGAACGCGGCTGTCCGAGCCGTTGTCAGAACCTGTGTTGCCGAGAACATAACCGTTATGGGTATCCGTGAGGGATACAAGGGACTTATCGAGGGCAATATTCAGGAACTCACCGCAAGAGATGTTTGCGACATTCTCGGCAGAGGCGGCACGTTTTTGAGAAGCGCTCGCTGTCCCGAATTCAAGACCGAGGAAAAAATTCAGGAAGCGGTTCACACCTGCAAAGAGTTCGGCATTGAGGGTATTGTTGTTATCGGCGGCGACGGCTCGTTCAGAGGCGCACGCGACCTTACCCTGCACGGCATTCCCTGCGTTGCGATGCCCGGCACGATAGATAACGACATCGTTTGCAGCGACTACACGATAGGCTTTGACACGGCGGTCAACATCTGCATCGACCTTATCGACAAACTCAGAGACACCTGCAACTCCCACAACCGCTGCTCCGTTGTTCAGATAATGGGCAAAAATGCGGGTTGGGTCACGCTTGAAGCGGGTATCGCGGCGGGCGCAACGTCCATCATCGTGCCCGAAGTTGAGTTCGATTTCCAGAGAGACATCGTTGACAGAATAGCAAGAGGCAAGAGATACGGCAAAAACCACTTTATCGTGCTTGTTTCCGAGGGTCTTTTCTTCGACGTTCCGTCCAATAAGAACTATAAATACTGCGTTGAAAACGGCATTGCAAACATAGCGGACTTTGCAAAACGCGTGGAGCAAGAAACCGGCGTTGAGTCCAGAGAAGCCATACTCGGCCACGTTCAGCGCGGCGGCGCTCCCTCCGCAAAAGACAGAGTTATCGCAACCGAAATGGGCAACTACTGCGTAAACTTGCTTAAAAACGGAATCAGCAACAGAGTTGTTGTTATGAAAGAAACCGATATTATCGACCTCGACATTCTTGAAGCCCTTAAAATGGAAAAACCGTTCGAATTCAAGAAGTACGAGATGGCAAACATGATAAATATCTGATAATACCGAATAAAAAAACAGAACTGTCGGGGCAAATGCCTCGGCAGTTTTTTTGAGGAAAGAATTTTGCGCTGATGTCCACGGACAGTTCCGAAATTTTTCCGAGCATGAAAGACCTTTCCGCGGAATTCAATAATTTTGACGGATATATAGACTTTGACACGACCGATACAGAGCAATAAAGCACACGGTCGTATGCCGAGCATATCCGGACGCGCAAACAATATCGCACGGGGCTGTAAAAACCTGCGTTTTTACAGCCCCGTGCGCTTTTTATTTATGTATATACTCTGTCCGTGATTATTTAAGGAAGCCGAGGCTGCGGATTATCGCAGGCTCTTTGGCTTTGCCCGAGCAGATCTGGAAGAAGCAGATAACTCTGAGAACAAGAAATATACAACTCATAACGCCGTATGCAACAGGAACGATTATCGTCCAGAAAAGAAGCGCTACGCATACAAGCATGAGAATGTTGACAACCGTGAATTTGAGTGCCTGTCTGACATGGAACATGGTGAAAGGCGACTTGCGGCTTGCCAAAAGCGCGATGATTATGCCTACCGTGCCGAGAAGATAACCGAGCATGGCAAAAACCTTGTTGTCGGAAATATCCTGCGGGTCGAATTCTGCGGTGTGGTCGTAGGGGTCGCCCTGCGGAGGAACGGCGGTGTTTTGGGTATACTGCGGCTGTGCCTGAGCGGATTCGGAAATGCGCGCGCCGCAGTTGGCGCAAAATGTGGCAGCGTCGTCAAGTTGTACGTTGCAATTGGGACATGTTTTCATAATATTGTCTCCCTCGTATTATATAATTTCCATTGCCCGACCAAAAGACTTTGTCGGGCAATGTTCTTTATCATATCGTTACAGACGATTACTTGATGCGTTTGAGCAGGTCTACCATGGAAACTTCGATCATCTTCTGACCGAGTTCGGCGGACGCTTCATACGCGCTCTGAATGAACCAAGCGTCGGACTGCGGAAGTCTTTCGAGTTTGACCGCATCGGGATAGAACGCTTTGAGCAGGCTGGACTCATACTTGCCTGCATGGTCGTAGCCCGTGGCGTGCTGTGCGGCGGTGGACATACAGGAATAAACCTTTATCATGCCGAACGGGAAGTCGGAATCCGTGCCGAGGTTGTCGTAGTAAGAAGAGAAACTGTTGGAACCCCACCAGCCTTTGCCCATGGTGTCCTCCATATACTCCATGATGAGTTTCTTCGCCGCTTTTGCGCAGGCGAGAGTCATGGGCATATAGTTTTCGTCCTCGAACTGGTGATGAATGAGCATATAGATGTTCTTGAATCCGCCGTAAAGCATTGATTTAAGAATACCGTAAATGTAGTTCTCGTAAACATCGACGTCGATGGTAACGGTTCCGTTTTCGGGGCCGCCTACCGCATAAGACGCAACGCCGTACCAAACGGGCGGGCAAACAACGCATTCTTTGCTCTCCGCAATTTTATCGGCAAAGCCCTGGCAGATCATCGTGTCGCAGCCGAGTGCACAGTGAGGTCCGTGCCACTCAATGGTGCCTATCGGCAGGATAACGGGAAGATTTTTTTCTTTTGCTTCCTGCACGTCGGCGGTCATCATATATTCAAGTCTCATAAAACAAACATCTCCTCAAATCAGAAATCAAGTTCGATATATTTGAGTTCGTCGCAGTTGGACTCAAAGCCGTTTTCGGTTATTACGATACCCTTTTCCCAACGAAGACCGAAAGTCGGGCCGGAAACGAAGGTGTCTATCTGGAAGGTCATGTTCGGTTGAAGCAGGTAGTTGGAAGTGGTCTCCATCCAGGGCGCTTCAACTTCGATGATACCGGTTCCGTGGCAAGGACCGTAAACGTAGTTTTCTCTTCTGCCGTTATCCTCGAAGAATTTAAGGAAGCCCTTTGCAACGTCGGAAGCAAGAACGCCCGCTTTGAGTTGTTTTTCTGTCCACTTGTGCGCTTCAAGACAGAAGTCAACAAGGTCTTTCTTCTCGGGAGAATATTTGCCCATGCCTACGGGAATGCCTATTGCGGGAGAATAACCGTCAACTTTTGCGGAAAGGTTGAGCTGAACGATGTCGCCCTTGTTTATAACTCTGTAAGAGGGTCTGGAAATAGCGTGAGAAGTGCTCTTTTCGCTGAATACATACATCGGAAGACCTTCGTATTCCGCACCGTTTTCGTAAACCGCTTTCTGTGCGATACCGACCATTTGAAGCTCGGTAACGCCCGGACGAAGCGCTTTTACAACTTCATCTGTTGCGATCTGCGCGATTCTGAAACCTTCGCGGATGCAGGCGATTTCGTTTTCGGACTTGATCTGACGAAGCGAAACCATGATGTTGTCTGCATTTACTATCTCTGCTTCGGGATAGCACTCTTTAAGACCGTCCATCATAACAACGGTGGTCTCCATGTAGCCGCCAATACCTATTCTGATATGCTTGCCTTTAACGCCGAGGTCTTCAAGAACGTCGTTGTATGTGTTCGTCTTGATTTCGGGATAGGACGGGTTTGCGCCCTCTCTGTAATAAAGGCAGGGATAAATGTTCTTGATTCTCGAAACGTCGCCTGCGAAGATGACGGATTCGGGACCTACCATAACGGCAGCGTTGCCGTTGGCTGCGATAGCTACGCCGACTCTTTCGAAAAGGGGCCAGAAGCCGCAGAAGTAGCGCGGGTTGGCATAGTCGGACTCGGTACCGTTGACTATCATAACGTCAAGGTTCTGCTCTTTCATCATCTCAACGCATTTTTTGCGTCTTTCAACGTATTCGTAGTCGGGAATACAAACTCTGGACATGGTGTTTTTCTCCTTTGAATATCTTTTATATAATATGTATTATTATAAACTCAACCTATCATTTTTGCGATCTTGACTTTCATCGCATTTGCTTCGTCGGGTGTCAGAAGACCCGTTGTGAAGTCTATCTTCACGGTCTCGCCCGCTTCCATGTAGCGGATATAACCTTTCTTTACGCAGTCCGCGTGTCCGTTATGCTCGCCCGTTGCGGGAAGAAGCATACCGACCGCGTCTTCGTTCGGAAAACGGCTTATCCAGCGAACGCCGTAAGGCAGTTGTGCGGGGTGGTGCGAAACATAGCCCGCATAACCGTCGGGAAACACCTGCATACAGTGACCTCTGCCCTCTTCGTCCGCTACATACCTGACGGTGAAAACGACCTCGGGCTGATAGAACTGTTTCTCGCCGCCCAACGTATCGTGCGCGTGAATGTCCTTTTTCAGCACTTTGAACCAGTCTTTCAACTTCTTCTGTTCGTCGTCCGTCAGCGTATCGGGAACAAGTTCGTGCAGATAAATGTTCTCTGTTTTTGCGGAATAAACGAGTTTTGAGCCGTCAACGGGACGGAAGTTCATGTGGCACATATACGAATATTCCTGGCGGCAGCCGCGCAGGTTTTCTATCTCATTGTGCACGTCGAACGTCGTTCCGTTTTCGTAAAGGCGGTAAGTCGGGCGGAACTCATACCCTGTCTCAAAACCGAACACATAACGGCAGGAGCCGCAGAGTTCCACATATCTGCCCTTTTCGTCCTCGCCGCAGACAGCCCACGCCTTGTCGTAACCGATATTGGGCAGTTCCGCGTGAAGCGGGTGCGTATCGCCCGCGGCAACATCGGGATTGCCTATTGCGGTAAGACCGCAATGAATAAGAAACGCGCCGTAAGTTTTGCAGTATTCGGTGCTCTGCGTCGGTTCGTCGAACAGCGTTTTCATAACAAGTTCATGTTCGTCAAAGCAAGCGCGCCATACCTGAAAGCCCTTGAACGGAAGCACGGTGATGTAACCGCGCGCGTTTTTGAGCGTCATACCGCAGATACCCGTTGAATACTTAAACAGGGAAAGGCTCATCTTTCCGTGTTCGAAAAGCGTCTTTTCCTTTTCTCCGAAATAGGAGGGAGAAAGCATTATTTTCATATTCAGTACCTCTTATTTTGCCTCGTTCATCGGCTTGCAGATCTGTTCGTTCATCGCGGTAACAAGCGAAGAAAGCTGGTTTTTGATTGAACCGGTGAAAGAAGCCGCAACCGCGCTGTCGATTACAGAAGACATGGAATCCGAAAATTCCTTGTTGGGAACTATTTCGGCAGCGTACTGATAGCTCATATTTATGCTTGCGTATTTATAAACTTCATAATCTTCAACGGTGTCGAAGAAGTTGCGCGACATATATTCGTCGTAACCGGTCTTGCCCCACTCTTCGGTAGGAGCAAACAGTTTGTCGAGAATATAAGCGGAATCTTCATCTCTCTGACTGTCGTTTGCGTGTTTGAAAACGGAAGTTCCGAATTCGTGATAACCGAAATACGCACCCGTGTTCTTTGTGGCGTCGGTCGCGTCCGGACCGGTCGGAAACGGAACCCAATGGACGGTGGAACACTTGGTGTTTATCGCTTTTTCGGAAGTTTTGAGGGCGAATACCGCGGTGTCGTTATCGATATTGCCGCCGATGCAGCCGGTCTGGTTCATTTTTCTTACCCATTCAAGGGCGCTGATTGACGCATCGGAGGAATATCCGCAGACATACTTGCCGTTTCTCATTATAATTGTATTTGAGCCGTTTGCGTCAATGGCGGAAGACGGCAAGCTGCAATCGTTTTGAAGCCCGTAAACGGGTCTTTGCGCCGTGAGGTCCGAGCAACGCTGAATGATATTGAGGAACGTATCAAAGTTCCAATCGCCCGCTTCAACCATTTCCTTGGGCGTGGTGCCTATATTGAACTCGTCATAAAGTTCGTAGTTATATATAAGCGCGCCGCTGTAAACGGATACGAACGGAGTATACATGGAGCCTTTTACGGGGAAAGCGTAAAGCACGCCGCCGTAACGGGTTGCGTCACGTTTTGCCTCGATACCCCATTTTTCCTCGTCTGCGGAGTCAAGGCTCTTTAATTCTTCCATATTGCAAAGGATACCCGCTTTGTGATACTCGCGAAGATCGCCGAATGTCGCGGTACAAAAATCGGCTTCAACGTCGCCGCCTGCGAACATCGTGGCAAAAGACTGCGTATCGTTGCCGGGGAAGCCCGAACGGATTATCTTGCAGTTATATGTCTTTTCGATATAAAGGCACTGATTGTAAAGAACCTCGTCCTCGCGGCTTTCCATATAAGGAAGCGTGCCGGGGTCTATATCGGGGTCGTCGTCGGACGGGTCTGCGGTTATTATCGTGCCGCGATAATAGAATTTTCTGCCGCCGAAATCTCTTTCGCCGGTAGCCGTTCCCGTTTCGGTCGGCTTTTTATCGCCGTTGCAGGCGGTAAAGAACGCAAAAACGGAGAAAAGGCATATAGCCAAAAGGATTATCTTTTTCTTCATTTTAACCTCCCGTTTATTATTCGATTATAAAAGAATATATATCTGCGTCGCAGAGTTCGAGCGCAAGGCGCACCGTTTTGCCTTTCAGGTCTGCGATATTGCCGTTTTCAAAGTCTATCGGGCTGTCAACTCTGTCGCCGAATATCTCGGTCGTCCAAAAGCCCTCGAAAGGCTCGTAGTTCTCGTCCAGAACTTTCACTTTCATAAATCCTCTTGCGGAGGTGGCGAAATTCATCTTCAAAGTGTCGCCGTCAAACGTGAAAGGACGGGTAACAAGATCTCTGCCGGGATATGCGCCGTAATACGAAGCAAAGCCGTCGAGACGAACCGTGTATCTGTAAAGGTTTGACGGTTTGCCCGTCCACTTGCCCTCAAAATTATACATTGATATCTCGTTTGCCGCGCCCTCGTATTCGCTCGGGGTCTCTATCATGCCGAACGCTGGATAGCAGTCGCCGTATACCCAGTTGCTTCCGTTTTCGGGACCGGGGGTCAGCCACGCCTCGTCAAATCGGTGGAACTTAACTCCGTCGCGGCTTGTCATAAACACGCAGTCGGTCACGGTAAGTCCGAGACGCTCGGTGAGGTTGCAGCGAAGTTTTCTCTGCTCCTGTCCGCAAAGTCTGTCAAAATTCTTCGACCAGCCGTAACGCTGAACGTATCTTGTCGGAAATCCCGTCAGGATGTGATCCGCGCGGTAATACGGTCCGACATTGTTTGTGTAAAGCGGATAGTCCGCCTGTTCGCCGAAATCTATCATCGTCGGCTCAGACCAGTTCCAGAAATCGTCGGAAGTTATCACGCGGACATCGCGGATAGCGTATTCGTCCGTTTCCTCGTTGTCGTGAAAATCGCGGATATAGCAACGGTATTTACCGCTGTATTTATCCCAATGGCATACGTTGAGGGAGTCGAACTTGCCCTGCTTTGTCAAAAGAGCCTTGCGCGTCCAATGCTTTGCGTCGGTCGAAACGTAACCCCAAAGAGTTCCGTCTCTGCCGCACTCGGCAACTCCCTTGTATTTTTCGTCGGGCTTGCAGTTCGGGTTTGTATCCTTGAATGCAAAGAAATTATCGTAAATATCCGTTTTCTGATCCAGAATGATGTTGTTTTTTCTGTATCTGCCGAATTTGCATATACCGAGGTCGGGGTGCTCCCATTTGATACCGTCGCGGCTTTCGGCATAGCAGACTTTGATGTCCGAGCCGTTGTGCGTACCGTCAGGCTTTATCATCGTCCAACCGAGATAGTACATTCTGTAAAGAACGCCGTTCTCGTCTTCGTCCTTAAAAATGTTGTAATAATCGCACCCGTCGCCCTCCCACGGTTTGTCAAGCAGGAGCACACGCTCTTTTTTGACGGGTTTGTGTAAGCGCGGTTCGGCGTTCGTGCGGTCGGGCTCGATCATAAAATCGTCCCAAAACACCTCTCGCCTGCCGCGAAGATCGACTGCATTTTTGCTCATAATTTCTCCTTGAAAAGGTCTTTGCACCGCCTCGGTTCAGTCAAAGCGGAAAAACTCTTTTACATTTTCGGCTGCGCTCCCGTTCAGTATACACGGTTTGCAACAGGGCGCATTACCCCTATAATAATCAAAGATATTATAGTATAAACGCGCGTAGTTGTAAATAAATAAAACAGACACAGTGCAAGCATCGTGTCTGTTTTATAAAGTTTGAAGATAATTCTTCCGCTATTTTACAATCATTTCGATTTTGGCGAAACGGTGACGGGAAACACTTACAAAAAGGTTTCCGAAAAGGAGTATCGGCGGTTTTTCTTTGTCATAAACATCGTGCAAAAACAAAAACCCCGCAGTTATCGCATTTATGGGGAACTTTTCCGTCTAAAAACGGGCGAAAAGTTCCCTGTTTCAAAATACCGACGCTTTGGTTCGTCAGATTTCGGCTTCAATCACATTCAAGCCGACCGAAAGTTCTCTGTCGATGCCGCAGGCGCAAAAACGCGCGGAAGTGTTGGAAGGAACGCAGACTTCAAACGTAACCTTGCCGCCGTCGCGTTTCCACGCGCAGGAGACCTTGCCGTAGAGGCTGTCGTAAGCAAAAGAAGCGAATGTTATGCTGCCGCCGACGCAGGGCGTTATCTCAAAGCGGTTCTCGCCGACGACGTTTACCCCGCACATACGGGAGAATATCCATTCGCAGACCGCGCCTTTCGAGTAGTGGTCAAGAGAGGCTATGCCGCCGTTCTCGGTTTCCGTCCCCTCCCACGCTTCCCAAACGGTGGTCGCGCCCATTTTGGGCATAAACAGCCACCCTGGCATCTGTTCGTTTTCAAGCAGACGGTAAGCGTATTCGGGTGAAATATTCTGAAGAACGTAGAGAATAAGCGGGGTCGAAAGAAAGCCCGTGCCTAACCGCCAACCGTATTCGTCAAGTGCTTTTACGAGGCGTTTTTTCGCGAATTCGGTCTGTTCGGGTGCAAGCAGATCAAAGTAAAGCGGGCGCACGAGACTTGCCTGACGGGAAGTGTCAAGCGTAAATTTTTCGGTTTTGCGGAGAGCCGTGTAGCCGAGTTTTACGCGGTCCGCGATTGCCGCGAAGCGTTTTGAATCGTCGGACTTTTCGAGAACTTCGGCGATCTCGCTCATCAGCCGGCAAACATAGGCGATATACGCCGTAGTTTCTTCGGGATGAGGAGAAACGAAGTCCTGCCAGACAATGGGGTGAACGTCGGCGGGTTCAGCCCATTCGCCGTAAGATTGACCGTAATTCGAGATGTTCTTTTTATGTCGGCGGTCGATACCCGTCGGGCGCGCGGTCGGATAGAATCTGCCGAGCGTTTTTATTTTGTAATCGACATATTTTTTCATCGCGGCGTAATTATCCCGTATAACGGATTCGTCGCCGTACCGCTTCCATATTCGGTAAGGTATCAGTACGCCCGCGTCCGACCAACCCGCAGAGCCGTCCATCACGTTCATATAGCGGTCTATGCCGCCGCGTGGGGTTATCTGACGGAATTTGCCGTTGCGGCGCTGTCCGTCAAGCATATCGAGGATATATTTGCGGGCAAACGGCGCGTATTCAAAGAAGTAGGACGCCGTATCCGCGAAAATCTGCGCGTCGCCCGTCCAGCCGTGGCGTTCGCGGGTCGGGCAGTCCGTCGGAACATCGGCGTGGTTGTTCTTTGCAGAAAGCAGCGTGCAGGCGACAAAGCGGTTTACAAGGTCGTTTGAGCATGAGAACTCGGCGGTCGGCTTCATATCCGAATACACGGCGACGGCTTCGAAATCATCGGCGGAAAACGGGATGTCCGTTTCGACAAGGACGTACTGAAAGCCGAAAATCGCAAACTTTGTTTTGTAATCGTTTTTTCCGTTACGGCAGATATATTCCACCTGTTGAAGCGGCGTTACCCTTGTGCGCTTTTTGTTTGCGCATTGAATGTTTATCTGTGTAAACTCCCCGTTTTTGTCAAACATTTCGCCGAAGCGGAGAAATATCTTTTCGCCCGCTTTTGTGGAAAGCGAAAACGCGATATAACCTGCGATGTTTTTGCCGAAATCAAGAACGGTCTTTCCTGACGGGGTCTTGATAAGAGTGGGTTTGAATCTCTCTTTTTCAACGAGATATACATTGTCTGTCGGGGTCGGAAAAACGGAATGAGAAGTCGGCACGGCGTGACCCGAATACGTCGGGTTCATACGGGCATCGACACGCTCTCCGTCCTTGTTGTCCGCAAAGCGCCGAGAGCCGTCGTTTGACCATTGCCAAGAGCCGTCCGTCATAACGGTTTTTGAAGAGCCGTCGGCAAAAAACAGTTCGAGTTGCATTAAAAGTTTTGTTCTGCTGCCGTACTGATTGCGCAGACCCCATGCGCCGCAGGAACCCCGGTACCACCCGTCCGCAAGTTCGGCGGTTATTTCGTTTTCGCCGTTTTTCAGAAGAGGAGTAACGTCAAAAGTCAGCAGACGAACACGTTTGAGGTAATCGGTATGCCCCGGCGCGAGAACAAAATCGCCGACACGATTGCCGTTTATCTTTGCCTCAAAAAGTCCGCAGGCGGTTGCGTAAAGGCGGGCACGGACAACGTTTTCCGCTTCAAAAGTCTTGCGGAAGCAATCCACGGGATAGCGTTTTCTTTTGTTCACGCAATAATCTCCGCTTATCCATTCCGCGGAAAAGTCGGCAGGGTCAAGCAGCGACATCTCAAATGATGCGGTGTCGGAATATTCGCCCCAGACACCGTTTTCGTCGCGCAGACGCACTCGCCACAGAACACGGTCGCGGGAAGCGAGCGTTTGCGGAAACGAAATATGCGTTGTTGAAGAGGTCTTGACCGTAACGGACTGAAAAGGCTTGTCGTTTACGGTATATTCAAGTTCGTAAGCGGTCTGTTTTACGCCGTCTTCGCATTTCCAGTAAAGGCGCGGGGAACGGTTTGCCAGCCCGAGCGGGTTGACGAGATATTCGGTTTTCAATTCAAATGCTTTCATATATTATCCTCTCCGAGCGCTTTTTGCATTTTCTCATAAAACGGCTTTGCTTTTGTCTGCTCTTTTTTCCAGAGTTCGGCAAGAGCCGCCTCTTTCTTTGCGGCTTTGTCGTCTGCTTTCTTTCTTTGCTCTTCGGTCATACGGGAACGACGGAGAGCCGCTTTTTCGGCAATTTTATTTTCTTTCGCAAGTTCTTTTTCGGCTTTCGCAGCTTTGTCGACTGCCTGTTTTGCGTCTTTTTCGTCGCACTTTTTAATATATTCGGCTTTGGCTGCCTCAAAGTCCGTGCCTTTCTCCCCGCATTTCTTTTCGAGTTCGGCAAGGTATACGACGCGGGCTTCGGCGGCGAGCGCCTTTTGTTCCGCCTCTTCTTTTTCATCTGAGGAGACCCATTTTTCACCGCGGGCTTCGGCGGCGGCACGCTGTCTTTGTCTGATAACGTTCTGTTTTAAGCCCACCGTTTTTTCAACGTTCAATGCCGAGAGCATGAAAGCCAACGCTATGCCTGTTATAACTTCAAGCCCGACAAAGAAGAACGTTATGGCGGACGAGGTGGCGGCGTTTTGAACGATGCCTATCGTAAATACGCGGTTCGCGCCGAGATTTGCGACACCCGAGGCTATCGCATCTGCGGAAAGCTGCGTCGTGTATCCGTTTGCGGCAACGGATGCCATGGTATCGGAAAGCGTGGCGGAAGTGGCTTCAAGCGGCGGAACATAGCCTGCGGCGGAGATAACGCCGTTGAAAATACCCGTGCAGATTCCGAGAATGGCAACGGCAATAATGCTGTAAACGGACATCGCAAGTCCGTCCGAACGGAAGCCGCTGCGCCATTCGGAGTGGTCGAGAACGTCCGCAAAAAGCGCCATAAACACATAAGCGCACGGCAGACCGCCGATATTTTTTATGAACTGTCCGACAAGAACGACAACCATATTGGTGGGAGCAGCCCAGCAGATAAGCGAACCGAGAGCGTAAAGCACAAAGCCGAAAAGGGTGACGTTGCGCTTGCCGAACTTCTTGGCAAGCGGCCATACGGCAAAAATGCCTATACCCATCGGTATGCCGCCGATAACGGAAACGAGCATTTGCGTTACGCCGTCGTTGTACGTGCCGAGAACGTAGTTGCAGTAATAAACGAGCGCGCTGTTTTTCATGCACGTTCCGACGGTATATATAAGGAAATACGCAAAAATTATAATCAGATATTTATCCGTGAAAACCGCTTTGAGTTGCAATGAAAACGGTATTTTCTTCTCTTTTATGCCCTCTGTTTCGAGAGTTACGCGCTCTTTGGTGAAGTAATACTCAAGGAGCGTCAGCGGAAGAGCAAGGAGTGAAAGCGTACCCATAACGGCTATCCAAAGGCGTTTGTCCGTGCCGATAACGGGCATAACAACCATCGGAAAAACGAGCGCGACGATTATGCCGCTCATCATAATGGTCGAAATCTGATTGAAAACGGAAAGCGAACCGCGCTGAACGGTGTTGCGGGTGGACAGCGGAACCATAAGGTTGTGGGACATATTGTAAATCGTATACGCCAGCGAATAGAACAGGTTGTAGGAGAGCATGACCCAAACGACCTGAACCGTCTCGCTTGCCTGCGGAACGGTGAAAAGCAGAATGCCCGTTATCGCGACGAGCGGCGCCGAAAGCAGCAGCCACGGACGGGCTTTGCCCTGCTTGGTACGGGTACGGTCAATTATGTAACCCATTGCAACGTTGGTTATCGCGTCGATTATTTTGGAAATGATGGGGAACATGACGAGGAACGCGCCGCCCCATACGCCCGTTAATTTAAGCACGTCGGTGTAATACACGTTCAGGTATGTTGCCAAAACGGCGTTCAGCAGCAGCGCGCCGCAAGGTCCGAGCAGATAGCCGAGCCATTTTTCTTTTGCTCCCACATTCCGGGAACGAACCTTCGAATCAAAAAAACGTGAAGACAGCATTCCGTTTTTCATTTGTTTTTTGCTCCTTTTTCTTTGATTTTATACGATTTTTTCATCGCTTTTATCCCACGAAGGATATGTCCGTTTCCGAGTTCGACAAAGCCCTCCGCGATATTGAAAGGAAATGATCTTCCCGCGGACATTGAAAGCGTGCGCATACAGTTCGTGTCAAAAATGCGCTTTAAGAATACCGCGCCTTTTATGCGGTTTTCGCGTTCCGCGCCCTCGGGAAGTTTTTTTGCCGCTTTGAGTTGTTTTTTCGAGGTCGCGGTAACGGCGTTGTACAGTATTCTTCCCATAAACGTTTTTTGGAAATCCGAAAAAGGACTTTCGAGCGTCAGCGGAAGTTTCGGAACGTGTTTCGGGAGCGGCGCGCCGAGCAGCTCTTCAAATATTTTGTTGTCAATCCGTTTGCCGTCTTTCATCGCCTCATTGACCTCGGCGGAATACGGGCAAGCGACTTTCTCACCGGAAGAAACCGTAAGTTTTTCGCAAAAAACGGGATCTTCGGAAGAAGACGATATCTGAACCTCGTATTTTCCGTTTTCAAGCACAAAACGGTTTTGGGACACATCAAAAAACGACAGGTCTTTTTCATCAAAAGAGAGCGTTACGCATCGGCTTTCGGAGGGGTCGAGCCAAACTTTTTCAAACGCACGCAGTTCCTTTTTCGGGCGGAAAACGGCGGAATCCGACGGGTTTGCAACATATACCTGCACAACTTCGGCACCTCTGCAAGCGCCGACGTTCGTAACCGTAACGTTCGCGAAAACTTTGCCGTTTTCACTGAAAACTTCGGGGTCGGAATATGAAAATTCGGTATACGAAAGCCCGAATCCGAACGGATAACGTGGTTTTGCATCGGCGCTTGCCGTATATCGGTAGCCGACAAAAACGCTTTCTTTGTAAAGTTCGTTTTCGGTTTTCGAGTATTCCGCGCCGTAAGGCAGCTGCGAATACGTTTCAAACCACGTTTCCGCAAGTTTGCCGGACGGGCAGGTCTCGCCGAACAACAGCCTTGCGCACGCCTCACCGCAGCATTGACCGCCGAGGTACATATTCAGCACGGCGTTCACTCCGTCCGCAAAAGGCAGTTCGACGGGAGAGCCGCCGAAAAGAACGACGGCAATCTTCTTTTTCAGCGGCAGCAGCGCCGAAACAAGATGCAGCTGGTCGGCGGGCAGGCGCATATCTTCCCTGTCCCCGCCCTCGCTCTCGGCAAGGTCTGTAAGACCGAGAAACAGCAGAATCTCATCGTATTCTGCGGCAAGCGCGACGGCCTCTGCCGTAAGATCTGTTTCGCAGGGCGACGCGTCCGCGCTGTATCCGCGCGCGAAAGCATATTCTATGCCGCGGGCGGCAAACGCATCGGAGTGAGAAACCGTCTTTGTCGGGTTTATCATGGAACTGCCCGAGCCCTGATAGCGCATTTTTGCAAAAAGGTCTCCGATAACGCATATTTTTTTCTTCGGGTCAAGAGGCAGAATACCGTCGTTTTTCAGTAAAACCGCGCTGTCTGCGGCAATCTCCGCAGCAAGTGAGGAATGCGCGTCAATATCAAAAGAGTCCGTCTTGGGAACGGTTGCGAAACGGTCTGCAAAATCAAGCAGACGCTCAACGTTTTTGTCGAGGTCTTCCGCCGCAAGCGTGCCGTCGGCAACGGCGTCGCAGACCTTCTTTATACTGACAGCCGTGTCGCCCGGCATTTCGAGGTCTTCGCCTGCGCACAGCCCCGCGCAGCGGTCGAAAGTGCCGCCCCAGTCGCTCATAACAATTCCGTCAAAGCCCCACTCGCCGCGCAGAATATCAGTTATAAGACGCTTGTTTTCGGACGAAAAAACGCCGTTGATACGGTTATACGACGTCATCACGGCATGAGGTTCGCCCTCGCGGACAGTCAGTTCAAACGGGCGCAGATAAAGCTCCCTGACAGCGCGTTCGTCAACAACGCTGTTGCCGTAAAAACGGGCGTTTTCCTGATTGTTCAGCGCAAAATGCTTCACGCACGCCGTGACGCCGTTTTCACCCACGCCGCGGCAGAACGCAGCGCCCATTTTGCCCGCAAGCAAAGGGTCTTCGCTGTAATACTCAAAGTTTCTGCCGCAAAGCGGGTTGCGCTTTATGTTGACGCCGGGACCGAGCAGCGTATGAACGCCGTAGCAGCGGCACTCCTCGCCTATCGCGGCACCCATTCTGTGCGCGTTTTCGGGATCCCACGAACAGGCAACCGCCGCGGCGGTCGGGAACGCCGTCGCGGGTTCGGAAGAAGAAACGCCGTTATCCCCGCCGCCTATCTGCTTGCGCAGTCCGTGAGGACCGTCCGCCATGGCAACGGGAGGTATGCCGAGCCGCTCCACGGGACGGGTGTACATAAAATCCGTGCCCTGAACGAGCCGCGCCTTTTCGGCAAGCGTCAGATTTTTAAATCTTTCGTCTTTTTTCATAAAAATCCTCAAAACAAGTAATATCAAAAGGTCAATTTGTCTTTGCAAGTATATTATACAAAATAAAGACACAATATGTATTGCATATTTGTATTGAATATGATATAATTGTATTGAAAGGGGTTGTAAAAGATGAAAGCAGACGATATTGAATATGTTTGCGGCATAATCGCGGGGCTTTCGGGGTTGCCCGTCCGTGTTTTCGACGGTGAAAAGCAGACGTTTTTTTCATCTGTCTCGGCGTTGCCGAAAGACCCGATGAATATATATAAGGAAGAGCTTTTTTCCATTAAAAAGAATGTGGGATATTACGTCACGCCGCAGTTTGCCTATTACGGGGTCGTCCGTCACGGCGAAAAGCGGATAGTTATTGGACCCACAAGCCGTGTACGCGCCACGGACGCGGAGTTGCGCGAACTTGCGTTTCTCGCGGACGTTCCCGCAGAGGACACGGATGATTTTCTGCTCGGAATGAAAGGCATAATCCCGATGCCGCCCGAAAGCGTTATGCAGATACAATGCGTGATGAATTATCTGCTGAACGGCGAAAAGCTTTCGCTGTCCGACATTTCGATATACGACAAAACGCAGGAAAGCATTACGGCGCAAATGACAAGAGATGAAGAGCCGCGCGGCGAATACGAAAAAACAGACCTGCACAATACGGTCTCACTCGAAAACGCGCTGATGAGCATTGTGGGAAAAGGCGACACGGAAGCGCTGAACGCATGGATTCGTTCGGCACCGCCCATACGCGGAGGAACGGTGGCATTCGACACGCTTCGCCAACTGCGAAATATGTTCATCGTCTCCGTCACGCTTGCCTCCCGCGCGGCAATAAGAGGCGGGCTTGACCCGGAAGAGGCGCTTTTGCTCAGCGACAGATACATTCAGAGGTGCGAACTGACAAACGGCTCGGAGCAGATCTCAAACCTGCAATTTCACATGATAGCGGATTACACACAGCGCGTCGGAAGAGCAAGAGTAAACGGCAGTCGGTCTAAACTCGTCTCCGACGTTGCCGCAAGCGTCCGACGCCATATCTGCGAACCGATGTCCGTTGAGACGGTCGCAAAAGAAATGTATATCAGCCGCACTCACCTATCCGCGGAATTTCACAGGCAGGCGGGAATAACGCTTTCCGATTATATACAAAAAGAGAAAACAGAAGAGGCGAAACGCCTTCTTCGGTACACAGATAAATCCCTCTCCGCAATTTCCTCGTATCTCGGCTTTTCCTCGCAGAGCCACTTCACGCGCACGTTCAAAAAATTCGCGGGCATCACACCCGGCGAGTACAGGCAAAAGCACGAGGGACGGTAAATTCGCGATTTTCGGTTGAGGCGCGGATTGCGACAGATGTATTCGTCGGGCGTTCCCACGCATAATACAAAGCGGAAACATACATTTTTGCATATAGCAGAAAACGCAAATGTGCAAATTTTGCATATTTTATATTGACATTGATGTGCAAATATGTCCGGCGGTTGGAGACAGAGGATACTCTTTACCTTCCCCGAAAGCAAAAACAGCCCTCTTTCGAGGACTGTTTTTTTTCGTCAATGTTCCCTTTTCTGCCTTGTTATAACTTCATACAATGTAAAGGGGTACGCTGCATTTCACAAAACTTCGACCGCTGATGCGGTGCCCGAATTTTTTTGTTCACTCGCGACTTCACAGTCGATTTTTGCTTTGCAAAAATCGCTGCTGCGACGAACCTTGTTTCGCTGCGCGAAACAGGTTCGTTAATCCCTTTACCCGTCCCAAAAGCAAAAACAGCCCTCTTTCGAGGACTGTTTTTGTCTTTTGGGGTGGGTAAAGGGATTCGAACCTTCGATCTCCAGTGCCACAAACTGGCGCTTTAACCAACTAAGCTATACCCACCGAATGGCGTGCTTGAAGGGACTCGAACCCCCGACCCTCTGCTTAGAAGGCAGATGCTCTATCCAGCTGAGCTACAAGCACACATAAATGGAGCGGGTGATGGGAATCGAACCCACGCGACTAGCTTGGAAGGCTAGGGTTCTACCATTGAACTACACCCGCAAATTATGTTGACGGAACGCCGCTCCGTTTTTTTGAAAAAGAGCGCTGCTCTCAATCAAGGCTTAATAATTATACAACATATCGGCGGCTTTGTCAATAGGGGTGTGTGAACTTTTTTTATCTTTTCGGTCAAAGCCGCCGATCGGGCATAAATCGAAGCGTAAACAGACTCTTTATTCATCGTCAAGGTTTGTGTCGTGTTTGATGACGTCAACAAGTTCAAACTCTCCGTCGGACATAACGGCAAGCGCGAAATTTGTGGGATATGTTTTGCCGTAGATATCGGTCACGAGCGCCTGAAAGATATAGGCGTCGTTGTCAAGTCTGCCTATCGAAAGCGGCATTTCGGCGGACGAATATTCAAATGTTTCGCCCTCGGTGAACGAGGCTGTTTGAAGATCGTCCGAAAAAACATCGTACATCACCGTTATCACGTCGCCGTCTTTGAGCGATTCGATGCGGTCGGCCTCGGAATCGGCGTTTACATAGCCTGAAAGGCTTATTTCACGGGAATTTTTGTCAAAGGTAAACAGCAGATACGAAAGCGCGCCGTTTATCCTGATAACGGAAGAATAAAAAGTATGGCTTTCCGTTTCGTCAACAACGTCACAGTTTAACTGACAGCCGTTCAGAAACGCCCAATTTCCGACAAAGTTGACGGCGTATTCGTTCCCCTTTTCAACGATGTCTGTATCATACCCTATTCCCCAAAGTTTGTATTTGCCGTTCAGAAGACTTTCCATGTCAACGCGGTAAAGGGTGTAACAGACGGAGCAGACGATGTTTTCTGATTCGGGCGTGACGGAGAACCACAGTTTTCCGTTTCTGACCTCGCCGCGGTTTTCAAAAGCGATTTGCGCCGCGTTGCCCGAGGAAAAATATTTTTTCAGAAAATCGCCGTAAGCGGGAGTTGCGACGCCGTTCGTATACGCCTCCATATACTTTTGACTGCCGACGGGGAAATAAAAGCTCAAACCGCCCGCATCCGCCCGAGCGGTGCCGTTGAAGCAGGTAACGCAGTCCGAAAGGTCGTATTCAAGGTCGAGATAGTCCGCAACGCCGCAGAGATCGTAAAGGTCTCCCGCATCGCCTTTGCCGGACGAAGAACCGAAGCCCTGCGCGTAATACGCGGCGCGGGCGATCAGGTTTTTCTCTCCGCGTCCTATCTTTTCGACAACGCGCGAAAAAAGGTCTTCAACAATGCCGAATTTTTCAAGGTCGATAACGGACACGGTGTAATAATCCGTATCGGCGTTCTTCACGGCATAGCCTTTCGCAATCTCCGTCGGGTCGGAAAGATTTTCAAGCGTTTTCTTCCAATCCCAGCCGCCGGAGGGCTCGAGTTCCTCGGACGCTATCATTTTTTCGGCAAACGGAGCAAGTATGCGTGCGGTCTCGTAATTTGCCATAAGGCAAGCGTCGAAGCCGACGAATGCGAGTTTCTTTTGCAGTCCGACGCTTTCAAGCGCGGACGAGATTTCCGAAAGAGTGAGAAAATCGTTGCCGTTCAGCGCGTCCGAGCAGACGCCGACAGCGGAACCGCCGCCGTGATTCCAGAAAATCACGGCGGTCTGTTCCGCAGGATATTTTTCAATTCCGAATTTCAAAAAATCCGAAAAGGCGCGCTCGCTGCCCATATTGACGGGCGGATTCGACTCTATAAGTTCAAGCGTCCCGTTTTTGACGGCGTAGCGGTTCGACCTGTCGGACGGGATATCGAAATTTCTCCATTTTGAAGAGCCTCCTGTCTGGAGAATTACGTTCACCCCGTCGGGAATATCCGCCGACAGCATTTCGGCAATATTTGCCGTTGCCGCGCCGCGTTTTTGTTCGAGGTCGCTGCCGCAGATATAGACAAGCAGCGTGAAATCCGAGATTTCCGCATCGGTCTTCGCGCCGTCCGTGCCGCTTTGTTCGCCGCCTTTGCAGGCGACCGTTCCGCCGAACAACACAAGCGCAAGAACAAGCGCGAAAAGTTTTTTGATTTTTTCAGTCATTTATTTGCCGAGTATAGCAAAGCCTGCAACCTTGTATGGGCCCCAGCACTCGGTCTGATCCCACTGGTCGATGCCGAAGAAGGCGTTGAAGCCGCTGCGTTCATCTTTTTGATAATATGTTTTGACGTTTTTCTCAACCTCGTGCGTGTCGATGTTTATTCTTGACGTCAAAGTCCACCATTCTCTCGTCTTTTTGGAGAATTCCTTGTGATTTTCTATTTTGAAGCAAAGTTTGTCGTATTCAATACCGTTTCTGTTTTTGCGTCTGCTGACGGAGTAAAATCCGCTTTTTTCAAGGTCGGCGCGAAGCGTTGTTCCGCGGCTTTCGGCGCGTTTTGCCATATTGAGCACTTTTGCCTCGTCAAGCGTGTAATCCTTGTCGTCAGAGTACCTCGCATCGACAAAGCGTTTCATTTCTTTGCCGAGAGCGTAGCAGTAAACGTAATCGTCCTTATCCGCGCGGCGAACCACTTCTATGTTCTTCATGGCGGCATTAAGTTTGGTTATCTGGCTTTTCAGGTCGCGGAGCAGTTGGTTTTCGGGGTCGGTCAGTTCGTAATAGAGAACCGCTTCGTCATACGCTTCAAGATAAAGCGAAAGAACGAATACGCGGAAACTCTCTTTCAAATCGTATGTCTGAACGTCGAAATTGTATATGTAAGAAAGCATTTCGTCATAAGTTCCGATAATACCGGAAGTGAGTCCCGCCGAGCCCGAAAGTATCTTGCTGCCAAGAAGATGCTCTTCCGTATATATTTTACTGCTTTCCTTTTCAACCGCTTTGACATATTCAGCCGCCGCCTTTTCGTATTCGGGCGTGCCTTTTTTCGCGCTGTCAACAGCCTTTTTCTTGTTTTCGAGGTGCAGAACAAGAGAACGAATTCTGTCTGCCAGAGTGTCAAAATCGTCAAGCGCGCGGCTGCAATCGTTTTTGCCGAGTTTGTCGGACATTATGGAGAGTTGGAGATTCAGTTCGCTGAGAGCAGCCGTCCACTTTGCGTCCATGGACCTGAGATACTCGTTCAGTTTGCTCAACTCTTTTGCGGTCTCGTCCTCGAACGAGTCTTCGTCGATAAACGAGAATATACGCTTTGCGCCGACAGAACCCGCCTCGGTCGCAAGCGCCTCAATTCCGGTTTTTATAAGGTCGAAAACAAGGCTTGTTTCAACGGCGAGAAGTTCCTTTTTTTCCTCCGTCGCGTGATAGTCAAGGCTGATTTCGGCATCTGATTTTTCTGCGCCCCAGAGCGTTTTCGCATATACGCCCTTTATCGAAACAGTCGCTTCTATCTCGATGTTTTCAAGCGTCGCGCCGTCTTTTTTCACGGTATTTTTCAGCGTCAGTTCGTTTGCGGAAGTTTTTTCGAAAGAAAGCGTTTCACCGAGATCTCCGCTGACTGTTACCGAGGAGGCGTCGATATCCGCAAACGTTCCGTTCGCTACGCGGATAACGGTCGTTACAACAAATCCGTCGTCCTGTTCTTCGACAAAGTCCACTTTCGCGGAAAGCACCGCGTCATAAACGGTGAATGAGCCGTTCAACTCTTTGCCGCCGACAAGTGCATCTGCGGCGATGAGAAGAGTTCCGTCTCCGAGCGCGGCAAACGCGTCGTTTGCGCTTTCGGCAAATGTTAAAAGGCAGGCAGTGTCATCTTTTCTTTCAGCGGAAGCGACGGAGAGCTTTTTTTCTCCTACCGTTACGGTGAAAGATTCGGGGGTGATGTTGTTTTTGAACGTTTCGTCCGTCAGTCTGACCGTAACGGCGGCATTATTGCCCGCATTTTCAATTACGGTCTCCGCTTTCGGACGCGCCACGGCTATCGTGACGGAATACGGAAACGCGTCCTTTTCGGCGGCTTCGAGTTCCGCTTTTGCCGCTTTTTCTTCGTCGGTCAGGTTTTCCTGTTCGGGCGCTTTTTCTTCGACTACGGCTTCTGCCGCAAACGCGATAAAGCCCGAGTTTTCGTCCGCCGCGCATGCGCCGTCGGCTGCAACCCTAACCTCGGTATCGCTCTTGCGCTCAACGGTTCGGAGCGTCATTTCCGCAAATGCGCCGCCGAGTTTTACCTGTTCCGCGGAAACGGTGTCCGCGAATTTCATATCTTTCAGGGTCACGGTTGTGTCTATTCCCCGCGCGTCGTTTGCGACAGAGGACACATCGCTGTAAATGCCCGAAACGGTATCATCAAAATTTTTCGAAGCGCAGCCGCTCATCAGTCCGAGCAACATAAAAGCCGCAAGTATAACCGCAACTGCCTGTGTGATATGTTTTTTCATTTTATTTTGCCTCTTTTCTTCGCTTACTTTTTTTTCTTCTTGTTTTTATACGCGTCCGCGGCTTTGTCAAGCACATCGGACCACGCGCCGCCCGTGACGGTTTCCAAATCGCCGGCCGAAACGGGGTTTGGCGCATTCACGTTTTGAGGTTTTACCTTTGTTTTGCTGCTCATGTTTTTTCTCCTTTATTTTCGGTCTCACTTCTTTATACGATGCTTTTTCGAATATGGCTTATGAATTTTGATATTTATTTTCGGGTTGCCGAAAAAAAAGATAAATACATAAGTAAAATTATAGCATTTCTTCATTTGAATGTCAATAGCAGACATTTTCTTTCTGAGATATTTCTCAAAAAAAGGGGCTGTGAAAAACTTACGTTTTTCACAGCCCCTTAAAAATCGCCGTCGTTTTGAAAAGTCAAATCAATCAGATAACCTTATCGGGATTGAGGATATTTTTGGGGTCGAACGCGCGTTTGATGCCGCGCATTATTTCGACCTGCGTCGCGCCGTACTGTTCCGCCATAAACGATTTTTTTGCGTAGCCTATGCCGTGTTCGCCCGAGACAAGGCCTCGGAGTTCGTAACTTTTGCGGTACATACGCTCGAACGCTATCGCGAGTTTTTTCTCAAACTCTTCCTTGGATAGGTCGTCGCGGCAGATATAAACGTGGAAGTTGCCGTCGCCTGCGTGCCCGAAGCTCGGAATGCGTATGGCAAGTTCTTCCGCTATCTTATGCGTATACTTGATAAAATCCGCGACGCGGTTGCGGGGAACAACAACATCACATTCGTCCATTTCGCCCGCGGATGCCTTTATCGCTTCAAGAAACGCTCCGCGCGTTGACCAGACAGAATGTTTGCGTTCGTCGGTATCGACGATGAACGCGTCGAGCGCGCCCATATCCACGCAGAGACGGGCAACGTTTTCGATCTCCGCATTGACCGCGAGCGGCATATTGCCGTCAACGGTCAGGAGCAGGTACGCGACGCCGCTTTTGTCGGGGAATTTTTTGCCGAGATATTCTTCGGCGAAAAGTATTGTGTCGCGCTCCATAAATTCTATTGCGGTAAGCGACGCTTTTGATTTTATTATTTCGGGCACGGCTTCAAGCGCCATGTCTATGCTCGGGAACGGAGCGAGAAGCGACACGCTCTTTTTGGGAAGCGGAACGAGTTTCAATATTGCTTCCGTCACAACGGCAAGAGTGCCTTCCGAGCCGACGATAAGGTCTTTAAGGCTGTAACCCGCGCTGTTTTTGACAACTTTGCCGCCGAACGTTTCGATTTCGCCGTTAGGCAGAACTACGGTAAGTCCGCGGACGTAATCGCGTGTGACGCCGTATTTGACGGCACGCATTCCGCCTGCGTTGGTGCTGATGTTGCCGCCTATCGTCGCGCTTTTTTCACCGGGGTCGGGAGGATAGAACAGGTCGTGTTCTTCGACGAATGCGGCAAGCTCCATAAGCAGGACGCCGGGCTGAACGGTGACGGCGAGGTTTTCCGTGTCAAGTTCAAGTATCTTGTTCATAAAGGCGGTTTCTATCATAATTCCGCCGTTTATCGCGACGCACGCGCCGACAAGCCCCGTGCCCGAGCCGCGGACAACGACGGGGATATTGCGTTCGTACGCGTGTTTCATTATTTTTGAAACTTCTTCGGTATAAAGCACGCGGACAAGCACTTCGGGCATGGCTTTGACGCCCGCAAGTTCGTCGTGGCTGTAATCTTCGCTTATCTCATCGCCGACAAGCACACGGTCGGGCGAGGTGGCGGCGCGGAGAAATTCGATGTCGTTTTCGGTGACTTTGTTATACATTTTGTTTTTCCTCCGCAAGTTTTTCGATGAGTTTGGGCAGGATTTCGTAAAGGTCTCCTACAAAGCCGTAATGCGCGATATTGAATATGGAAGCGGCGGAATCGGAGTTTATCGCGATTATGCGGTCGGAGTTTTTCATGCCCGCCGCAAACTGAACGGCGCCGCTGATACCGACGGTTATTATAAGTTTGGGCTTGACGGTTCTGCCCGAAAGCCCTATCTGACGCTTGGGGTCAAGCCAGCCGAGCTCGATTATCGGGCGTGTTCCCGCGATCTCCGCGCCGAGCAGGTCGGCGAGGCGGCGAACAAGCTCAAAATCTTCTTCTTTCTTTATTCCCCTGCCGGCGGCGACGATTATTTCCGCGTCGGATATGTCCTTTTCTTTCGCTTTTTTTATGACTTCGAGAACCTCGGTCGTCGTTTCTCTTTTTTCGGGCGCGAGTTCCATGCGAAAAACTTCTCCGTGCGGTTCGGTCTTTGCGGGAGCGGAAAATATCTTGTAACGCACCGTGCAGAGCTGCGGGCGGGTCTTGGGGCAAAGTATCTTTGCCATGATGTTGCCGCCGAACGCGGGACGTATCTGAACAAGGTCTGTGTTTTCGTACATTTCAAGCACGGTGCAGTCCGCCGTCAGCCCCGTTCTGAAACGCGCGGCGATACGGGGCGCGAGAGAACGTCCGACATTGGTCGCGCCGACGAGGACGGACGAGGGCTTGACACGCTCGATGAAGTCTTCAAACGCGTTTGAGTAAGGAAGCATTACGAAATCGGCAAATTCGGGATAGTCGTAAACATAAACGCGGTCAACGCCGTATTCAAGCAGCGTTTTGACGTTTTTTTCGGTGTTGTGCCCGATAAGCAGCGCATATACTTCGTGTTTTGTCACTGCCGCGAGTTCGCGGGCTTTGCCGATGAGTTCGAATGTGACGGGGTGGAGAGTTCCTTCCTCGGCTTCCGCGTAAACGCAAACGCCGTTCCAGAGCGATTTATCAACAAGTTCGTCGTGGGTCTCGACAAGCGAAACAACGCCCTCGGGACCTTTTTTGACGCAGAGTTTGCACATGCGGCAACCCGCGCCGATGTCGAGAGTTTCGTCTTCGTATGTAATGGCGGAGAAAGGACAGACTTTTATCAGCGCTTCCGCCGCAAGAGGCGTGACAAGCGCCTTGTTTATTTTCAAAGATATCATTTCGCCGTCCTCCTTATATGAATTTGCCTTTTTTGAGAAGCCCGAAGATGCCGTCCGAGAGTTCGGAAGCCGAACCGTTGAAAATCTCTTTGTTTTCGTTCTTTTCGGGCGGGAATATCTTATCGACCTGCGTGGGTGAACCCGCAAGCCCGTAATGCGTGGGGTCGCGGTCTTCCATATCTTCGAAAGTCAGCACGCTTATCTGTTTTTCTTCGTCTGTCTGCCATTTGCGTTTGCAGGACGGCAGACGGGGAGAGTTTATGTCCTTATCAACGCAGATAAGACACGGCAGACGCATACGCTGAACCTGTGTGGAAGATTCGAGATTCATGCGGACGGTTATTGTTGTGTCCGTCACTGCAAGCACTTCCGTGACGTTTGCCGCGTGGGCGCAGCCGAGATGTTCGGCTATCTCCGCGCCGACTTGGGCTGTGTCGCCGTCCGTGGTGAGTTTGCCGCAGACAATAAGGTCGCAATCAAGTTTTTTTATACCGCCGACAAGCGTATACGACGTTGCCAGCACGTCTGCGCCCGCGAACTTTCGGTCGCTTATCAGAACTCCCCTGTCCGCGCCCATATAAACGGTTTCGAGCAATGCGGTCTTTGCCTGCGGAGGTCCCATGGTCACGGTTGAGACCGTGCCGCCGTAACGGTCTTTGAGTTCAAATGCGGTCTCCAACGCGAACAGGTCGTAAGGGTTCAGTTTGCTCTCTACGCCGTCGCGGACGAGCGTTCCCGTTTCGGGGTCAACGGCAACTTTTGTCGTGCCCGGAACCTGCTTGACGCACACAACGATATTCATTCGGACATATCTCCTTTTATGTTATATCTTTAATATGATATGTGTTATATCATTTTCTACAAGATTATAGCATACATTTCCGATAAATGCAAGATTGAAAATGCGCCCAATGTGCAATATCGTTAAAAATATATAAATACAGTTTATATGTTTTGGTTATTATTGAAAATATGGCGCTCAAAGGATAAAATCGGGAGTTTAGTCAGATACAATTTGCAAAATCATAATTTAGTCAGATACGATTTGGCAAATCGTACTTGACTAAATTTGCGATGTTGGAAAATATTCGGCGCAACAGACGAAGAAGAAACAGCAAAACGCAAAAAGAGAGAACCGCCGACCTCTCTCCAATCGGCGGTTCTCGAAGGACCGGTTATACGAATAAATCATCTGCTTTTGACAGACAATTTATCGTCTGTATAGAAATTTTTTCTGAGCAAAGTTATTTGTGTCTGTTAAAAATGCCCCATAGGCAACGGCAGAATATACGCGCCTTGTTGCCTATGCCTGATAATATCGGAGCGACAACCGTTTCGAAGCCCGATTATATCAGAACGCCTTTTTCTTTTTGAGGACGATAAGTCCCGCAAGGCAGAGAGAAGAAAGCATCGCGGCTGCGACCCAAATGCCGAGGTTTGCGGGGTCGGAAGTCGAGGGCGTTTTTTCTTTTTTGGGAATTTCCGTCCCCTCGCTTCGCTTTGTGCCGCAGACGGAACATTCTTCGTGTTTTTCTCCCGTTTCGTCTTCGGTCGCTTCGCGGTCTACGATCCATTCAAAGGTGTGTGCGTCTTCATCAAGACGAACGCCGCAAACGCACTCGTGCCAATGTTTTTCGGCATCAGCGCGAATGCCGTTTTCATCGGGAGCATGGGCAACGGCAGCGTCGGTTATTTCGCAGCCTGCATTTTGGCATTCATGCCAATGACCGTTTTCGTCGGAGAGCCACTCTCCCGAAAAATCGTGATTGAGCGCTGCTTTTATCTCATAGCCGCAGACGGTGCAGTTTATCGCGGTGGTGCAGTCGCCGTCGTCCGCGCCGACGTGCGCTTCTTTGGTGTCAACCGCTTCGCAGCCTGCGTTTTGGCATTTATGCCAATGCCCGTTTTCGTCGGAGAGCCGGTCGCCCGAAAAATCGTGCTGTTTTGCGGCGGTGACAACTTCGGAGCAGTATACGCAGTAAACGGGAATCGTGCAATCGCCGAGGTTCAAACCCGGAGTATGCCCGTCGTAAACGGTCACGTCGGCGGTCGTTTTGTTTCCCGCCTCGTCGTAAACAACGATGCTGTTTTTACCGAACGGAAGCGTATAAACGCCGTTTTCGGGTTTGATCTCCTCGTTGTTTACGAATACGCCGTACAGGTATTCCTCAGTGACCGTGAACGTTTGCCCTGAGCAGTATATTCTGCCGTCCTCGATGCCGTTTATAACGGGCGCTGTCTTGTCTATTATTATGCGGTCGGAGCGGAGATACCGAATATTCATTCCGCCGTCAACTATCATGACGTAAATGATATATTCGCCGTCCTCGTCAAGAACAATAGGCTCTTCATAAGAGGCGTACACCGCGTTTTCCATGTCGGCAACGGACATATCCTGCGATGAAATAATATAGCCTATCATCATGACGGTGCCGTTATCGTAAGCCGTAACCGTGACGGTCTGCGTATCTGCGCAGTACCATTCATAGGTAAGCGGAGAGGTAAAATCAATCCAATTATAGCCGCGGAGCGTTATCATGCCCTCGGGCGCAACCGTGTCGTGCCAAACGGCGACAAGTTTTATTCGAAGCCAACCGTCTGTTTCAAGGTCGCCGAATTTGGTATCGGCGGTCACAAAAGTATCTTTGAAGCGCCAGCCTTTGAACTCAAAGCCCTCTCTTGTGGGGGCTGCAACGCCTTCAAGAACCTTATCCGAATAGTAAAGCGTTTTTTCGGGAATAGATGTTCCGCCTTGCGTGTCGAAAGAGACGTAATACTTTATTGCCGACCATTTTGCTTTGTAAGTCGAAACGCCCGGACCTGTCGGCACATACGTCCAACCCGTGAGACGGTGTCCCGGCTTATAAACGTCGGCAGACGTCGGGAAAGGGATATTCTCACCGAAAATGTAACTTGTCGGCAACGTATACCCCTCTTTGACAAAGCCGCCGTCAAGGTCGAAAATCAGTTGAATCTCCCTTTTTTCGTCATCGGCGTTGGCAGCAAGAGCCAACAGCCCGAACGACAGCACTATGGCAAGCAGAATACAAAATACTCGTTTCTTCATCTTCAATCCTCCGTCATCTGTTCGGCGCAGGAAAGCCGCGTTTCACAATTTAATATTGGGTTATGCACCAATTATATCATAGTTTGTAATAAAATGCAATAGGAAAATGAAAATTTAAAAAAAATGATAAAAAAAACAAAAGTAAAAACTTTATATTGACAAATAGGTATAATACATGTATAATTTATTAAAGAAGGTGTGATGCACAAATGATAATTGACACTAATCAAGTTATAACTGTAACAGCAGCAAACCAAAACTTCTCAAAAGTGACGCGTATTGCGGATAAATACGGTAAAGCGGTAGTATTTAAGCACGGAAAGCCAAAATACATTCTTGTCAACACGGAAAAAGAACCCCAGCTTGAATTGACTGATGATGAAAAAATTGATATTGTTGCGGCAAGAGTTTTGAAAAAGTACAGAAAGGCTTTTGAGGAACTGGCAAAATGATAAAGTTTTCGAAAGACAAAATTCTGCTGCTTCATAGATTAGTTTCAGAGCAGACAGGCGGAGATATCGGAGTTCGAGACGAATCTCTCATTGAATCTGCGATTTCAAGTGCTTTTCAAACTTTCGACGGAGAAGAATTATTCAAAACAATTGAAGAAAAGGCTGCAAAACTCGGATATGCATTGATTTCAAATCATGCTTTTGTTGACGGAAACAAGCGAATAGGTATGTTCGTTATGATTACGTTCATGGAAGTGAACGGTATTAAAATATTTTCAACAGACTCCGAAGTCGCAGAGCTCGGATTGTCTGTTGCTGGCGGGCAAAAATGTTACGAAGACGTACTTAACTGGATCAAAGACCACGAAGTTGAATAAGCTCTTTTTCATAAAATTTCAGACACACGCACAAATCCCGCGGAGTGAAAAAACTCTGCGGGATTTGTTTTCTGAATGAATATATCTGAATTTATGAATATGCCTTTATTCTTCCGTTAAATCACTTTGCCCAAAAGAGCGTGACAAAAACGGTAACGGCGGAGACAAACGCCTGAACAATGGCGAAACGGTAATCGACCTGAGTGTTTGACCAGCCGCGGTTTTTGCGCATATGGTCGTGAACGGGCGTTCTGATATTCCAGAAAAGTTTGACGTGCAGAAAACGCTTCATCGAAACCTTTACAAGACCGAGACCGCCGTCAACGAGCATTACAACGGACGCGGGAATGTAAATGAACGGGCTGCCCGTTTTGAGTGCGGCAAGCGCGATGACCATACCCATGGCGCGCGAACCTGCGTCACCCATCATAAGCGACGAGGGGTTGGCGTTAAACCAAAGATAGGCGAACAGCGTTGCGACAAACATCAGCGTTGAGAAGTTGAAGCCGTCGGCGCCGTTGCGGATAACATCGACGGCAACAAGCGTCAGCAGCGTTATCGAAGTAAGCGTTGCGGAAAGACCGTCTACACCGTCGGTGCAGTTGGTGACGTTGATGGACGTCCAAACGAGAATGACCGTGAGTATGCCGAACACAACGGGGTGAATGCCGAACGTGAAATCAGCGATAACGAGCGTTGCGGTGTGGTCGTTGTAAAACAGGAACGTAACGGCAACGGCAACCGCAAGAAGCAGGTCGAGAATGCCTTTTTTGTATTCGTTCCACGGCACGGACGACGCATCGTCGAAAAAGCCCGTAAGCATGGTGGCTATTACGATGAATATGTAAATGCCGTACTCGATATTAACATCGCCGAACAGCAGCGCCGCGACCGCAAACACGAGAACAAATATTATTCCCGCGCCGCGGGGTTTGCCCGCCGAAAGTTTTCCGTCAACGGCAAACTCTCTGCCGCCGTCACGCGGAAGTTTGTTTTTGAACAGTTTTGTGAACAAAAGCGTTGCGGCGAACGCGAATATCACGCCGATATAATATACAAGCGAGTGATTGACGCCGTTTATCAGATTGAGCATATACAGCCTCCGAAATTTTCATTTACAGCATATTATACCATACATTTGCGGATATGGCAAGAGTATCGTCAAATTTTTCGGAGATTCGGGGATTCTGATTTTCTATTCCGCAAGATTTCGGGATTTCATTCCGCAGGATTTTGAGATTTCATTCCGAAAGATTTTTTTTGCGGACGGTGCGGAAAGCACTTTTGTTGAGCGAGGTCAGACTATGCCGTCGATTATTTTTTCGAATTTTGGGACGGACTGAATCTCATGCGTGATGAAATTGCCGTTGTGCCAAAGCGAAAATGTCGTAAACGGGCAGGGGGCGTTTTGTGCGGCTTCGCGTGTATCAATATGAACGGACGTCATTTTTACGCCGCGTTTTTCGGCGGCGGCGCAGAGCAGCGGAACATACTTTGCGGTAAACGGACATTGCGAAGTGTAGAAAAGAGTAAAACCGACGGACATTGTCGCGGGAGCGTTCACGCAAGGACGGAATTGCGGAATTTCTGCCGATTCGTCAAACGGCAAATACCAAAGTTCGAAATACGGAGCTGCCGCATCGGCAAGTTTGAAGCCTTTATAAAGAAGATATTTCGGGTCGGACAAAAAACCGTGTTTCTTTTTCGAAGACAGAACGCAAAGCCCCTTTTTCCCCTTTTCGCGGCTGTCCCGAATACATTCGGCAAGCAGTTCGGAGGAATATCCGTGTCCCTTGAATTGTCCCGAGACCCAAAGACAGTCAATATACATATACCCGTCGGCTGCTATCGGAGCCCACGCGTTTTCAGCGGGGATATATTCGATAAAACATTTGCCGCGGACATTACCTTTCAGAAAAACAAGTCCCTCGTCAAGACGTTCCGCAAGCCACTCTTTTTTCGACGATACCTGAACGTCCTTGTTGTTCGAAATCGCACAGCAGATATGCTCGGCATCAAGATTTTCATGAGTGAGACGTATAAATTCCATTATCTTCTCCTTTTATAAAACATACGTTGCAAATTATACGGAACATTATACAACCAACAAAAGGATTTGTCAAGTAGATGTTTTTTACAAGGCTTTTGCGAAAGTTAGGACGAAAATCAGCCCGTCAAAACCGTCAAGAGTTCGGGTAGAATCAGCGCATCAAATCAATATATATTCGGCGAATTCATTTCGCCGAACTATTTTTTCCTGTGCAAACCAAACGCTTAAACCCCATACATATAAATAAAGTGAAGCGCGACCCTGCAAAAGCAGAGCCGCACTTCCAAGAGAAAGAAACTCTCAAAACGCGCCGCCGTTTTGAGAACAGCCATGTGCGTGTTGCGCAGCGACAATTTCGCACGGCGTATCGGATCGACCGGTCTTCGGCGAATTTATTTCGCCGAACTATTACTCCCTGCGCAAACTAAACACTTAAATACAATACATATAAAATGAAGAGAGACTTCACCGAAGTGAAGCCCCTCTTCCAAGAGAAAGAAATATGAAAAAAACACGAGCAAGCAATTTAAGTTTTCCGACCGCGTGATTGCGAGCGCGGAGGAAAAGGGCTTATGCGTCAGCCGTTCTGCGACGGGACGTATTCGCCAAAGGTCAGGGAGACGGTCTTTTGTTCGCCGTTCCTGATTATGGTCACGTCAATGGTGTCGCCTATCTTGTGAGCGTCAACAACGGAGTTATAGTCCGACATGGAACTGATAACCGTGCCGTCCATGCTGACAAGCAGGTCGCCGCTTCTGAATTGAGAAGTTGCGTCCGTGACTTTGTATACATATATACCGGTTCTCGAAACACGGTAACTTATCGCGGTTGCGCGGTCGGTGAGGTCGATGGGTTCAAAACCCGTCGAGATCCTGCCCGTAACGTAGCCGTATTGAATAATATCGTTTATAACAGTTTTTGCGGTGTTGACGGGAATTGCAAAGCCGAGGTTATCTATATTCGAACCTGTCGATTTTGCATTGACTATGCCGATAAGGTTGCCGTTTGCGTCAAATGCGCCGCCGCCTGAGTTACCGGGGTTGACAGCCGCATCTATCTGCAAAAGCGTCATGGTCTGATTTTCAATGGTTACCTGACGGTCAAGCGCGCTGACAATGCCCTTGGTGACGCTTCCGCCGAGAGAGCCGAGAGGGTTGCCGATAACGACAACGTCCTGTCCGACAACTATCTGCGAAGAGTCGCCGAATACCGCGGGGGTAAGTCCCGTAGCATTTATTTTGACAACTGCGATGTCGGTCTTTTCGTCCGTGCCGACAACCGTGGCGTCATAGGTCGTTTTGTTTGCGAGCGTGACTTTTATATTTGTTGCGCCGTCAACGACGTGATTGTTCGTGACTATATATCCGTCCGCGCTGACAACAACGCCGCTGCCTGCGCCCTGGGTAACATACTGACCGAAGAAAGTGGAGGTGGTGACGGTCTCCGTTGTTATCTCGACAACGGAGTTTTCAACCGCCGCAACGACTTTTGCGGTGTCCGTGCTGCCCGCGACGGAGGAGGGGTCAACTTTGGGTTCGGTGCTTTCGTAAATGACGGTGTTGCCGCCCGAAGATGTCTGCGAACCGCCCGCTGTGCCGTTTCTGCCGAAGAGCATATACGAACCGCCGATGCCGAGTCCCGTTGAAAGGATTATTGCCGCGACAAGCAGCGCGCAAACGGCGCCGATGCCGAACTTCTTTTTCTCTTTCGGCTTTTTGGGAGGTCTCGGAGGCTGCTGCGGAGAGGAATATGAATACGTTCCGTTCGGAGCAACTCTGCCGTAGCCGTATTCGCCGCCGTAATTATAATTGGTCTGCGGCTGACCGTTGCGATACGAGTATTCGTAGCGCGGGGGTTGTGCGGTGGTCTGTGCGGGCGCGCCGTAAGGCGGGTTCGGTCTGTGATACGGAGGCTGTCCCGCAGGAGCATGGGGTTCGGGTCTTGTGCCGACCTCGTAGCGTTCGCCCGTTTGCGGGTCGTAAGCATATCTCGGCTGCGGTCTGTCGGGCGTTTCGGCGGCGGGCGTTGTCTGCGCCGCGTCCGTCTGTGCCGTCTGCACATCGTCGGGTCTCGTTTCGTTCTCCGACGGCGTTTCATTTATATTGAGTTCGTTTTTTTCGAAATCGTCCATTTCAAAAAACCGTCCTTTCTTGTTTTTACAAGAGGATTATACCCCCCGAAAGTGACGGTTGTGTGAACGCTCGGTAAAAGTCAGCGGAAAATTAGGGAAAAATGCGGTTCACATCGGAAACGGGCAGGGACTGCCGTTTATATGAAAAAATGTTCGGACAGAGAAAAGCGAACCCAAAGGCTATTTTATTCTGAAAATAACGACCTTACCTGCATGAACGGTTATAGTCGCTTCCGTGTCGGGAAGCGTGGAATTGCTTGCCCAAAGCGGGACGTCGGCAAAGAACTCGGTCTTTTCGACGCTGTATTTCAGTCCGCGTTCGGTGACAAGCGCGGTTTCGGTCAGCGGAAAAACGGTGACGTTCACGCTTTTTTCTTCTGCGGGGAGCGTCAGAGTGCCGTTTTCGAGATAATCTATCCGCGCGCGGTCGGTTATGATATACCCTTTTGCGCCGCGGGAGTAAATATACCGCAATGTTGCGATATTGGCAAAAGTGTGGTCTTCCCTCGCGCCGCCGATACCGCCGACTATAACTATCTCGTCCGCGCCGCGGTCAAGTGCGTAACGGACGGCGTAATGCGTGTCCGTATCGTCCTTTTCAACGGGCAGAACGACCTTTTCGCCGTTGTAAAGTCTGCCGTTGGGGTATGAGTCAAAGTCTCCTATCACGACGGACGGGCGCACGCCGAAACGCTCGGCGGTCTTCAAACCGACGTCGGCGCATATAACAAAATCGTCTTTTTTTATTTCAACGGGAAGGACGGTAAGTTCCGCCCATACAAATATGACCGCTCTCATTTGTTTTCCCACGCTTTCAGTTCGCCTATCTCGTCGTAAAGGCGGACAAAGGATTCGTAACGGGTCTTCGGCACTCTGCCGTCTTCAACGGCGCGGCGTAAAGCGCAGTCCGGCTCGGCGATATGGCGGCAGTCGGAAAAGCGGCAGCCGTCCGAAAGAGGCTCGGCAAATTCGGGGAACAGGTCGGGCAGAAAGCTTCTGTCAACCAGCCCGAACTCACGCGGTTCTATCTCGGAAAAGCCCGGAGTATCGACAACGCGTCCGCCGCAGGTCTCGAAAAGTTCCGTGTGACGGGTCGTGTTTTTGCCGCGTCCGAGTTTTTTGGATATTTCACCCGTTTCGGCGCGGGCTTCGGGGCAGATAAGGTTCATAAGCGTCGATTTTCCGACGCCTGAAACGCCCGAAAGCGCCACGGTGCAGCCGTTTATCTCGTTTTTCAGTTCTTCGACCGTCTTTTCGTTCGGAAATGCCGCCGAAAGAGAATAACTCTTTATCGGTAGCGACGAATACAGAGAAATGACGTCCGAATGCTTGTCCAGATCGGTTTTGTTGAAAACGAGAACGGGCGTTACGCCGAGAAAGCGCGCGATGACGGTCATTCGGTCAAGCGTGTAAAGATTGGGTGCGGGGTCGGCAACGGCGCAGACGATGAAAAGTTTGTCTATGTTCGCGACGGGCGGGCGCGGAAAAGCGTTTCTGCGCGGCAAAATCGCGGTCAGAGCGTCGTTTTCAACCTCGACCTCATCGCCGACAAGCGGCGATATTCCGTTTTTTCTGAAAATTCCTCGGGCGCGGACGGACAGCAGTTCGCCGTCCGATGCTCTGACGGTATACAGCCCGCCGACGCCCTTTATCAATGTTGCTTTCACTTGTTTTTGTTTACCGTTTTACTGATTTCCGCCGTGTTCGGGGTTCGGGTCTTCCGTCGGCTCGGGTTCGGTCGTGGTCGGAGTTTCGGGTTCCGTTGTGGGCTCCGTTGTCGGCGGTTCGGTCTGTCCCTGTCCGTTGGAAACGAATATCGTTATGGTTGTGCCCTTGGCGACCTTTTCGCCGGGTTCGGGAGAAGTCTTGGTGACAAGTCCCTCGGCAAGGTTGCTCGAACCGTACTGAACGACGTATTTTATGCCGAGCGCGTCAAGTATCTTTTTGGCGGTGTCGAGATTTTCGCCGATGATGTTTGTGGGAATGGCTACGTCTTCGGAAGCCGAGCTGCCTTTCTTGTTCAGATAAAGGATTATCTTGCCGTTGCGGTCGAACTTCTCGCCTGCGGAGGGAGACGTTGCGACAACGTAATCATCTTCGATATCCGCGGATTCGGACGTATACTGTATCTCATACGCTATGCCGAGCGCGTTCAGAATGCTTCTTGCCGTATCGATATGGACGTTTGTCAAGCCCTCGGGCACGATGGTATAAGGCGAGTTGCCGTTTGAGACGTAAAGCACTATCTCCGAGCCTTTGGCAACGGATTTGCCTGCGGGCGGGTCCTGGTCTATTATCTTGCCCTCGTCCTCATCGGAGTTTTGCCATATAAAGCGGAACGCGAACTTCTGCGAATCTTCCATGGTCAGGTCGCTTGTCAGTTTGCCTTTGTATTCGGGCACGCGTTCATAGTCGCCTTTCAAGCCGTTGCCTATGCCGAGCATGACCAAAACCATAACAAGCAGCAGCAGCGCCGCGCCGCCTATGCCGATAACGGCGAACAGCCAGCGGTTTTGTGTGCGTTTTCTGACGTAGCGGCTCTTTCTCTTCGGTTGCGGGTCTTCCGCAACATAATTCGGGTCTGCTTCGGGCGGCGTTGTTTCGAGAATAACGTCGGGATTTTCTCTGAATTTTTCTATATCTTCAAGCATTTCGCCCGCGTTCTGGTATCTTGCCTCAACGTTTTTGCGCATGGCTTTCATCACGATATGCTCAACGGCGGGCGGGATGTCGGGAACTATCTGCGACGGCGGAACGGGCTTTTGCTGAACCTGCATGAGTGCGACGGAAACGGCGCTGTCTGCGTCAAACGGGAGTTTGCCCGTCAGCATTTCATAAAGAATGACGCCCGTCGAATAGATGTCGCTGCGTTCGTCGGCGGGTCTGCCCTTTGCCTGTTCGGGGCTGATGTAATGAACCGTGCCTATCGCCTTGTCGGAAATGGTTATCGTGCTGTAATTCTGAACGTGCGCGATACCGAAATCCATGACTTTGACGGTCTCGTTGCCGTCCACCAGAATGATGTTCTGCGGTTTTATGTCACGGTGAACAACGCCGCGTTCGTGGGCGTGTTTGAGCGCGGAAAGTATCTGTTCGACGATATGGAGCGCGTCGTAAACGTCAAGCGCGCCGTGTTCGACCATATATTCTTTGAGCGTGGGACCTTCGAGGTATTCCATAACGATATACTGAACGTCGCCCTCGAAATTGACGTCGAGAACGTCCACGATATTCTCGTGCGAAAGCATTGCGATGGCGCGGGATTCGTTGAGAAAACGGCGGCGGGACTTCGGCTCGCGCACAAATTCCTCTTTAAGAACTTTGAGCGCAACAAGTCTGCCCTCCTGCGTGTCCTCGGCTTTGTAAACGATGCTCATGCCGCCCGTGCCGATAACTTCTTTGACTGCGTAACGACCGTCAAGGACGGTTCCGACCAATCTGTCTTCCATATATAAATATCTCCTTATTCAATCTCATCGCCGCAGACAATTACCGCGGTCACATTGTCCGTTCCCCCGTTTTTGAGAGCGCGCGACACAAGTTCGTCGCAGACCCTCTCGGCGGGAACCGTTTCAAAAACACTTTCTATCTCGGAGTCTTCGAGCATATTCGTCAGCCCGTCCGAGCAAAGAAGTATAATATCCGTCGGAGAAAATTCTGTTTTTTCAATATCCGCTTCGACCTCGCTTGTGAAGCCGAGAACGCGGGTTATAACGTGACGGTAAGGGTGGGTCTTTGCTTCCTCTTCCGTTATCTCGCCGTCATCGAGCATTTGCTGAACTATCGAATGATCCCGTGTCAGGCGTGAAAGAGAATCACCGTCATAAAGATAAGCGCGGCTGTCGCCGACATGGGCTATGTACGCTTTGCCGTCCAAAACATAGGCCATAACAACGGTCGTGCCCATTCCGCGAAGTCCCGCGTCTTTCAAAGAGACAGCAAAAACCGTTTCGTTTGTGTGTTTGATAACTTTGCGGAGCAATGTTTCGACCGAGCGGCTGCGCGCAAAATCGTCGTAACTTGTCGAAAGCGACGCGTCAAACGTTCTCACGGCAAGTTCGGAAGCAACGTTGCCGCCGTTGTGACCGCCCATACCGTCGCACACAACGGCATAAAGACAGCCTTCGTCAAGTTGTCTGAAAACCATGTTGTCCTGATTCGATTCGCGAACCTTTCCGACATCGGTCTTTCCGTAAACTTTCAAGCCTTTGACACCTCCTCGGTGTTTGGTTTATTTGAAAATGTTTATTTTACTGATTATTTATTGTTTGCTTTTTTCCTCGGCAAGGCGGAGTTGACCGCAAGCCGCGTTTATGCCGTCGCCGAGCGTGCGGCGGAGCGTGGCGTTTATGCCGCGTTCAAGCAGCATATCACAAAATTCGTTGACCGTCTTTCTGTCCGACGGAACAAGTCCGCGTTCGGAAACATAATTGACGGGGATAAGGTTGACGTGGGCAAGTCTGCCCTTCATAAGTAACGCAAGTCTGCGCGCGTGGGCGGGAGTATCGTTCACGCCCTTTATAAGAGTATATTCATAAGAAATCCTGCGATTCGTAGCCGCAACATAGGCGTCGCAGGCTTTCATCAGCGTCTCAACATTATATGCGGAGTTTATCGGCATTATCTGCGAACGGGTCTCGTCGTCCGGCGCGTGCAGAGAGACGGAAAGCGTTATCTGCAAGCGTTTTTCGGCAAGTTCGTAAATTTTGGGAACGATGCCGCAGGTGGACACGGAAACATGGCGGTGGCTGATGTTCAGACCGCGCGGGTCGTGCAGATTTTCAAGAAAAACGCAGAGGTTGTCAAAATTGTCCAGCGGTTCGCCGACGCCCATGACAACGATGTTGGTCACGCCCGCGTCTGCGTTTGCGAAAGCGACCTGCGCAAGCATTTCGCCCGCCGTCAGATCGCGCTCTTTACCCAAAAGCGTACTTGCGCAAAAGCGGCAGCCCATGCGGCAGCCCGCCTGCGAAGAGATGCAGACGCTGTTGCCGTGCTTGTATTTCATAACGACGGTCTCGATAAGAAGCCCGTCCGAAAGCGCAAAAAGATACTTTGCAGTGCCGTCCTCGGGGTCAACGAAGCGGCGGCGCATTTCAAGCGTGGCAAGGGTGCAGTTCTCATGCAGTTTTTCGCGCAGCGACTTCGAAATATCCGTCATGCCGTCAAACGTCATAACGCCGCGGCTCAGCCACGCATATATCTGCTTTGCGCGGAATGCGGGTTCGCCGAGGGACTTGATATACGTTTCGAGGTCGGTAAATGTCAATGATGAAATGTCTGTCATATCCGTAATAAAAAAATTCGGTAATGTGGTATCGTTACTCCGCGCCGAGCGCATACACCGCGTCGGGCAGAGTCTGTATATTTGCCGTTAAAGCGTTCAATCCCTGTTGTTGCTTCTCGCTATCAGGATAAGTCGCAGCAGTTGTGCCAAAGACACGGCAAGCGCGGCAACGTAAGTCATCGCGGCGGCGGAAAGCACTTTGCGCGTACCCGATGTTTCGTCCGACGAAAGTATTCCGCAGGAAACAAGGGATTTCATGGCGCGGGACGATGCGTTGAATTCGACGGGGAGCGTGACGAGTTGGAAAAGAACAACCGCGGCAAACGCGATAACGCCCGCCATGACAAGCGGTTTGAAACTTAAAAAGATACCGAGTATAATAAGCGGAATCGAGAGCGAAGAGCCGATATTCGCAACGGGAAGCACGGCGTTTCTTATTTTGATGGGCGCATATCCCGAATAATGCTGGCAGACGTGTCCGACCTCATGGGCGGCAATGCCGACTGCGGCGACGGATGTTGAATTGAAAACGTCTGCGGACAGGGACACCACGTTCGTGCGCGGGTTATAATGGTCCGTCAGTTCGCCCCCGCACACCTCGATACGGACATCGGTTATCCCGTTTTCAAGCAGAATGCGGCGGGCGGCTTCCGCGCCCGTTATGCCGCTGCGGTTGCGGACTGTTTTGTATTTGGAGTATGTTCCCTTGACGTTCGCGCTCATAATGAGTGAGAATATAATCATCGGAACAACCAGAATAACATACCAATAATCATAAAAGAAAAGAGGCATTTTAATATCTCCTTATTAAACGGCAGAGCCGTTATCAGAAATTGATACCCGTGAAAGCGTCTTTCGCTCGCGGCTCGGACTTCACCTGCCGCCTGCCGCCGTTACGAAAGCTTTTCCGGCTTTCTGCCGCGGCAGAAGTCCTCGGCGGACATACGTTTTTTGCCTTCGAGTTGGATATCCGTCAGACGAACAAGCCCGTCGCCGACCCTGACGACAAAGCGTTTGCCGTCAACGACCGTTCCCGGCTCGGCGTCGGACGAACCCTGTTCAAGGCGCGCGCCGTAAACTTTGAGATTTTTTCCGTCAAGCTCGCAGAAAGCGCACGGTACGGGGCTTAATCCGCGGACGCGGTTGACAAAATCGCGCGCGGACATATTCATATCAAGGCGGCGCGTTTCGTTGTCTATCATCGGGGAATAGCAGGTCTCGCCCTCCTGCGGAATGCGCGGAGCGGTTCCCTGCTCTATCGCGTCAACGGTCTTGACGAGAAGTTCCGCGCCCAACGCGGCGCAGCGGTCGTGCAGAGTGCCGAAATCGTCGTCTTCGGTTATCTCCGTTTCCGCTTTGAATATCATGTCGCCCGTGTCAAGTCCCGTGTCCATATACATCGTGGTAACGCCCGTCTTTTCACAGCCGTCCATAAGAACTTTGTTTATCGGGGCGGCGCCGCGGTACATCGGAAGCAGCGAACCGTGAACATTGATACTGCCGAGCCCCGGATAATCGAGAACGTATGCGGGAAGAATTTTTCCGTAAGCGACAACGACGTTCAGTTCGGGGTCTATCTCCGAAAGCAAGTCCGCTATCGCGCCGTTTTTGAGCGTGGTCGGCTTATAAACGGGAATGCCGAGTTCAGCCGCTCTTGCGCTGACGGGCGTCGGGGTCAGGGTATACCCTCTGCCTTTCGGCTTATCGGGCTGTGAGATAACGGCAACGGGGGTTCTGCCCGCTTTTACAAGCGCGTCAAGGCTTGCAACGGCAAAATCCGAAGTTCCCATAAAAAGTATGCGCATATTTTCGGTTTCCTTTCGTCAATCCTCGTCGGGGTCGAGATAATGCTCAACGTGCGTTCTGAAAAGTATTCCGTCGAGGTGGTCAAGTTCGTGGCAGAAGCAGACGGCGGTTATGCCCTCGCGGGTGTACTGTACGTCTTCGCCCTTAACGTTTTTGGCGCGGACGGTCACTCTTGCGGGGCGGCGCGTAACGCCGAACACCCCGGGAATGGAAAGACAGCCCTCGTGGGCTTCCTGTTCGCCGACGGCTTCAACGATTTCGGGATTTATGAGTTCGAACATCTTGCCGTTATCGTCAACCACAACGACAACGCGGCGCAGAATGCCGACCTGCGGAGCGGCAAGTCCCAGCCCCTCGGCAAGTTTTAACGTGTCTTTCATGTCGTGAACAAGTTCTTCAAGATGTCTGTCGAATTTTTCGACGGGACGGCAGACCTTTGCAAGACGCTCGTCGCCCTCTTTTACTATGTTTCGAATAGCCATATTTATAACCTCTGAAAAATTATCCGAATTGTTCTCTCCCGTTCAGCCCGCGCAAAATCACGGACAGGCAAAATCGTTGCGTGGCAACGGACGGAGAAGATATTGTATTTTCATATTAACCGTGCGAAGCGCAGACCCTTTTGCGCGGGGAGTGCGCCGCCGTATCGTTCGTTTTATACGTTTTATATTATGCTCGTCGGGTTCATGTCAAGCCCCACGGTGACGTCGCGCATATCCTTGTCCGTCAGCATACCGAGATAAACCTCTCGGAGCAGACGGCGGGTCGGTGCGTCGTCGCGGCATTTGATAAGAACTCTGACCCTGTCCCTGCCGCCGACCATGGGCACGGCGGTCTGTCGGGCGCGGATTATCGTGAGCGGGAGTTTTGCGAACTCTTCGCATTTCAGTTTTTCCTCGATGCGGGAAGTGAACGCTTCGGCGGCTTCAAAGGCGCGCGGGAGCGTATCGGCGGTGAAAACGCATTGACACACGTCGCAGAACGGCGGGTATACAAGCAGTTTTCGCAGCGAAGTTTCTTCCTCAAAAAAGCCCTCGTAATCCTGCTTTATTGCGTGTTCGAGCACCAAGTGGGTCGGGGAGAAAGTCTGAATAACGGCTCTGCCCTGTTTTTCGGCGCGGCCCGCTCTTCCGACGACCTGCGTCAGGAGCGAAAACGTTTTTTCGTATGCGCGGAAATCGGACGAATAGAGCAGCGAATCGGCGGAAAGAACGCCGACAAGCGTCACATTGGGAAAATCCAGCCCTTTTGTTATCATCTGCGTGCCGAGCAATACGTCGTATTCGCGGCGGGCGAACGCGGAAAGGATCTCATCGCGGCTGTTCTTGCCGCCTACGGTGTCAGCGTCCATGCGCAGCACACGGAGTTCGGGAAACATCGCTTTTATCTCGCGTTCGGCGCGCTGTGTGCCGTAACCGGAATATTTGAGCGTTTTTGAGCCGCAGACGGGACAAACCGAAGCGGCGGGTTTGCTTTCGCCGCAGTAATGGCAGACAAGGCGGTCATTGGCGGCGTGGTATGTCATCGGAATACCGCAGCTTTTGCAGGCAAAAACATACTTGCATTTGGGGCATTGAACAAAGGAGTTATACCCTCTGCGGTTCATAAAAAGAATGGTTTGTTCGTGTTTTTCGACGTTTTTCGCTATTTCCGAGGCAAGCACGGAGCCGATAATATCGCGGTTGCCCTCGGCAAGTTCGCGGGACATATCGCTGACAAGCACTTTGGGAAGCGGTCCGCCGTTATACCTTTCGCGCAGGACGGAAAGCCCTATCCTGCCCTTTTGCGCCTTATAAAAACTTTCAAAGGACGGGGTGGCGGAAGCGACGAGCAGGAGCGCCTTTTCTTCGTGAACACGGTAGCCCGCAACGGCTTTTGCGTCGTAACGGGGCGATTTTTCGGATTTGTAAGTATGCTCCTGTTCCTCGTCCACGATAACAAGACCGAGATCTTTGAGCGGGGCGAAAACGGCGCTTCGGGTGCCGACGACGAATCGGGCATCGCCCGTGCGTATGCGTTTGTACTCGTCATAGCGTTCGCCGACGGAAAGCCCGCTGTGCAGAACCGCAAGCAGGTCGCCGTAGCGGCTGACAAGGCGGTCTATTATCTGCAAAGTAAGCGATATTTCGGGTAATAAGAGCAAAACCGACTTGCCCTGTGAAAGCACTTTGTCCGCAAGGGCGGTGAAAACGTGCGTTTTGCCGCTGCCCGTGACGCCGTAAAGCAGATGTGCGCCGCCGCTGCCGAGATTTGCCGAAATTTCTTCAAACGCCTTTTGCTGTTCGGCGTTGAGCACGCAGGGCGCGGTGTCCGAGCCGCGTTTCTTGTTTTTGAGAGGGTCGCGCGGGGTTTCTTTTTCAAAGAACTCCGTCACGCCGTATTTTTCAAGCGTTTTAAGCACCGAAACGGAAACGCCTGTCATATAGATAACGTCCTTGACGCTCGAATCCCCGTTTTCGAAAAGATAATCGAGAACGGCAAGCCTTTTTTGAATGTTCGGCGCTTTTTTGGGGCGTCCGCGGCGGGCGTAATCGGCTGCGCGGGGCAGCACGCGCACAAAGCGCGAAACGCTGTCCGAGACGGTCTGTTTCTTTTCGAGAGTTTCCGTCAGTTCGCCTTTCTTTATCAGGCGCAGGACTTTTGTGTAGTTTTCTTTGCCGAGGCGCTCGGCAAGGTTTTTGCGTGAAACGGTATTTTGATTTTTCTCAAAAAAGTCGCGTATTTCGGGGTCGGAAACGGGCGCGTCCATACGCACGAACCTGTCAAACCCGCCGACCGTGCCGGGAGCCATAACGGTCTTTGCGGCTTCGAAAAACGGACAAAAATACCGTTCTTTCATAAAAGCGCAAAGCCGAAGTCCCTTTTCGTCAAGGACGGGCGACGCGGAAAATACGTCTTCCACCTCTTTGAGTTTCACGCCCTCGGAATGTTTGCGTATCTCGGTGACAACGGCGCGAACGGCGCGGCTGCCTCTGCCGAACGGGCAGCGCACGAGACTGCCGACGCAGACAACTTCTTCAAGCGCCGCGGGCAGCAGATATTCGTACTGTTTGTCCGCCTGATAAGGCACATCCTCGATATAAACGAGAACGCTTTTTTCCGAGGTCATAAGCGTTTACCGTTCAGACTTCTTCGAAGTACGCTTTGCCGTCCGCGAAATCCTTGACGGCAAGAGATACGGAACGGTCTTCAAGACGTTCGTCAGCTGCGTCCGCTCTGTCGGCTATCTCACGCGCGTGTTTCGCAACGGCGATAACGAGCGAATAACGGCACTGTCTTCTGTTGGCAACACCGTGTTTGTTGATTTTCAAAAGTTGATTCATGCTGGGATATAACATAACAATAACACCTATCCTATATATTTCAAAATCAGTTTTTCAAGTTCGTTGACGGCTTCCTCAAGTCCGTCGTTTACAATGCGGTGGTCGTAATCGCCGCTCATTTTCATCTCGTAACGCGCGCGGTTGAGACGTTTTTCTATCGCCGCGGAAGTCTCGGACTGTCTGCCGCGTATGCGTTTTTCGAGCACTTCCTCGCTCGGCGGCGCGATAAACACGGTCACGGCCTCGGGCATACGCTTGCGGACGTTGAGCATTCCCTCGCGTTCGATTTTGAGTATGACCGCTTTGCCCTCATCCACCCATTTTTTTATCGGGTCGAGCGGCGTGCCGTAAAGCACGGAGCAATATTCGGTATATTCAAGCATTTTGCCCTCGGCTATGGCGCGGCGGAATTCATCCTCGCCGATGAAGTTATAATCCACGCCGTCGACCTCGCCTGAACGCGGCGGGCGGGTCGTGTTGGAAACAGAAATCACCGCACGGTCGCCGAGGCGGGGCATGAGTTCTTTCAGCACGGTGTCCTTGCCTACGCCCGACGGTCCCGAAACAACAAAGACGGCGCCTTTTTTGTGACTATTCATCCTCTTCGTCCTCTTCCATATCCGTGTCGGGTTCCGCTCTCGCGGCAACGGTCTCGGGCTGAACGGCGCTCAGAATAACGTGTTCGCTGTCCGTTATGATAACGGCGCGCGTGCGTCTGCCGTATGTGGCGTCGATAAGGGTCGATTTTTCTTTTGCGTCCTGTATTATGCGCTTTATCGGAGAAGAGTCGGGGCTGACAATGGCAACTATCCTGCCCGCGGCGACAACGTTTCCGAAGCCGATATTGACAAGTTTCATATCTCTTTTTCTCCCCTTTTATTCAACGTTCTGTATCTGTTCGCGTATCTTTTCGATACACGTTTTTATCTCAATAACGCGGGCGGTGACTTCAAGGTCGCCTATCTTGGACGATATAGTGTTCGCCTCGCGGTTCATCTCCTGTATGAAGAAGTCCATCTTCTTGCCGTTCGAAACGCCGTCCGCGAACATATCCGCAAGCGTTTTGCAATGGCTGTTCAGGCGCACGAGTTCTTCGTCAATCGCTATCCTGTCCGCCATTATCGCAACCTCGGTCAAAAGGCGCTGTTCGTCAACCTTGACGTCGCCGAGCAGTTCCTCTATCCTCGCGCGGAGTTTTTTCTCATATTCGCCTATCAACTGCGCGGAACGGCTTTCGATGAAATCGACGTTGGATTTAATCTCGGCGCACTTTGCCTGAATGTCTTTCGAAAGACGGCCGCCCTCGGCTTCGCGCTGGGCGATAAATGCGTCGGTCGCCGCTTCAAGCGCGGGCAGAACGGAAGCCCAAACGGCTTTTACGTCCTCGTCCTCTTTCTCTGCGGCAATGACGTCGGGAAAACGGAGAGCAACCGCCGCGCCCGCATCGAACGGGAGCGAATACGTTTCCGAAACGTCTTTCAGCGCCGCGTAATATGCTTCGAAAAGCGGCTTGTTCACTTTGACGGACGAAACGGAAGCACCGTTGTCGGCGATGGATACGTTTACCTCGATTTTGCCGCGGACAATGCGCGTCTGCAAATACGAACGTATCATGTCCTCTATCTGCATATATGCGCGGGGAATGCGCGCAAACATTTCAAAATATCGGTGGTTGACGCTTTTTATCTCAACGGTCACGTCGCGTCCGTCGGTCACGAGCCTTGCTTTGCCGTAACCGGTCATACTTTTTATCATATTTTCTTTCCTTTCGGGGACGTTTTCGGGCAGAGATCTCTCCGCCTGTTTTTGCTTTGCATACGCCCGTGCGCAGGCATAATATTTTATATTATATTATATCATATAAAGGCGCGTTGTCAAGGAGAAAGGCAAAAGATGTTATAAAAATTTTCCATAGTATGCCTGAAACGGGCTTTTACGAACAAGGCAACCGAAAAACAGAAAAAAATCGAGGACGCTCGCGACGCGTAATTTCAAACTTTTTCCGAACAATATTGAATAATCGCCTATAATATGTTAATATATTCATTGAGCGCGTGCGCGCGAAATGTTAAACTGATTCCTTTCTGTTATCCGGTGAGATCGTTCGCTTTTGCCGTGCCTTACGCAGCACGCGAAGCGTCAGAAGACTGTCTTCCGTCCATCGGTAATCTTTTCTGTTTTTGATTGAGCGCGTGCGCGCGAAACATTTTGGAATCGTTAAAAATGCCGTGTTTTCCGTTTACGACAAGACAGGAAAACAACTGCGTTTTTATCTCCCGAAATAGGTACAGGCTCCGTTCAAAAGGGAGGAGAACTCTTTCTGCATTTTGCGAAGGTTGGGGCGGTCAATCGTATTTGTTCGGATCGAATATATTCAGACTACGGTTTAATATATTCGGTTCCGACAAATCCCGCCGACGGGCAGGGTTCAAAAAGTCCCCTGCTCCCGCCTTACGGCGCGCGAAGCAACGACTTTTCTCCGGTTGAAAGACGGGTTAAATATGAACAAAACTCTTGACAAAGCAAGACACACATTTTTGCCGCTTTTGGCGGCGCTTATATGGGGAACGGCGTTCGTCGCGCAGGAAACGGCGGCGAAGCACGCGCAGGCGTTCACGATAAACACGGTGCGCTCGCTGCTGTCGTTCCTTTTTTTGCTTGCCGTGATAGGCATTTACAGACTTGCGACAAGGGAAAAAAGGAAGAACGAACAGCCGAAGACAGCCGACGAAAAGAAGCGGGAAAGAAAACTGCTCCTGCTGGGCGGGCTGCTCTGCGGAACGGCGCTTTTTGTGGCGCAGTCGTTCCAGCAACTCGGTTTTTCGCAGGGCGCGGATTCGGGCAAAGGCGCGTTCATAACGGCGCTTTACATGGTTCTTGTGCCGCTGTTCGGGCTGTTTTTCAAGCAAAAAATGCCCGCAAAAGTGTGGATAAGTCTCGGCATTGCAATGGCGGGTTTTTATCTGCTTTGCATTAAAAAAGATTTCACGCTCGAACTCTGCGACCTGCTCATATTCATAAGCGCGGTATGCTTTGCGGGACATATTCTGATAATCGACCGCTTCACGCACGATGTGAACGGCGTCAAACTTTCGTGTGCGCAATTTGCGGTCTGCACGGTGCTTTCCGGCGCGACCATGTTTATATTCGAAACACCGTCGTTCGGTGAGATAACGGCGGCTTGGCTGCCGCTTGTTTACCTCGGAATTCTCTCGTCCGGTATAGGCTACACACTCCAAATAGTTTCGCAGAAAGGCGCGAATCCCGCGGTCGTTTCGCTGCTGCTGAGCCTTGAATCGGTGTTCGGCGTAATAACAAGCGCAATAATACTCAAAAAGAGTCTGACGGCGCGTGAATATGTGGGTTGCGCGCTCATTTTTGCGGCGGTGGTGCTGACGCAGTTGCCCGAATTTCGGAGGAGAAAAAAGAATGGATAATTCGCTCGACAAAGAGTATTACGCCAAATACGGCGCGCTTGTGTGCGGCGTTGACGAAGTGGGCAGAGGACCGCTGTGCGGACCTGTTGTGGCGGCGGCGGTGATATTGCCCGAGGATTTTGTGCCCGAGGGAATAAACGACTCGAAAAAACTTTCCGAAAAGAAGCGTGAAAAGCTGTATCCCGTCATTCTCGAAAACGCAGTCGCCGTAGGCATAGGCGAAGCGTCCCCTGCGGAGATAGACGAAATAAACATACTCAACGCCTCGTTTCTGGCGATGCGCAGAGCCATAGAAAATCTTTCCGTCAAGCCCGATTTTGCGCTTATCGACGGCAACAGGGCGCGCAATATACCCGTGCCGTGCGACACCGTCGTGGGCGGCGACGCAAAAAGCGCTTCGATAGCGTCCGCTTCGGTCGTGGCAAAGGTCTACCGTGACAGACTGATGAAAAAACTTGCGGAGGAATACCCGCAATACGCGCTTGAAAAGCACAAGGGCTACCCGACAAAAGAGCATTACGAACTGCTGAAAAAACACGGAATCGCGCCGATTTACAGACTGTCGTTTTTGAAAAATCTGGACGAGAAATAAATTTGAAATCTAAACATAACGAAAAAAATCAGGATTGGGAATCGGTGTTCCGACCGTAATAAGAAAAGATTAAAAAACAGTTTGCTCGGCTTTTCGCTTGCGAAAAACGACGCAAACTCCGCGTAGCGGAAAGAAAAAGACGATGTCTGTTTAGGCTAATCAAATGTTTGCATAGCAAACACTTTACGCACTTTGCTGATATAACAGAAAAAACAATACCAATTACTTTTGAAACGATATATTTATGAATTCACCTTTATTTTCCCCGCGAAACCTCCCGAGACAATGTCGAGGGTGAGTTGAGCGGCGGCGAGCAAGCGGAGCGAAGACGGAGCGGCGAGACGACTTTGAACAAGGTCCGCACGCAGATAAAACCTTACACCATAAGGGTTGAAAAAAAGTTTTCGTTTTGCTTTGATATCAGATAAGGTTTCCGACTTAATCAAAAAATTTCCGTATAACTATAAGAAATAACTTACATAACTCACACATGCCACACACCACACCGACAGTAAAAGAGGAGAAAAATCAATGTCCGCATTCTTTACAAAATACCCCTGGCTTTGGATAGTTCTTATTTCAATGGTTCCCGTTGTCGAACTGCGCGGCGCAATTCCGACGGGCTTTTTCGGCTACGACCTGCCGATAGTTCAGGTCTGCATAATTTCGGCGATTGCAAACCTCATTCCCGTTCCGATAATCTACTTTTTTGCGAGAAAAGTGCTTGTCTGGGGCAAGGACAAAAAAGTTATAGGCAAATTCTTCACATTCTGCCTTGAAAAGGGCGAAAAGGGCGGCAAAAAACTTTCGGGCAAGACCGGTATCGGTCTTTTTATCGGGTTGGCTCTCTTTGTCGGCATTCCCCTGCCCGGCACGGGCGCATGGACGGGTACGCTCGTTGCGTCCCTGCTTGACATCAAATTCAAGCGCGCATTTCCCGCGATATGCTGCGGCGTTATATGTGCCGCCGTTGTTGTGGGCTTCATCTGCGCGGGCGGCTCGTCGGCGTTCAGCTGGCTCATACCGAACATAACAAAGGCGTAACCATCGCAAAAAAGCCGCTGCATTTTTTGCGATTAGCCATGTGCGGTTTGCGCAAATGCGCGAACTATCGCACGGCGTATTAAATTTCTCTTTGAGTTATAACGAGAAAAATCAAAGTTTTCCGAACAAATCCCCGTCCGTAACAAGAAAAATCAAGGTTTTCCGAATAAAAAAATTTTGTTCGGAAGTCAAAATAACAGATGTCAAACAATATGAAAAACAGCAAGATTAAAAACCTTTTGACGCTTTTTCTCACCTTTTTCAAGGTCGGGGCATTCACTTTCGGCGGCGGTTACGGCATGATTGCCCTTTTGGAAGCCGAATTGGTCGGCAAGAAAAGTTGGATTGACGAGGATGAATTCCTCGATATCGTTGCTATTGCCGAATCCACACCAGGCCCTATCGCCGTCAATGCGGCGACTTATATCGGCAGTAAAATCGCAGGGCTTGCGGGTTCGGCGGTCGCGACGTTGGCGATATGTATGCCGTCGTTTTTTATAATCTATGTCATTTCGCTGTTTTTGGACAGATTTCTCGGGCTTGAATACGTCCGCTACGCATTCGAGGGCATACGGGTCGGAGTGGTCTTTCTGATATTCTCGGCGGGGCTGAAAATGCTGAAAGAAATGAAGAAAAACGCATTCAACATTGCGGTGGCGGTCACGGTCGCTGTTGCTATGATTATGGTTTCGCTGTTCTCCGTTTCGTTCTCCTCGATTTTCTACATTCTGATATGCGGCGCGCTCGGAGTGGCGGTCTACCTTATCGGCAGATGTCGGGAAAGAGGGGGCAAAAAATGATATATCTTCAACTCTTTCTCAATTTTCTGATGATAGGCACGGTCTCTTTCGGCGGAGGTTATGGTATGATCTCCCTGATACGCGAGACCGTTGTATCTAACGGCTGGCTTGCCGAAAGTGAATTTCTTAATATGATAGCGGTTTCGGAATCGACACCAGGCCCTCTTGCGATAAACATGGCGACGTTCGTCGGCTCGACACAGGGCGGCTTTTTCGGCGCGCTTGCGGCGACATTCGGGGTCGTGCTTCCGTCGTTCATCATCATTTCGCTTATTGCGCTTGCGATGAAGCGGCTGATGAAATACGGCGGAGTGCAGGCGTTTCTGAACGGCATTCGCCCGTGCATAATCGCGATGATACTTGCAACGGCGCTTATTATGGCGCTTGAAACGCTTTTCGGCTTTTCCGCCGTCGGCTCGGGCTTTGCGCCGAACATAAAGCGAATTGCGATGTTTGCCGTTATTGCCGCCGCTGCCGCAGGATACAAACTGCTGCGTAAAAAGCAGCTTTCCCCTATAATCCTGCTTCTGTTTTCGGCGGTGCTGGGCGTGCTGTTTTACGCGCTGTGACGCTGCGGCGACACATTAAAACAAAATCAAAAAGCTTCACCCCGTACTCTTGTCCGATATGACAAAAGCACGGGGTGAATTGTTCGTCTACGCGATATTTTCTGAAACATACGGCATAAAATCCGAAAAAGCAAATTGATTTGACGGGGAAAAATCGGCGCGGACCGAATACGGTCGAACGCGTATTGCCGACACGGGCGGATTGCGCGCTTTGGGGACAGCGTTATCAACCGAGTTTTTCGGAAATGACTATATCGGTCGGAGTGCCGAGAACGAAAGAGCCGTCAAGGGTGCGGACAAAGGGCGTGACGGTTATTTTTTGTGAGAATGCCGAAGACGGCACGGACGAAAGAACAAACGTGGCGAAATATTTCGACGCAAAGCAGATATCGGCGGGTCGGTATTCAAAAGAGGAGGCGCCGTCGGTCGCAAACAGCGAGGAATAGACGGTTTTTGTTTCGACATCGACGATCTTGCCGCCGTATTCAACGCGGAAGCCGACGGAGGAATACATATCGCCGTCAACGGTGGTTATCAGGCGCAGAGAGGTTGAAGAGGAGGTCGGAACTGTGCCGACACGGAGTTGGCTTTTGACGGAAAAAACTGCGGCGGGAATGAATTTTGCATAGGCGCTGCCGTCGGTTTTAAGATAGGGTTCGGTGCAGTTTTCGTCGGAGAACCAGCCCGCGAAAACGCTGCCGTTAAACGTCGGGAGCGTATCGGTCGATTTATAATCGGAAACGGGAAGAAGTTTTGAAACGAAAGGTTCAGACGCTGTCCGAGGCTCGTAATACCATACTTCTTCCACTCCCGCGTCTGTCTGCGAAACGGTTTCCCTGCGCGCGGAAGCAAGCCCCGAAAGTGTTTGCGGCGGCGTTGGAAGGCTGCCGTTTTCGGGCAGCGGAATAAGCATTTCGCCGACATTCGAAATATTTTTTCCGTCGGTCGTCTTACAGGTCACCGTAAGCGTTTTTCGTTCAAAATCGCCGCTTTTGTCGGTAGCAAGCACCTCGCCCGTTTCCGCGTCCGTGACAAAGCCCTCGATGCGGTCTTTCCAATAAAGGGACGGCAGGTCGGCGGCGGAAATGACAAGAGACAGCGACTTTCTTGTGGGCGCATAGTCGTACCACGAGGAAAGCGCGGGGATTTCAAACGTTTGTGAGCGTTCGAGTTTTATCTCGTTTTCCTCGGATATTATGCGGAAAGTCAGTTTCAGCGTTCGCGGTTCGGACGAAAGGTTTTGAACGACGGTGCGGAATTCGAGGTCGTGTCCCTTTGCGCGGAGCAGGTTTTTGCTTGTTATGCGGTATTTTTCATAGGCTGAGCCTATCGCGTCCGTTGCGGAATGTTCTATTGTCACGTCGGGCGCGGCAACGTATATCTTTTCGGGTTTTTCGGTATACGCGGAATCATTCAGACGGCGAACCAGCTCGGCTTTGCAAACCTCGCAGAACCGATAATTTCCGATATCTTCCATAATGCAGGAGCGGGACGGGATATAGGTCGACGAGGCGTTGCCCTGCGTTATGCCGATGCCCCGGAAGCCGAGAAAATCGCGCCACGGAACGTCGCTTTGAGAGGCGGTGTTTGAGATGTTTACGGAGTTTTCCCTGAAACTTCCGTACTCGTCCGCAAGACGGCCTATCGCGTGACCTATCTCGTGCGTCATGGATTCTCCGTTTTCACCGTCCTCCGCAAGCGACGAATACGAAAAATAACCGCGCGGAGCCGCGGAGCCGAAATATTCTTCGGAATTGGAAAGGATATGAACGGAGCAGGCACTGCCGCCTTTATCGAGATATTTTTCCTCTATGACGTCGCGCAGAGCGCGTAGCTTGTTCATACCGTCTTCCGAAATATACGTGGTCTTTCCGTAATGCGAGACGGAAAAATACGTGTTTTTCACCGTTCCGAAAGAAACGCTTACTCCGCTTTCCTCGGACGGCGGCGCGACGGCATAGATGTTGATTTTTGTCGCGTAGGACGCGAACGGCTCATAAGAAAGCATTCCGCGAACGCGGCGTGTCACGTCCGATATGAATTTATCTCTTTCCGCTGCGGTATAGCCGTCACCGAAAAAGAGCATGACGCGGTTTTCGGCGTCGCTGCCGCATTTTTGAATGATATGAACGGGAAACGGGACGGCGTTTTCGTTGCCCGACGTTTCGGCTGCCGCCGTTTTCGGCAAAACAAAAGCAAAAAGCCCGATCATCATTGAAAACAAGATAAAAAACGCCGACGCGCGGCATTTGTTTCGCACCGTTTTTTTCATATTCTTTCTCCGTATTGAATTTATAATTATGCTTATAAGATAACACCGAACGCGCGGTTTGTCAACGGTTTTTGCGTGACAGCCGCGAAGTTTTGCGTGTTTGTTCGCGGCTCGACCGAAAAAGAGGACGTCGGGACGGGGCAAAAAGAAAAAAGAGACCTCGCGATCTCTTTTTTTTCGGTATTATGCGCCCGTATCGGGCAAAAATATCCCGAAACGGGGCTGTTCATTCGCCGCAAGAAGTGGTTTTTCGGTCGCGTTTTCTCTTTTTCAGGAGGGTCACGGCGAATACTGTCGTGCCGACAAGCAGGGGGATTCCCACAAAAAGAACAAGCGCGGCGACGGCTATGATTTTGCCCGGGAAAGAACTGAAAAAGCCCGTTTTTACATATTTCGGAGATTCGGAGGCGGAAAGCGAAAATTCCATCTCCGTATCGGGCAGCCCCGGCAGGGAAAGCTCATACCCTGCGTCGGTCTTAAAAAAGCCGTCAATGCCGCTTTTCGTGATAAAATACGGGGTTTTTACAACGATTTTCAACTCGCCGAAATCCGCCCATTTTTTTGCGGGCGAAAGCAGGTATTTATAACTGTAAACGCTCGGAGAATAACTTGCGTCAATGTCGGGATAAAGAGGCGCGGTCACCGTGTTCGTCAGGGTCTGTCCCGGCTCGACAGAGAGTTCATACTCGTACCACCGCATCAGGGAAAAGTCCCATTTATCCCAAAAAATCACACCTTTTCCCGAGCCTTCCGAAAGATAATTCAGAAAAGCGACCGTGGCGTTGTATTTATCAACATCAAGGATCTCCGCATCGGCTGAATACTGCCCGAGAGCGTAATCGGAAAACGCCGTGACGTCGGAATGTTTCAGGGTCACGGTTCCGTCGATAACATCTTCGCAGGCGCCGTTTTCATAAAGCGTCCATTTCAGTTCTTTTTCGGGAAGTTCCCCGAAAAAACGAACCGTGAGAGTGTCGCCGTTTTTAACCCAGCAGGAAACCTGATAGCCGGATTTTAAAACCGTTGCGCCGCTCTGCGATTCGCAAAGAACGCGCGTTTCGGACTTATCTGAGCCGTACACAAAAGCCGCCGTTGCGGCGCTGTGCCGCTCGTCAAGCCCCTCGACGGAATATACAAGAGTGCGGACGGGCAGATCGGGGCGGAAAAAAGGGTCGGAGACAAAGCCGTCCGAAAGTCTCGGCATATCCTCTTCAAGAGAAAAGACTGTATACCTGTTTTTGAACGTGTAACGAACCGTCGCCTCCGCAGGTCTGCCGTCAACCGCGACGCCGTATTTTTCCGTATCGGGAAAAGATACGGATATCTTATCGGAGGCAGAAACCGAAAATTCTCCGTAAAACGGCGGATTTCCGAAAGGAAAGACAAGCTTTGCGGTCACCTTGTAATCGGTCGGATTGCGAAAAACGTATTCGGCGGAAACCTTTCCCGCGTAAGCAAGAAAGCCCTTTTCGCTTTCGTAATACGTATCCGGAAACTCTCCGATATCGAAAGTCAGCGTTTCACGCTCGACGGTAAGAGGGCAGTCGTCTGCCGCGGCGATAACGCCCGAGGTGTCCGTCCCCTGCCAAAAGCGCGGCGCGGAATTTGCGAGCGCGGGGCTGATAAAAGCCGCGGTTATGAGAATAAGCGAAAGGGAAAACGCAAAAACTCTGTTTTTCATAAAAACTCCTTTCGTTGCGGCGGACAGAGCCGCCCTTTCTGTTTTTTCACAAAGACGAAAGTTATCCCGCCCGAAAGATCAGATGAGTTCGTAATCTATATCCGCGGGGAAGTACGGCAGCGAGAAGCCGAGCAGGTTCGCGCCCTCGAAAACGGCGGCGCGCTTGAAGCGGTTGGACTTGAAACGGTCGTAGAAACGGTCAAGCGTCGAAACTATCTCGTCCTCGTCAAGTTCTTCAAACACGGCAAGGCAAAGATTTTTAATATCCGAATATGCGGCGTGGCGTTTGGCAAAGAAGAACATCGCAAAGTCGATGAGTTCGTATTTGCCCACGCTCTTTTCGGTCTCCTGTCCCTCGACAAGTTCGGGGCTTATCGGGGTCTCGGCGATGTCCGTAAGCACCTTGCCGAGGTCGCCGCCGCGGGTGGCAGCGATATTCTTTACAAGTTCGCGGACAAGCGTTTTGGGAACGGAAGCGTTCGGGTTGTAATGTGCGAGGTCGTCGCCGCCGAATGTGCACCAGCCGAGTGCGGCTTCCGAAAGGTCGCCCGTGCCGACAACGAATGCGCCCTCCGCGTTGCCGACGTTGAACAGGATATCCGCTCTGGTTCTTGCCTGTGCGTTTTCGTAAACAACGTTCTTGTTTGCCTCGTCGTGTCCCAGCGCTTCAAACATCGCTTTGGTCGGTCCGACGATGGATATTTCGCGGCAGGTGCAGCCGAGAAGTTTCATCAGGCTGTCGGCGTTCGAATGGGTTCTGGACGATGTGCCGAAGCCGGGCATGGTTATGGCGATAATATTTTCCGTGGGCAGACCCGCCATGCGGAAAGCGTTTTCCGCAACAAGCAGGGCAAGCGTGGAATCAAGCCCGCCGCTGACGCCGATAACGGCTTTTTTCAGTCCCGAACCGACTATGCGCTGATAGAGCGCCTGCGTTTGGAGCAGGAAAAGTTCGTTCAGATAGCGGGACGGCTCGTTTTTGCCGTAATACGGTATGCGCTCCGTTCCCCTGTTCGGGCGGGAGTAGATAAGCCCTGTTTTTTTGTCGCTGTCCGCGCAGGCGATAACGGTCTCGGGGCGTTCCTGACTTTTGAAATCAACGATAACGCCGCTGTTAAATATACCCGTAAAGCCCTTGTAAACGCGGTCCGCGGAACTTTCGCCGAAGCCGCAGTTTGCAACAGCGACAACGCAATGACGCTTGTTTGCCGCGTCCGCGCAGAACTCGATGATGTCGTTCTGAATGCACGGATAGCCGTCCATTGCGGTCGGAAGAAGCAGAACGTCGGCGTTCGTCTCCGTGCCCGACTCGGAGACCATAACGGTCTTTCCGCCTATCTTTACGGTGGGTTTCTGTATCAGGTCGCCGCCCTTGACGATAATATTATCGTAGCCGTAAACGGCGGTAACAAAGCATTTGCCCGTTTTTTCGGAATATTCGCAGAGTTTGTCGAGAGCCTCGTTGGTCTCGTCCGCAAAGCACTTATAGTGCGCCAGATCCGAGCAGCTTGCGCCGGTCAGGCAGTATGCGGGAAAAAGGTAGACATCGGCTTCGTTTTCGTCCATAACTTTCATCATGGCGTCCGCGTTGCGGAACGGTCTGCCGACGGTAACGACAAATGTCGCAGCCAAAATTTTCATAGTATTATCCTCTTGTTTCAGATTGCTGTTATTTTACATTTTATTATACAATATTCGGCGGGGATTGTCAATAGCGGCAATAGACGATATCATAATTGAAAAAGTAATCACCATAATTGCGTATATCCTCTTGACGAAACGGGAAAATTATGATAAAATACGATTAACCATAGATTATCCTAAAAATGCGAGGTGTATTATGGCATATATTACACGGGAACTTGAACGCAAGTTCTTAAAACTCAATGATTTTTTCAAGGTTATTCTTGTTACGGGTGCAAGGCAGGTCGGCAAAACAACAATGCTGAAACATTTGGCAAAGAATGACCGAACCTATGTCACCATGGACAATGCAACGGCTAGAGAACTTGCGAAGGCCGACCCTGTGCTGTTCTTTCAGACGTATAAACCGCCGATACTCATAGACGAGGTGCAGAAAGCACCGGAGTTGTTCGAACAAATCAAAATCATCTGCGACGGAAGCGACGAAAAAGGTCTTATTTGGCTTACGGGTTCGCAACAGTACAACATGATGAAGAAAGTGAGGGAGACTCTTGCGGGAAGGATTGGAATTCTGGAGCTGTACGGTTTGTCTGCAAGAGAAAAAGCGGGGCTTGTGTTCGATACGGATTTGGATTTCTCTCTCGCTTCCTTACAGTCAAGACAACGCAGGCTTCCGAAAAACGATGTGATTCAAGTGTTCAATTACATTTGGGAGGGCGGTATGCCCCAAGTACAGGGTGTGGATGACGAACTGAGACAGGAGTATTTCAATTCCTATATTGACACATACCTTATGCGCGATGCCACCGAAGCGGGAGGCATTACGGACACCGTTCGTTTTCGCAAATTTCTTGTAGGCTGCGCATCTCTTGTTTCGGAGCAGGTCAATTATTCAACGTTGGCTGAATCTGCCGACATCGCACCGAGCACCGCAAAAGAGTGGCTGAAAATTCTTGTCGGATTGAATATAGTCTATCTTCTTGCGCCGTATTCAAACAATGAACTCAAACGGCTGAGTAAAACGCCGAAGCTGTATTTCTGCGATACGGGACTTTGTGCGTATTTGTCCATGTGGCTGACACCTGATACGCTGCGCAACGGAGCCGCAAGCGGTCATTACTACGAAAACTATGTTGTGATGGAACTTGTTAAAAACTATGCCTATGCAAAGTCAAAGGTAAACATCACCTATTTCCGAGATTCCAACGCAAAAGAAATTGATGTGTTTGTTGAAGAAAACAATGTCATTCATCCGTTGGAGATCAAAAAAAGCGCGGCACCCGACCGTCGTGAAATCAAAAAGTACAGCGTATTGGATAAGGCTTTCCTGAATCGCGGAAACGGCGGAATCATCTGTATGTGCGAAGAACCGATACCGATAGACAAAGATAACTGCTTTATTCCGAGTAATCTGATATAATCAAATTCAACAACAAAAAGGGAATGAAAATAAAACAATGCCTGCATTTTTGCCGTTATCGGCAAAAACGGACGGTTTTTCGGTAATGAAAGCCAGATTATTGCCGATAACACAAACCGCTTTAGATTTTGTGCGGTTGACTGCACAAAACGCACGATTTTTCCGACCTTGTGCAGTTGACTGCACAAAACGCACGATTTTTCCGACTTTGTGCAGTTGACTGCATAAAACTTGACAAGAGAAAGATAATATGCTATAATATTAAGCAGATAAAACGACAAGGGAGGAAATCGGAATGATAAAACGCGAAGAGTATCTTAAAGAACTGCGGGCATTTCGCGAAAAGCGGGTGATAAAGGTCGTCAGCGGTATACGCAGATGCGGGAAATCGACGCTTTTTGACCTTTTCAAAGAGGAATTGCTTGCGGACGGCATTGAAGAAGAACAGATAATATCGTTCAATTTTGAAACGGCGGACAATTACGACATAGACGATTTCAAAAAGCTGTATAAAGCGGTGGAAAACAGACTTTGTCCGAATAAAATGAATTATGTTTTTCTTGACGAGGTTCAGCAGGTTCGCGAATTTCAAAGAGCCTGCGACAGCCTTTATATACTTAAAAATGTGGATTTATATATAACAGGCTCAAACGCAATGTTGCTTTCGGGAGAGTTGGCGACATTGCTTTCGGGCAGATACATTGAGATAAAAATGCTTCCTCTGTCTTTCAAAGAATACATCTCGGTCAAGGGAGAAAGCGATCTTTCAAGAAAGTACAGAGACTACCTGACAAAGAGTTCGTTTCCGTACACGCTTGAACTTTCCCGCAGCAAGGATATTCACTCATATCTGGACGGAATATACTCATCAATCGTGCTGAAAGACATTGTTGCACGGAAAAAGATTGCGGATGCGGCAATGCTTGAAAATGTTATAAGATTTATGTTTGACAACATAGGCAACCCGTGTTCTACGACAAAAATAGCGAACACGCTGAAATCAAGCGGACACAACATATCCGTGCATACGGTTGAAAATTATCTGAAAGCGCTTTGCGAAAGTTTTGTGCTTTATAAAGCGGACAGATACGATATTAAAGGCAAGCAATACCTGCGTTCCGGCGCGAAATATTATGTGGCGGACATCGGACTGCGTTACTATCTGCTCGGACAAAAGCCCGCAGACCTTGGGCATATTCTCGAAAATGTTGTATATCTCGAACTTTTGCGCAGAGGTTATGAGGTATTTGTAGGGAAAAGTGACAAGTCGGAAATAGATTTTATTGCAATAAACGAAGAAGATACCGAATATTATCAGGTGGCTTTGACTGTCAGAGATGAAAAAACGCTCTTGCGTGAACTTGCGCCGCTTGAAAGCGTGAACGATCACAACGGAAAATATCTGCTGACACTTGATGACGATCCGCCGTGTTCGCACAACGGAATCAAACAGGTAAATGCGCTTGATTGGCTGTTGAAAGAATAAACGGACTGACTGTTCAAGCCGAATATATTCAGACAGACGCGCCCGCCCGTCCGAGAGAGAAGTCTTTCGGGCGGGCGGGGTTTTATGCGGATTAGGAATTATTGAAATTATCGGGATTTGTGGTGTTTTGTCGCTATGCAAGGAATAACATTATTTCGCATTATGTGGGGATTTGTGGTTTTTATGTCATACGAGGGATAGCATTATCCCGCACTACACGGAGATTTGGGGTGTTTTGTTGTTATGCAAAGACAAGGCTATCCCCCGATTATGAGCAGGATAAGGTTATTTTGCGGCGTAGTTCTCTTTTTCGATGAGCTGCTTGCCCTGCGCGGAGCAGATCCAGTTGTAGAGGATTCTTGCGGGGCTGTCTTCGGGTTCGTCGGCGCGGATAACGACATAGAAATCGTTGGAAAGTTCGTATTCGCCGGAGGCTATCGTCTTGTTGGATGGCGTAACGCCGTTGAAGTCGAATATTTTTGCGGAATCGAGCGTGCCGGCTTCCATATTGGTCAGATAATAATAAACGGTGTAACCGAGCGCGCCCGTGGAGCCGTCATAGCCCGCGATGGCTTCGAGAAGACCTATCATAGAGCCGACAATCTGATCTTTCGGGGGTTCCATGAGAGCGTCGCCGAGCGGGAAGAATTTGTCAAAAAGGGTCTGGCTTCCGCTCTGCTTATTGCGCTGGAAAGGAACGATATCGACCTTTTCTCCGCCGAGTTCGCTCCAATTCTTCATTTCACCCTTGAATATTTTTTCAACGTCTTCGCGGGTCAGGTTGGTGACGGGGTTATCCTTGTTGCCTATAAAAACAAGTCCGTCAGCGCCTATTGCGGTCATTTCAAGTCCGACTTTCGAGTCTTCTATCATCTTTTTCGCGTCTGACGAGGGTTCGTAGACGAGAACAATATCGAACGTGCCGTCAAGAATCCATTTGTAGTTATCGGTGGTCGAGCCCGCGAACGAAATCATTTTGTTTGCACTTTCGCGGTCGATGCCGCATATGGTGGCGGTAACGGCTTCGCCGAGAGGCAGACAGGCAAGAGAGCCGCCCATTTTGGGATAGTTTTCAACGGTGAATTTGAATGTGTCGCCCTGTTCCGTTGTTGTCGGGGCGGCGGTTGAGGGTTCGCCTTTCTTTGTGCAGGCACATACGCAGCCGAGTAAAAGAACGGAGAGAAGTACGAGAGAAACGAGTTTTTTCATTGCGGGGAATCCTTTCTTTTTATATAATTTAATTGGGTGCTTGTAATAATTAAATCGGGCGCGGGAATAACAGAACTTTTGCAATGTGCGAATAAGTATATAAAATTTTGTTTGGTTTTTGTCGCGGAAAATACGGCATTGCCCCGATACAGATAACGGCTGCGCCGCCGTTTTGTTCTCCCCCGACGCTGCATCGGGCGGCAAAACGGGAGTTTTTCAGCGGCTTTTATTCAAAGCAAAGGTCCGATTTCGGGAGACGGGAAAATATTCCGGCAAATGATTTAGCAGCGGAGCGTGTTCTACGGCGTAAAAGCGGATTTCCGTTTTTTTACGGCAAAACACTCACTCGGGCTTTTACGTTTTCTAATCCGTGAGGTTCATCGTTGTGCGGCAGAGCACGTTCCAATCGGAGTCAACCGTCCAAACATAGCCGTCACAGTCGTAAACATACAATGTGCCGCGGGACGTCTCGACAGAATCAATAAAGGTGTCATACGTCCGAATAACGGAGAGGTCGTCGGGGGCAATAACGGAAAATCCGCCGCCGTCCTCATTCTCTTTCAAAAGATATTTGCGGTTCAGCAGTTCCTGATATTTTTCATCGGAGAGTTTGCCGCTGTTTTTGTCGAGCAGCCGATAATAATAACCGCTTCCGTCATCGTTGAACAGGCACAGAAGATACTTTTCGCTTTCACAATACATTATTTGTGGGCAGTATTCAGGCACGTCGCATACGGTTTTCAGGTTTTTATCCACAACGGTTTGCTTACTGCCGGTGCGGAGCAAATACAACCCGCCGCCCAATGCTTCCGCCCAATCGCATTGACGGGTCTTTCCCGAAAAATTATAAACGGTATCAGTGTCGCTTATAAAGAGCAGATCTCCCAAAGGAGATACTCCGCGCATGAAAGACGAAATATTACCCGAAACATCGAATGTCGCCTTCACTTTTTTGTTCTTGTCAAAGACGGTGACTGTTTTATTCTTTAACACAAATATGTTGCCGTAATCATCGGAGCATATACCGTCATATTCGCGAGGCAATATCTGTTTTTCTCCGCGATAAAGCCCGCATTTTCCGTCGGCGCCGTAAACGGCGAACTCACCCGGGGCAGTAGATACTGCGGCGGCAACGCCGTACTCGAATTTTTTGATTCTTTTGCCCGACTTGTTTATTATGTAATATTCCGAGTCCGAGCCGTAGACGGAAAGAAGCGCCGTGCCGTTGAAGAAATCGGAAACGACAGAGTTTTCATCGACTGTGAAAAGATATTTTCCCGTCGCGGAATAATAAGAGGTTTCGGACGCTGCGACAGATTCAAATAAAGAATCACAGCAACCGAAAACACCGTCTCCGCAATAAAAGGCGGATTTCTTTTTCGGAAATTCGAACATTGACGAACCGTCTTTCGGAATCAGGAAATAATCGGCAAGAAGGAGGTCGTCTTTGCGGTAACATTTTTCCAGCAGATAATAACCGTCGCAGTATTCGATGCTGTCGTAAACGGGATCGGTCACGATAACGCCGTCAACGGTGCAAAGACCGTAGTAGCCGCGAATCATTTCCGACATATATACATCTTCGACCTTTACGTTTTCATATTGAACGACGGAGCCGAGATACGGCACAAGTTCGCCGTAATCGGAGCGCGGGATAAGATTATCGACGTACTTATCAAACATTCGCGGCGAATCCGCCGACTTATACTTGCCGATGTCGGGCAGTTCGTCGAGAATTAAGCCCCACGTCGTCGGTTCGGGCGAAGAAGTCGGCTGTGTTTCGTCATTTTTCTTGCAGGCGCAGAAAAGCGTCAGAAGAACAGCGAAAAGGAGAAGAAGAGAGACGGTTTTTTTCATTTTCAAAACCCCTTTGATATGAAAATCTGCGATTCAACGGCATGGTCACCTGTCGAACGCTTTATATATCATCTGAAAAATCGCGCGTTTCGGACTTGCCTTTTTCGCCGCAGCCGAGCCGCGCGGCGGTGCGTTTCTTTTTCGGGCGCGCGTCAGTCTGTTGCGTTCATCGTTGTGCGGCAGAGCACGTTCCAATCTGCGTCCGTTGTGTAAGCATAGCCGTCGAGGTCGTAGAAATACAGAGTGCAGAGAGAGGTTTCGGACACGGCGAAAAATGTCGAATACGTCAGCAGAACTTTGCCGTCTTTGCCCGAAAGGAGGTTGCGGTGACTGCCGTCCTCGGTCGGGCGGGAATAACCGTCAAAGCCGTCGATAGGAGAAACGTTTTCAACGATGCTCCAATCGGAGGTGTCCGCGAGTTTATATTCGTAAACTTCGCCGTTGGCGGGGTCAAGGGAGCGTTCCAGAACGACATATCTGCCGATATTAAAATCCGTGATATACCAATCTTTCGGGGCGGTATAAAGTTTTTTGAAATTGTTCGAAACAACACAGAATGTGCCGTTTTCACCTTTTCCGTAATCGGCACTGACATACAATTTCAGTTCGGGGATATACGAAAGCTTATCATACGGAATTTTTTTTCCGCTGTTGTCTATCAAACGTCCGCCTACGGAAAGAACATTCGCGGAATATAAATAAACTTCTTCTTCCGCAGGGTCAACGGGAAAACGGGAGACCTCTTTGAGTTTTTCATCAAGCACAACGGCGTACTCTCCGTCGCGGATAAGGAAATATCCGTTATCGTATGCGGGTTTTTTATCGAATTTTCTGTCCGAAAGCGGCTTTGTGCCCTTGTATATCATATATTTTCCGCTGTCCGTCAGCACGGCAAAATATCCGTTGTCGGAAAGCATTTCCGCATCGGGAACGGTCAGCAAAGTCTTAAAGGAAGTATCGACAAAGCGTGTCTGACCGTCAAAAAGGAGACTCGCGACACCGTTTGTGAAACGTGTCAGAAAATAATTGCCGTCGGAGTTGTCGAGCAGCAGTTTACCCGCTGCGGAATAATATTTTTCGTTATTGTTTTCAAAGTCATATATTGCGCGGAATACTCCGCAGCCCCGGTATTCGACATAAACGTTTTTTCCGAAAGAAAAAATCGAAGAGCCGTCTTTCGGAACAACATAAAAATTGCCGCGAAAATCAGAGGGGTCATACGTCGTATCGACGGAAGCCTTTTTCAGCAGATAGTAACCGTCGCAGTATTGAACGGACGCATAAACAGGGTCGGTGACAATAGTTCCGTCCTTGCGGCAAAGCCCGAAAAGCCCTTTCGTTTCGGCAAAAGTTCCGTCTTTAACCGTTGTGTTGTTCGCGGCGGCGTCCGAGATATTGAAAAAGTAATCCGCGACGGCGCCGAGATACGGCACAAGTTCGCCGTAATCGGAGCGCGGGATAAGATTATCGACGTACTTATCAAACATTCGCGGCGAATCCGCCGACTTATACTTGCCGATGTCGGGCAGTTCGTCGAGAATTAAGCCCCACGTCGTCGGTTCGGGCGAAGAAGTCGGCTGTGTTTCCTCATTTTTCTTGCAGGCGCAGAACAGCGTCAGAAGAACAGCGGACAGGAGAAGAATAGAGACGGCTTTTTTCATTTTCAAAACCCCTTTGATATAAAAGAGTACGAATAATATATAATTTTTATATTCAATTTGACCTTTCAATATATTAGACGTTTTACAAAGGTTTTTGTGACATAAAACCCGATTAGTTTACAAAATATTCACAAATGTAAATCAGATGTCGGAGGTTCTCCCCTGCGGCTGCCGCGCGTGCGGTATTTTGTGTTGTTTCACGCTCAATCTTTGTTTATCGGCGCACAGCAAACGGTGTTGAAATTTTCGTCAACGGTATATGCGTAACCGCCGCGATCGTAAAAAACAAGAGTGCCGAGAGCGGTGCCGAGAGAGCGAGCCAGACTGTCAACCTTTGTTTTTTGTTCGCCCGTGACGGGGTCGGTGAGCGCAAGTGTCCGCTTTTCGGGATAACCGGTCAGAAAAAAGCCTCCGAGACCGTCAAAGTATGCCGAAAGTTCGTATTTACGCGTTTTTCCGTTTTCGGGGTCGTAAACAATAGCCTCGGAAGACCGCATGGCGTAAAAAACGGGAATGTCGCAAGGCAGTACCCACATATTTACGGAATAACCCTCGGGCGCTTTGAAAAGCTCGTTTAAGTCACGGTCGAGAACCGCTCCGCCGACGGACAGAGAAACGGAGTAAACGCCGCTGTCGGGATAAAAAACCGTATCGTAAAATCCGGAAATATTCTGTCTTTTGCCCGAATTCGTAAGCAAAAACGTGCCTGTATACAAAGTCGAAAAACAAACGGCGACGGGGCTGACTATACGGGCGTCTTCGACGTTGTTTTTCAGCCCGTCGCCGCCGATGTCGAACGTGCCGAGGGACTTCATATCGGGGTCAAAAGCGTAAGCCGTCGAGCCCTTTACAGCGACTATGCCTTTTTCATCGCCGAACACGCCGTCGTATTCCGAGGGAAGCAGCATATCTTTGCCGTTCGCCGTCACGCCGTATTTGCCGTTTCCGTCACCGACGCAAAACAGCCCGCACCTGAAATCTTTGGCTTCGACGGGGGTTGAAACGGTGTTGAAAGAAGTGTCCGCGAAACGGTATGTGTTCCCCGTCGCTTCGCCCGAGGACGATGTATTGAGTTTTTCTTCAAGCGCGACGCCGTTATAAAAAGAGAGCGTGAGATCGAAGAATTCGCCTTTGTCAAAATACAGTATCTCGCCGCGGGAGGTGCAGTATGCCGTTTTTACGGAATTTTTTGAAGAAGAGTGATAATACGCGAATATTCCGTCACCGCAATACTTAGCCGTGCCGCACGTTTTAAGCTCGGTCACAAACGAACCGTCGGAGGGTATTATCAGATATGTAACGTCAGTATCTCCGACAAGAAAGGACTGCATATAATCGGATACAGTCGCAGGCTCGAACCGTTCGAGCAGATAATACCCGTCCCGGTATTCGACGCTTTTGTATATCGGCGCGGTGACTATTCTGCCGTCGGCGGTGCAGAGACCGTAAATCGGAATGACGGTATACGGATCTTTCGCGCGCGAACTTCCGGAGGTTCCGCCGTCAAGATAATACTCATACATGTCGCCGAGATACGGCGCAAGCGTTCCGTAGCCGTCATCGGGGACGAACTCGGTCAGCGCCGTGTCGAAATATGTCGGAGAGCCTTTCGGCTTATACTCGCCTATGTCGGGCAGTTCGGCAAGAGTAAATTCCCGCGTCGGCTTTTTCGTCGGGTTTTCATCGGAGTTGTCGCAAGCGGCGAAAACCGTCAGAAACACGGCAACGGCAAGCAACAGAGAAAAAATCTTTTGCATCATTTTCGGTTCATCCCTTTTCTTTTCGAGGAGAGATAAAAAGACTATCGCGGTAGTCTATATTCATATTAACATATACCGCAGGTTTTTTCAAGAGGTTTTGGGCGCTGAATTTTTTCTGTGTTTTGCGGAAACAGAGATATAAAGGCAAAAGGTTCAATCAAGGTTTGCTACAAAAAAAGTTTGCCGAGGATACCGACAAACTTTTTAATCAAAATTGTTTTTACTTGCAAGAAAAATCACCGACACAGGAAAAGTAACAGAAATGAGTTGCATCATTTCCCCGTTGTCTATCCGCGAAGATAACGCCACGGGTAATTTGCCCGGCGCGCCTTGCGTTCAACAACAAGAAGAACGATAAACGGCACTGTTCCTGCGGCAAAAAGTCCGACAAGGGTCAGAATGACGGTCAATCTGAAATCCATTTTATATACGACGCATAGGAAAGTGATGCACACGCCGGTGAGAAACAGCCATACGGCGAACAAAATTCTGTCCGCGAGAAGAGAAACTTTTTCTTTTTTTATCAGAAAGTGCGTTGCGACGCAAAGCCCCGTGATAAGCACGGCTTCCGCCAAAACCACCGCTATGCGGGATATTATACTTGCGGCGGATTCCTGAAAATCGGAAGGGAGCGGGAATATATCGGTTGCGCTCAACATCATTATCGCGGTCAGCAGAGACAACGCAACGGTTGCCGCAACGAGCAAAAAAGTGATGAACTTTCTCATATTTATTTCTTTTTTTCTGTTATTTAAAACTATTCACCGTATCGGTAAACTTCGCCCGAATTTTATCGGAAAACTCCGAAAAGAGAGGGCAAACCGCGCGGACGGAGCAGCTCAGCCCGCGCGTTCGAAACCGTATAACAACTCAACGTGAAAATTGGTGGGAGCATTCGCGGCAGAGGTAAACTTTCGAAGAAATTTTGCTCACTTTTGTGGAACGGCACTTCGGGCAGAATAAAATTTGAGTGTGCAGTTTTCCTTTGCCTCCGATACCGCCCGCCACGTTTTCAAGTTCGTCATCGTTCATTTCATTGTTTGCGTTGTTTTTCAGTTCTTCCGACATTGTTGATGTCTCCTTTTCTTTATGATATATTATGTTTTAATTTTATGTCTGCGGATATTCCGCAAACGCTCTTCACTCTTTTATACGATGAAAAAACGCAGATGGCTATTCCAACGTATCAATTTTTTTTGCAACGTAGTAAAAAATCTTCATCGCGTCGGCTATATCGACCTCGCCGCTTTTATCCGCGTCCGTGCGGAGCAGCGCGTCCCACGAAATCGACTCTTTTTTCGCAACGTGATAAAAAACAAGCATTGCGTCGGATATATCGACCTCGCCGTCGCCGTTCGCGTCGCCGACAACGCAGTCACGCAGAAAAACAGCCTTTTTTGCATAATAGAAATACCCGTCCTCGGTATTGATGCAGATGCTTATGTCAAACGACTCGGCATCGGCCGAAACAATAACCTTTTCGGCGGAGTATATCCCTTTCGCGATTTCGGTAAAATCAACGCTCCATCCTATAAATTCCATCTCTATGCTCGCGCTCCACAAAATCATATCCTGCGGAACGGCAAAACGGAAGGAAAACGGCATATTTCTGTAAACGTATTCGGTCGCGTCTATCTCAACGCGCGGAACGGGGCGCTTTTCGGGGGTATGGCCGCATTCGGCATAGGTAAGCTGATAATACCCGTCCTCCTCGACCCATATACCGCCGAGGTGCGGTGTTATAATGCAGATGCCGGATGTAAAAACGGCAATGTCTCCCGCCGCATTTTCGCATTTGACAACGGCTTTCAGAATTTTGTATTCGACGCCGAAATCAGAGATGTTTGCCGTGAACGACAGCTTACGCGAGGACGGATCATACGTCAGGGTATCGCCGTTCGGGGAGCCGTTTTCAACGGTATAAGGCGTGACCGCGCCGTATTTCTTTATTTCCAGATATATCGGCTTTTCGGTGGGCGCCCAACCTTCAGGCAGCGTCACGGACGCCCGTAACGGAGTGCAGGTTCCGGCTCTTCCGGGCAAAGCAAATGCTGCTTTTTCTTCAATCCTCTCTCCGCATTCGCATACGCCGTCCACATAAAAATGGCCGTGTTCTTCCGCGCTCGACGCAAAAGCGGCAAGCGTCGCGGCAATGCAGAGAGCAAGAAGCGCACAAATAAGTTTTTTCTTCATGGCAAAATTCCTTTCCGATAGTTTCAAAGAGTATATTTTTGTGTTTTTTCACTCTCGGGAAGCCTCGCCGCGGTCTTTTTTCGCGCCGACGGCAACTGAAAGCGTCCTCGTCGTTTTTGCGCGAAAGAACGGCAGACGCGAAGGTTTTTTCCGGTTATTTCAGCTCAAACTCAAACTTCATCGCAAGCATTTCAAACAGTTTTTGCATAACGCCGTTTGAAACGGCAACGATGTCCGTTTTGGATATTGCGTCAAGCACGGCGCGCTGTTCCTCTTCCGGCACTCGGTATGCCGAAAGGCTCATCGAAAGAAAACGTTCGAGTTTGTGCGCCAGCGTGAAATACTTATCGCACGGACGCGCCATATAACTGCGCATAAGGCCCGCAGAGCCTATCTCCATTTCGTAAAAATCGCTTTCGCTGCAACACGGCAGATATTTGCCGAAAATCTGCATGAGTTCGGTGGACGTCTGCTGATATATGTATTCCGCCGTTTCGGGGTGCGTGTAAGCCTCAACATATATCTCGCGCAGATTCTCGTTCAGTTCCGCAAGCGTCATCTGTATCGAAGTTTCGACCGCATACAGCAGCACGGGCGACGCGTTTTTTCCAACGACCGCTCTTGCCGAGCCGAACTGCCCTTCAAACATGACGCGCACAAGTTCCATAAGAACGCCGTCCTTTGTGCGGAAAACATTTTGAAACGTTCCCGCCGAAACGTCCGCGTCGTGAATTATATCGTTCATGGTCGTTCTCTTATACCCCTTTTCGATGAACAACCTCACGCACGCCGAAAGGATTCTCCTTTTTGCGTCTTCACTGTCATATCTCCTTGCCATAAATATCCCTCTTAATTCGAATTGGGTCATACACCTGAACCCATATTTGGTATATATACCAATTATAACACATATTTTTAGAAAGTGCAATAGGAAAAAACAAAAAAATCTGAAATTTCTCGGCAAAAACGATATTTTCGGCGTATCCCGTCTGCCTACGATTGACAAAGCATAATGTTTTTGAAATAACGGTTAATAAAAAGAGACCTGTGAGGGTCGCTTTTGTCGGTTTCTTCTTCAAGTTTTTCTACAATAGAAATTGCACAAGTTATTTCATAATGTTAAGTTCACCGATTTTTTCTATAAATGATTTATTTATATAAGACGTAATCTCATCATCAGTTTCTTGCAGAGAGAGCCACTCACTTAAGTCGCAAAAATTCTTTTTAGTTACAGCCATATCTTCAGACGTAGAGAATTCTTGATTATTAAAACAAAGCCCCAGTAATAATTCTGCGATTTTTCTCTTTTTCGCGTTATTTGACTGCGCATAACTCTTCTTAAAGGTTTTCAACATTTCTGAATCAAAGCTTTCAAAACACATTTTCGATATTGCAATTTTTTCATTATATAATCCATTGTCTAAATATGCTATAAATCTTTTTTTCTGTTTATTCATAATTACCCGATTTTCAAACCTCATTGCTGTATTGTATAATTCTTTCCATTCGGGAGCAATGTTTTCTATCTCTACAACGCTATATCTTTCAGATTCTTCCGTTTTTTCAGTTATAACCCTCAAAAAACGTTCATTAAGACCTTTTACCATTTTCGAAGGATCCACTTCACATGGGAAAGGAATCTTTACACTTTGCAGCATTTGAACTTTTGTCAAGAACGAAATGATTTGTTCACAAGACAAGTCTCCTGAATATGCCTTTTCTACGACTTCCGAAAAACCCTTATCTATATCTTGTTTATCTAAATCCCAAAAGTTCTTCCACAAAAACAGTTCCCATGGCTGTATCTCTGAATCCCCGTATTTTCGTGTCAATTCAGAAATAAAAGCATCTTCGTTCCAATATCCAGTATTAATCCATTCACTTAGTGAATCAAATGAACTGTACGCTTCTCCCTTATTAAGAAATCTTTTATTTGAATTAAAAATAGGTGCCAACACCTCTTCATCAGAAATATCAACTTGTTTATCCTCTTTAGAACTCGCTTCAAACCTCTCGGCGCCAAAAGTATATAAAACCCATTTCATATTCTCTGTCGAAACAGACGTCCCTTGCCAATAGCCGAAAACCCTTTCAAAATCTGCTAAAATATATTTTAAAATACGAATATTCTGAGAACTGCTCTCTCCGAACAATTGTCTTACAAGAACAATGTTCTGACGCAAAAAATCCTTATAGCCCAACTCTGTTTCATTATATCCGTCAACAACAGTATCGACAACAGCATTTTTATCAAGTTCAATTTTTATGGTTCTTGAAATAACTTTTTCCTTATAATCATTATAGCATTTTTCTGTGTTGATTTTATTCTCGTCAGCCACCATAATCGTTTTTATATTTTTGTTTTCAACATAATCGTTTATTGCGCCCAACAAATCTTGTGCATCAATTTTACACCGTTCAAAATCATCAAATGCAAGAGCAAATCTCATATCATTTTTCACAGTATTACTCACTTTTAATAAGTCAGAAAAATCTATTGATTCTAATACTGATGTAACCCCACTGACAACCGCCGAGACGACAGGATTACTTATCGTGCACGCAGTCGTATCAATTAATTTCTTTGTACCTTCTTTCATTGGTTTCGCAGCTTTTTTAATTTTTTTCGCATGTGGCATTTGGAGCGCGAAATATGCGGATTGGACTCTTTGGTTTAAGGTTTTAACCTCTGTAATTCCAAACAAAGATATTACTGCAACGGCAATTTTTTTTTCACTAAACTCTTTTGCAATTTCTTTAATCAAATAGGATTTACCGCACCCCCACTCTCCCGTAAGTAAAAGTGCTCCCGTTGCTTCTTTGCAGTTAAGATAGCTTTCAATTTCTTTTCTGATATCCATAAAACATCCTTTCTAATACTGATATAAATGCAATCAAATATATCTTTTAAATTACTATAACCGACATATAGTAAAACAATAACACACGAGATATAATAACACATTTACAACAAAAAGTAAAGACGTTCTTAACAAAATGAGCGGTATGGAACGCATGTTTCATACCGCTCATCATTTTACTTCAAAAATTCATATTCAAACAACGTAGGGACAATTTCGCTGTTATAATACTCTTTCACTTTTTGTTTTAAAGACTTTAAAGCCCCATTAAGCTCAGGATAATCCGGTTTGTTTTCTCCTGATTCTTCATCTGCGGTAAAAGTGTTGAGTTCTGCAAAAATCTGATATACACCATAAGTCAATTCTTTATTGTAGTTATTAGTTTTCTTTGCCCACTTAAACACTGTTTCCCATATGCTGAACAGTTCTTTTTCTTTTAACGTGACATTAAGTTTTTTTAAATCATGGCTTGCCAAAGTTTCTCCGTTTGTTGTGTCAAGGCACAATTCATTCCGGTAAAACCGATTATCCGTACCGTGAAAACTTCTCATATGGTTTTGCATTTCAAAACAAGTAAAAACAAGACACTTTAATAAGAACTGACTCAATTTCCCGCTTTTTACGTCGGCAAAGAATTTATCTGCCCCATCTGCCGATTTCATAATTCTTGCGCGTTCCGTCCATTCTCTGTTATATGTAATATACCTGCTTGCACAGAACATCGGTAACTTTTCAAGATAATTATCTTTGCGAACATAAAACCCATTCCCGTCATATCTTCCAGCAACCGTAAATCCTGAATTTAAGTCCGGATTATCAAACCCTGCAGAATTTGCAACTAAAAATCCGATGATATTATCGTCCCATACTTTTTTTACTCTCGCGCTTTCTTTGCTATATTCTGTTCCGTTCAGATTACAACAAATCCCGTCTGTCTTATCATTATTATAAGAGGTTTTATCATAGTATTTATCAGCCAAAGTATAATAACATTTTTTAATAGTTAATTTTTCAGGCATCTCAACCAATTCTCCGCCGACTATATCAAAACCAACCGTATTAAACTTTTCGATATTTTCAGATATGTTTTGCCACGCAACAACTACAATACAAGCATCTATCTTTGTATGAAAGTGCTTTCTGTTAAACGCGTAACTTCCGATTATTTTTTTGTTTATTAGATGATGTATTTTCCAATACTTGATCGGCGAATACACTATATAACAATCAGTTTCTTGTCTTAAATAGTATTTAAACCCCGACCAAATAAAAGCATTTCCTAAATCATTTGTACCTGATCCCTTAATCTCTTTCTTCATCTCTTTTACAACATAGCTGTTTTTCCAACCACTGTTTATTTTTGTTGTACCGTTTGATTCTGCATAAGGCGGATTTTCGAATAAAATTATTGTACAATTGGGGTCATCGATGTAACTTTTTATAACAGGGTTCTTTACATATTCTTCAGATAACGCGTCAGCGCCTCTGACAAGCCCCATATTAAACGTATCTTCTTTTTCAATCGGCGGAACAATATATCGAACTTTACTGCCTAACAATTCCAGCAATACTTTGTATTCATAGTATTCAATGGTCGATACAATACAATGGGAAAGTTCTTCTTCGGTCATTGTTTTTTCAAGGTTACCGGTTCCGGCACAGCGATCCAAGATTATATAATCGTTTCCTTCGGGTACCCTTTTAATAGCTTCCCTTACCAATTCAAGAGATTTTTTTACATAGGGCTCCGGTGTATAGAAAGCACCTAAATTCTTTTTTTGAAGCGTGTCGTTCAATTTATCCATTAGATACTGAAAACGCACATTGTCTTTTCCTTTATAAGGGAAAATATAGTCTCTAAATTTAATAGGTTCTCTGATTTCACCGATAATCTTGACTTTACCGGTGTTATCGCCGATAAAATCTGATTTTCGAGCCTGTGGGTTTTCGCGGTAATACTTTTCTGCCCAACCCACAATACAGTTTTCATCAATATTAATCTTTGTATAGGATTTCTCTTTAAGCAACTGAATTAAAGAAAACTCATCCTTCTCGTCTTCGATATATTTTAGTTTTGAGATATAATCGGAAGCGAAAAATCCAACATTCTTTTTTGATGCACCGCCGACATAAACCTTTTCAATGTGAGCCAAATAATCTTTTGAATGATATACATAAACAGTACCCGTATTTAAAGAAACCAAAAGAATATTAGCAGGAATCGGCTCCCCCTTAACTCTCATAGCAGAAAGATATTTTATCGTTTGCAACAAACAAGCATTGAGATCTGTTATATTCAATTTAAATTCAAGCAAATTCCCGTTTAAAATACCATCTGTGTTATTACGAAAAATATCATCAAATGTCAATTCAGGATTAACGATTTTTAAATATTGCTCGTAAAATTCAATTTGACCTTCAAGTTCAACACTGTATTTTTTCAACATAAACATACCTCCTGGATTCACTGCTTATAAACTTCTTTACCTCTCACTTTTGCAATGCACAACATAATCGACATTATGTTGCAAACAGGCAAAGCGGCGGCGATATATCGGGCTTTGTTGACGGCATAAGCGGAGTAAAAAGAGAATAGAAACGGCATAAAAAAAGCCGCCCGAGGGCGGCAGATAAAAATGCGTATAAGAAAATAAGCCTTTTCCGAAACATCTAAACGAGAGAGGCTTTATTCGTATGTTTTATTTTTTCGAAAACTCAAAACTCTTTTATGTACTTGACAAATTGTCACGGATATGTTACAATAAAACAAATAAAAATGTTATGTTATAAACAAATTAATTTTGTTTGCAACATAATGTCGATTATGTTGTATACGTCGCCGAGTGGCGGCGTTTTTTGTTTTTGGGCTACAATACTAAATGCATATTTTCCATGCGGCGGCGGTGTTCTTCACCTGTGGAAATGATATATATGCGGGTGGTGTTGATACTGCTGTGTCCGAGAATATCCGCGAGCTTTGCAATATCCTTTTCAATGCAGTAAAACACTCGGGCGAACAGGTGGCGCAGATTATGCGGAAAAACTTTTTGCGGGTTGACATTTGCTTCGGCGCATAATGCTTTCATTTCGCGCCAAACGGTCGTTCTGTCCAACGGTTTTCCTGAACGGGTGATGAAAATCATTCCCGATTTTATTTTTTGCTCTGCTGCGTAGCGGAGCAATTTTTGTTTTAGTTCTTTCACAATAAATACCGACCGTGTCTTTGCTTTGCAGTTTACAACAGCCTCGCCTTGCTTTACAGCCTCAACGGTTATAAATTGCAGTTCGCTGACGCGGATACCTGTGCCGCAAATTGTTTGCAAAATTAAGCAAAGGCGTTTGTTGCATTTTTTAGCGGCGGTACGGCAAAGACGTTCGTATTCTGCTCTTGTAAGTTCTTTTTCTTCGGGGCAGAATATTCTGCGTTGAAGTTTGAGCGATTTTACTTTTAGTTCCGGGTGTTCGACAAATTCAAAAAATGCGTTCAAACCGGCAAGCATGGAATTTACACTGCGAACAGCATAATGACCGTTAAGAAAATTCTTGTATGACACGACGGTTTCTTTTGTGACAAGTTGTCCTTTTGTATAACGGGCAAATACGGAAACATCACGAACATATTTTTCAATGGTAGCTGTACTGCGTTCGCAATAAGTCAGATGTCGGCGAAAGCGCGAAATATTATCCGATTTTATTATAAGTTCTTTCATCTTTTGATACCTCCGCAGATATTCTACCCTAAAAATCAAAAAAGAACAAACAAAAATGCTAACGGTGCATAAAATGGAATGTGAGGAAGAGAGTTTGCGCATTCGCGCGAACTGCCGCACGGCGTAAAGGCGAAAAAAAGACAGCGTCTGTTTCGGAATATCCCCTGCTCGAATCTCAAACACTTTCCGCACTTTGCAGACATGACCAAAACAATATCAATTTATTTGATTATGTTTTGTTTGACAGATACCCAAATAATCTTCCGCGAAACCGCCCGAGGCGGCGGCGAGGGTGAGTTGAGCGGCGGCGAGCAAGCGGAGCGCAGGCGCAGCGGCGAGACGGAATGAGCTGAAACAAGTGTGTTCGAGAGAGAATAAACCGTATTTCTTGCAATGAGCTTCGCGCGGGGATAAAACTATTGCGTTGATAAATTTCGGCGGGCTTTTTCAAGGAGGACAGTCCGAGACGGCGGGAGAAGAAATATGATAAAAAACATTATATTCATCGGCGGGGACGGGCGGACGGTCGAAGCTGCGAAAACACTTAAAAAAGCGGGGTTCGGGGTTCGCCTTGTCGGGTTTGAAAAATATGAGAGCGGCGATACGGCTGACGCAAAAGTGCGGAAAAGAGACAATCCCGAAGCGGGGACGCAAAGAATTGACGGAACGGAAATCGGGCTGACAGAGGATGCATGCGTAGTGTTGCCTACACCGTGTTCAAAAGACGGTCAGACGCTTTTTGCGCCGTTTGCGCAAGCGCCGCTGTATATCTCGGAAGTTCGGAAAATGCTGCGCGGAGCAGCGATAGTTGTAGGCGGCGGTGCGAAAAAATACTTTTCGGAAGCGGTCGATCTGCTTGAACGGGAAGACTTCAAGATACTGAACGCAGTTCCGTCGGCAGAGGGCGCGGCGGCAGTCGCCGTGACAGAGACGGACATAACGCTTTCGGGCGCAAAATGCGTTGTTGTCGGGTTCGGAAAGATTGGCAAACGGCTGTCTGCCCTGCTCCGCGCATTCGGCGCAGACGTAACGGCAACGGCAAGAAAAGCGGTCGATTTTGCGGAGGCTCGGGCGGCGGGGATACGCATTGTTCAGACAAGAAACGTCGCCGCGGCTCTTGCGGAAGCGGACATTGTTTTCAACACCGTTCCGTACTCGGTCATCGGCGAAAAAGAGTTGTCGGCGACAAAAGAAACGGCGGTATTTATCGAACTTGCGTCTGCACCCGGCGGAATTGACAAAGAGGCTTGCGGGCGGCTCGGCAAAAAATATGTCTCCGCTCTCGGTCTTCCGGGACGGTTCAGCCCGAAAAGCGCGGGGCGGATAACTGCGGAAGCGATAAAGAATATTATCGAAGAAACATACCGGATTTAGGTGGAGCATACGCGGCATTTGCCGAGATCCAACGCTGAATTATACAGATTAAACGGTGAAAGATATGGAAATGAAAGATGCTCGTGCGCGGATAGGCTACGCTCTCTGCGGGTCGTTCTGCACACTCAAAAAAATGATAGACCAAATGGAAACGCTCGCTTTGGCGGGCTATGACATCGTGCCGATAATGTCGGCAAATACTTATTCGACCGATACACGTTTCGGAACTGCGGAAAGTTTCCGCGAAAGGGTCGAGAACATCTGCGGCAGACCCGTTCTGCACACGCTTGCGGAGGTTGAGCCGTTCGGCCCGAAAAAGTTGCTTGACCTGCTTATTGTCGCGCCTTGCACGGGAAACACCCTCGCAAAAATAGCCAACGGGGTCTCGGACAGCGTAGTGTCACTGGCTGTAAAAGCACACTTGCGCAACGAACGCCCCGTTTTGATAGCCGTGTCGAGCAACGACGCATTGTCGGGCAATGCGAAAAATCTCGGAGTTTTAATGAACACGCGGCACATCTATTTCGTACCTTTCGGACAGGACGATGCGATAAAAAAGCCTACATCTCTCGTTGCGAAAACAGAAATGATTCCCGAAGCGGTCGAAGCGACATTAAAAGGCGAACAGATTCAGCCTTTGCTGATGTAAAAAAACTGTCGGCGGCATCGTGCCGCCGATTTTTACATAACTGTTTTTTCAACGAACACCCGCGGGAGTGATTGAATACGCCGCGCGAAATTTTTGCTTTTAAATACGAAAATGTCTGTTTACTTGTATCGCAAAGGCGTTTATCAGCTCGTTTTTGTCGGAATTTGCAAACAATTTGTAAACTTTTGTCTTTTTCTGTCACGAAATCCATTTTTCGACCGTATTAATTGGTAAAAGGAGGTAAAATCGAAATTTGCCGAGGTCGAGATGTGCATGGTTTGCGCAAGCAAACCTGTGCGGGCACATGGCAGATCAATCCAAACGGCAAGAAGAACATGGGCAAGGCGTCCCGTGTTCGAACCGAAAACATATAAAGAAGAAATTACATCTATACTTCTTCTTTTTCTTCCGTTTCTTTGTTTATATGTTTTCAAAACGAAAACGCAAAAAGAGATACTCCTTCCTTTTCTTTTTATTTAGCATTACATCCTCTTAATGCGTTTTTGTCCAAGAAAAAGTAAAAAGAAGACAACTCCTTTTCTTCTCTTTTAATTCTTCTTTTTACGCTTTTCCCTCCCGAATTTAAAGTTGCAGCGGCTTGGAAGTAGTAAAAACTTGCCCCACCTGTGCTTTTTCGGGAGGCTTTTTTTGTCATAAGGCAACAATGCAAAGCAAATAACAGGCATTTGCACGGTTTTCAAAGACTTCGGAGAGACGAAACGAGGCTTCGGCAGAGAGGCCGAACGTTGCCGTATCGTCTGCGCGGGTTCGCCGAGATTTGACGTCTGATGTTGTGGGTGCGAAAGGTCGAGGTTGATGTATCGTCTGCTTCTGCGCCCGTTCCGACGTTTTTATGTTTCCGCAAATAATGCCGAACGACAAAACGGCTGATGACGCAAAAATCATCAGCCGTGTTTATTGTTGTATGCGCTTAATTTCTTCAACGCCGTTGCCCGAATACATTATGATCCGGTTTGAATCTTCTCCTTTTTCTGAACAGCGTATCTTTTTTTTCTTAAAAAGCGGTATATTTTTATTTTTCCGCGACTTTGTGCGCATAGTCTCCCAAACCGTGCTCAAAATCAAGTCCGAAGCGGGTGTCGGTCTGCGCCGCATAAGTGCGCTTTATGCTGCCTACGGTCAGGTCAAGGACTATGTCAACGGCGGTTTTGATGTCTTTTTTGTTCAGCAACGCCCCGAGAAGTGCCGACGAAAACACGTCCCCTGCACCGTGAAACATACCGTGTACGTTTTCGGAAAAAGAGAACCCGCTCTCCCCTGTTTTTGTGTCCGAATATGCCGCGCCAAGCGTCCCTTTTTCAAGCGAAACACCCGTTACGATAACGGTTTCCGAACCGAAAGACGCAAGTTTGCGCAGAATTTCTTCGATATATTCGCGGTCGTAGCCGTCGGGGCGGTATTCGGTGTCCGTAAGCAGGCACGCTTCGGTCAGATTGGGAGTGAGTATCTGCGAGCGGCGGCAAAGCGTTTTCATTTTTTCGGGGAATGTGGGGAGAAACGACGAGTAAAGCCGCCCGTTGTCACCCATAACCGGGTCGGTGAAGATAAGCGTGTCGCGGTCCGCAAGCGCGTCGATAATGCCGCATACCATGTCCGCTTGCGCTTCCGAGCCGAGGAAGCCCGTATAGAATGCGTCAACTTTCAGGCCGAGACTTTTCCAATGGTTGACTATCTTCGGAATTTCGTCGGTCAGGTCAAGGTATGTATAGCCGTCAAAGCCGCCCGTGTGCGTGGACAAAAGCGCGGTGGGAAGCACCGAAACTTCAACGCCTGCCGCCGACAGCACGGGCAGGGCGACCGTCAGCGAACATTTGCCGACGCAGGATATGTCATGAATTGCAACAACTCTTTTTTGCATAATAACTCTCTTTATATTTGGATTTGATTGATATGATTTTTTTTGATATTTTATATTATATATAATATATTTTATCACCTTTGCGGCGGGCTGTCAAGGGACGAAATGCGGCAAATATTAAAATGGAAAAAACGCTTGAAATCTTTCGAAAAACAGGATTTCGCGCAAAAGCAAAAATCGCGTAAAGATAAAACAGAGAAAGGGAATCGGCTATCGGACTGAAAACGAGAAATTCAATTGTCGTCCTCTCTTTCCTTCCCGATGTCGGAGAGGATTATCTGCCATGAGTCGCGCATAGCTTCGGCGTGGCGGGCGCGGGACTTGACAGAAAAGAGGTTTGATGATATAATGTTAATAGGAACTAATCCTAATAATATTTTTCAGAAAGAGGGTAACGAACATGAACGCAAAAAACATGTATGCGGGAACACAGACCGAGAAAAACCTTTGGGAAGCGTTTGCCGGAGAATCGCAGGCGAGAAACAAGTACACCTATTTTGCATCCGTCGCAAAGAAGCAGGGATATGAACAGATCGCCGCCCTGTTTCTGAAAACGGCGGATAATGAAAAGGAGCACGCAAAACTCTGGTTTAAAGAATTGCGCGAATTTTCCGATACGGAAAAAAACCTGAAATCCGCCGCGGAGGGCGAAAACCACGAATGGACGGCTATGTACGAAAATTTTGCAGCGACAGCCGAGGAGGAAGGCTTTTACGAACTTGCGGAACGTTTCCGCTCGGTTGCCGCTGTCGAACAGCTTCACGAGGAGCGTTTCCGTTCGCTTCTCCGCAATATTCACAGAGGAGAAGTGTTTGCGAAGAACGAAGTCACGGTGTGGGAATGCCGCAATTGCGGGCATGTCATTATAGGAAAAGAGGCGCCCTGTGTATGTCCCACGTGCGACCATCCGCAGAGTTACTTTGAACTTTACTCGGAAAACCACTGATACTTTACCGCGCGCCGTCGGCGACAGAGGATGAAAAAGGTCCGGTTCCGCGGGTCCGCGATAATATACGCGGGAAATTCCGCGTCGGAAACCGCGTCTGTTCTTTCCGCGGACGAACACCGTTTTGAAATCGCGTAAAGGAGGATACCGAGATGAAACAGCGTTTTTTTATCTGCGACCGTTGCGGAAACATTGTCGCTTTTGTTAAAGAGAGCGGCGTTGACGTTGTCTGCTGTGAAGAGTTTATGAAAGAACTCGTTCCGCGCACGGTTGACGTTTCGAGCGAAAAGCACGCGCCGGTATATACGGTTGAGAACGGCGTTGTCGAAGTGAGTGTCGGCGCTCTGCCGCATCCGATGAGCGAGGAACACCATATCGAATGGATATCCTTGCGATCCAAGTTCGGCAATCAGCGCAAGGAACTGTGTCCGACGGGAGAACCGGCGGTCGGGTTTGCCTTGAGCGGCGGCGATGAGGTGCGGGAGGTATATGCCTACTGCAATCTGCACGGACTGTGGCAGAGCGACGACAGGTAACTGAAAAAGGAACGTAAAAAAACCGTACCGCAAGGCGTGACGGCGACGCGGTAAAGAAGAAATCGGCGGCTGAGGATCAGACTGCCTCAAAAAAATATCCGTCCTGCCTGTCCTATGCGGGGCGGGTATTTTTGAGACTCTGTCAGCCGACGGCAAAACCCGGAATCCGCCCCTGCGTTTTTATAAAAATACGGAGATGAAATCTATGATGACCCGAAGAGAAACAAAACAGCGCCGTCTTGTGTTGCAGGCGGTACAGTCAAGACACGACCACCCGACGGCGGAGCAGATATATGAGGACGTCCACGCAACCGACCCGAAGATAAGCCACGGAACCGTGTACCGCAATCTGAACTGTCTGTCGGAGGACGGAATCATCTGCCATGTGCGCGTTCCCGGAGCAGACAGGTACGACCTGCGCACCGACCTGCATTACCACATATACTGCGTAAAATGTAAAAAGGTTACGGACGCGCCGTATTCGTACAAGCCTTTTCTTGACGCGGAGACGGAGGAAAATTCGGGGTACCGGATAATACGGCACCGTTTGTTTTTTGAAGGGATTTGCGCGGAGTGCGAAAAAAATTCGGGCTCTGCCGCGGAAAAAGAACCCGGTACGGGCTGACCGAAAGAAGGCTTCTGTCCACGGCGGAGCGGCGCGCAAGAGTTTTGCCCCAAAGGCGCGGCGGACAGAAAAACGTGAGTTTTTTCGGGTTTAACGAAAAAAGCAGCAACGGAAAGTCTTTGCGAAATAATTTCATATCCCTCAGGCTGAAAAAGCTTGCGCGTCGGAGCGTGAGTATTCGCGGTCTGAGGGGTATTTTTTGTCCGGGAACGGGCGTTCACCCGTCCTCTCTTTCTTCCTCGATGTCGGAGAGGATTATCTGCCAGGAGTCGCGCATGGATTCGGCGTGACGGGCGCGGCGCTCGGCGGAAGAACGAGCCGAAGAGGGCGATGCGGTCGGTTTTGAGTTTTCCGAGGGCAGCGGGAAAGCGTTGGGACGGGAGTTCAGAACGGATTGACGGACGCATTGCAGGCGCAGGTCCGCGTCATCGGGATAAATGGCGAAAACACGGGCGATATAGTGCTTTAACGCGGCGTTCGTGGGCGGTTTTTTGATGTAAAAACGCATTTGAACATATTCTTCGAGCGCACTTTTCAGGGATTCGTCCGCAACGGCGGCGATTATATCGTCGAACGTTTCGGAGCGCTTACTTTCTTTCTGTGACAGTATTCTTTCTTTTGATATTCTTTTATATTCATTATTCTTACGGCGGCAATTTACCGCAGGCGGTGTTTTGGCAGACGGCGGCGCAAGCCCCGAAAGCGTTTTTGAAGCGCTCGGCGGCAAAATGAGTGCAAAAAAACTCCGCGAACAGATAAGCAAACTGCTCGCGGGTTAAAATAAAAAACTTGCCTTTTTCCGGCTTAGGCTGAATATGTTTTTCAAAAAGTATAAGAGTGCCTGCGAAAAATTTCCGCAGGCACTTTCAAATTCAAGTCAGGTCTGACAAAGCTACTGCCTTACCGAGTCCGTCTTCTTCGCCACAAAGTAGAATATCGCCATGGCGTCCGCTATGTCCACATCGTTGTCGTCGTTTACGTTGCAGCGCACCAGCGCGTCCTCGGGAAGCAGTTCCTTTTTCGCAACATGGTAGAACACGAGCATGGCGTCGGTGATGTCAACCTCACCGCTGCCGTCCGCGTCGCCGTAAACGATATCGAGGGTCGGTTCGATAGAATAAACGCTGAAATGATCGGTTTCAAACACCATAAAGCCGTTTGAATAGACAGCGTTCATGTCGTTCTTTGCGCCGTTGTCGGCGATATGGTAAACACGCATATCGGCGCCGTTCATGCCCTGCGGAACGGGAAGAGCCACAAGGACAGCGCCGTTAGGCTGAACGGTTTCGCCGCCTTTGACAAGACCTATGTCGAACACCGCCTTTTCGGCGGTCTGCTCTTTTACAACAACGGAAAGTTCCGCATTTTCGGGAACACCGCCGCCGACGGTCACGCCGCTTGACGTGTCCGTAAGCTCGCGATATTCGACAAACGGTATGCCGTTTTTGTCCGCATAGGTTTCGGCACAAGAACCTTTAACGCCGTATATAGTCAGGTTGTCGCAGCCGTCAAATGCGGAATTGCCTATGTTTACAACGCTTGCGGGGATGAGTACAAATTTAAGTTCGGCGCAGTTCAAAAACGCGCAGGCTCCTATCTGCGTTGCGCTGTCGGGAATTTTTACGAAAGTCAGTTTTGAGCAGCCGTAAAATGCGTATCTGCCTATTTGGCGCAGTCCTGCCGGAAACGAAATTTGGGTCAGTTCGGGGAAAGCATTGAACGCGTTATCACCGATATTTTTCAAACCGTCCGGCAACCTGACACGGGTAAGCTTCGGGCAGGCCGAAAAAGCGCCGTCGGTGATTTCCGTAATATTCGGCAGGGATACTTCCGCAAGTCCCGAGCCGCTGAAAGCGTTAACACCGAGTTTTGTTACGCTGTCCGGAATACTTATTTTTGTCAAATCCGTGCAGCCCGCAAAGGCTCTTGCTCCTATCTCGGTCACGCTGCCGTCGGAAGGGATAATGCTTGTCTTACAGCCGACGACAAGTTTTTTTGAGGATTTTTCAATAAGGCAGTTGTCAACGCTGAAAAACTCCGTGTTGTTTTTGTCAACGGTTATCGAGGTCAGCCCCGGGCAGTACGCAAATGCGGAGGAGGCTATCCATGTCACGGCAGAGGGAACAGTCAGCTGCGTCAATCTGTCGCGGCCCCAAAAAGCGGAGGAGCCTATCGAGGTCACGCTGCCGTCGGACGGAATAACGCTTGAAGCACAGCCCGCGATAAGGTTGCCGGAAGATATTTCCGTAAGGCAGTTGCCCGCGTCACTGAAAAATGTGTTTTTTTCGTCAACCGTAATGCTTTCGAGAGAGGGACAATCGGAAAATGCACCCGCTCCTATATTCGTCACATTTGCGGGTATATTTATGCTTGTCAGACTGCCGCAACCCTGAAAGGCTTCGGGAGCGATAGAGGTCAAGCCGTCGGGCAGAGTTATCGAAGAAAGAGAAGAGCAAGCCTTAAACGCGCCCCACGCTATCTCCGTCACGCTGTCGGGAAGAGTTATCCCAGTCATAGCCGAGCGGTTGAAAAATGCGGAATCGCCTATCACGGTCACGGTGTATCCGCCGAGCGTGGACGGAACAACAACGCTGCCCTCAACATCGCCGTAATAATCCGTAACAACGGCTGTGCCGTTTTTCACGTCGTATTGCCAAGCGCCGACGGATTTTGCCGAGAATTGCGCGGCGAATGCGGGAACAAGAGAAAGTACCAGCGCAAACGTCAGCAGCACGGAAAGTGTTTTTTTCATTTTTTATACCTCTTTTATTTTCGCCCGCAGACGAAAACTTTTAATTTTCACAGGTATTATACTACCGTTTAATGTTTTTGTCAACATATTTAAATTTTTATCATACGGAAAATCCATATCACGGAATTTATATCTCCGAATCAGCCGCAAAAGCAGTTCTTTATTAAATTGAACCCCATATTTTGCAAGCAAAAGTATATATCACAAAGTTTTATAGAGTTGTAAGTCAAAGCCGACAGTTTTTATCTCGAATCAAACCCCTGTTTCGCGAGCAACAGCAGCGTTATAACATTCGGAAACGCCATAAGCGCGTTGCATATATCTGCGGCGTCCCATGCGGCACGGACGGGAACGAATGCTCCGAAAAATACGAATGCGATGTAAGCAAGGCGATACAGCGTCAGAAAAAGCCCGAAGCGGCGGCGTTTTCCGCAGAGATAGCGCAGGCTTTGTTCGCCGTAAAAGCACCAACCGACAGCCGTTGTAAACGCAAAAAGTATCAGGCATACGCCGAGCATAACGCGCCCGAACGGGGAATTTTCGCCGAACACGGGCGCAAGCCCTTTGGTGAAAGCCGAGGTTACGAGGTCGGCGGCTTCAAGAATTTTTGAGCCGTTCGAAAGCGGCATATCCGCACCCGTGACAAGCACGGCAAGACCGGTCAGCAGGCAGATAACGTGAGTGTCGAAAAACGTGCCGAGCATAGCCACAAGCCCTTGTTCGCGAGGGTCTTTTCCGTCCGAGCAGGCAATGGCTATCGGCGCTGTGCCGACGCCCGATTCGTTTGAAAATATGCCGCGTGAAACGCCGAGACGCACGGTTTGGGAGATACCGTAACCGACCGTACCGCCGACCGCAGCGGACGGGTCAAACGCGCCGACAAAGATACGCCCGACGGCGGCGGGGAGCGCCGAGAGATTGCAGCCGATGACGCACAGTGCAAGCACGATGTACACGCCCGCCATAACAGGCACGGCAACCGTGGAAAACGTGCTGACGCCTTTCAGCCCGCCGAAGATTATGACCGCCGCCAAAAATGCGGAAACAACGGCAAACACGGCAACGGACAGCGGCACGGACGCGCCGAAAACGGAAAAACTTTTTTCTTTGCCGAACGCGCCCGCTATACCGCGAACGCAGAGAGCCATTCCGTTTGACTGAACAAGCGTTCCGAGCCCCGTGACCGCGCCGACGACGCAGACAAGCGCAAAGAACACGGCAAACGCGCGCGGCAGTTTTTTCGCGCGCGGAAAACGACTTGAAAGCCCGCATTCCATATATAAAAAAGGACCGCCGAACGGAACGCCGAACGTATCGGTCTTTCTGTATTTCACGGCAAAAAAGCCCTCGGAGAACTTAACCGCCATGCCGAGCGTGGCGCAAAGGATCATCCAAAAAAGCGCGCCCGCACCGCCGTAAACGACGGCGGCGGTCACTCCGACGATGTTGCCTGTGCCTATCGTGGCGGAAAGCGATGTGCAGAGCGCGGCGAAAGGAGAAACGCCGACGCCCGTCCCTTTGCGAAACACTCCCGCAAACGCCTTTTTGAAGCCCCTGAATTGAATAAAACCCGTCGCGACAGTCAGAAAAACACCCGCAAAAAGAATAAGCGCCGTGAGCGGCACGCCCCACAGCACACGACTGATTTTTTCAAGAATTTCGACCATGCCGCACACTCCGCATATTTTTGTAGATTTATATGCGAATGAACGATGAAATATTATTATTAAACATTATCGACACTCAACTTATTCGGAATTTTATTGTGAAAGACGGAGAATCACCGAGCGAGAATTCCCCGTCATTATATACGCTTAAAATATGTTCCGACCTTATATCAATCTGTTTTTTCCGACAGCCAATCGCGCGCGTTCATTATACTTATTCCGTCATATTGCATTTCGGGGTCATCGTCAAGCGTCAAAACAAATTTCGGATAACGGTCTTTGACGGCGGTCAGCGGACGCAATTCGCGTTTTAGAGTATTTTCGTCACGAACGGTCAGCGCGACCTGATAATACAGCGTCTCTTTCCCTTTTTGAGAAACAAAATCTGTCTCAAACTCGTCGATCTTGCCCACATAAACATCATAGCCGTTGCGCAAAAGTTCAAGATATACCACATTTTCCGAAATTCGAGCAGCATCAACGCGCCGCGAGCCGAGCAGCCGCAATTCCATACAAAGAGAGTATGCGTACTTGTCAAGCGCCGCTTTGGTCACAGCGAAAAGCCCCATGAACGGGAGCGGATTGAGCGGCGCAACTTTTTTCTCTGCCGCTCCGACGTTTTTTCAAAACTATACCCGATAAGGTATAATTCGCACAAATCCAATGCGTTTTATACCCTATCGGGTACGATTTTATATTCAGATAAACTTTTTGTTTATTCTGCGGCAGTTGTCGCCGCTTCTTTTGCGGGTTCGTTCGCGCCGAACGCGGTCGCGGTGTATGACGTAACGCCGAGAATGGTCTCGCCGTCTATTTGAAGCGCGCGCGGGCTGTCAAACTCAACGGTTATGGTCTTGCCTTCAAGCACGGTCACACAGTCCGTGTGTTTGACGTGTTCGCCCTTGAAAATGGACGGGAAGATAGCCAATGTCTTTATCTTGCCCGAACCGTGGAAAAGCATCGTTGAAAGTTTGCCGCCGTTTCTGACCTGCTCGGGGGTCGGCATCATACCGCCGCCGTAAAATCTGCCGTTCATCGTAGGCGCAAGCCATACTTTTTTGAACTCATGACGAACACCGTCAACGGTAACGACCGCGTTTGTCGGTTTGTAGTGGAACAGCAGCCCCTTAATTGCTATTCCCGCATAATTGATGTCTTTCTTTCCCTCGCCGCGCATTTTGTCGCCTACTTCGCAACAATAACCGTCGATACCGTAGCCGATGCCGTTGATAAAGCGGTATGTATTGCCTTTTACGCAGACCGTAGGCAGATTTTTAAGATATTCGGTAATGTCGAACGGTTCGTCGTCCGCAGTTTTGCCGAGGTCGTGCGCAAAGTCGTTGCCAGAGCCGAGCGGACAGTAGAAAACATCGTGTCCGAGGTCGCGGTTGCCGACAAAATTGATAAATCTGTTCAGCGTTCCGTCGCCGCCGCAGACGATGAGTTTATCGTCGGGAGCAAGGGAAAAAAGAGTGCTCTCGTAAACGCTTTCGTCGGTCATATTGCAGAAGACCGCGCCCTCGCCTACAACTTTTGTCAGACCTTTCGCGCTGTCTCCGCACCTGCCGTTGCCCGCAAGCGGGTTAAAAAATACATAAGTGGTTGCCATATCCATATTCCTCTCTTGCCGTCCGCCGAACTCCTTTCGGACCCCGGCGGACGTTTTCATATTCATTTATGGTTTTTCAGAGCCGTGGAACAGAGCATATCCGGAACGGGCAGACGGCCTTCATACGCCGATACCGTCCGCCGTTTCTTACGGGATAAGCGGATTGAACCGCAAAACTCTTATACCCGAAGTGCCGAAAACTTTTTTGCCCCGTTTTATTAGCCGACAGCCGCTGAATTACTTATCAAGGATCTGCATAAACTCTTCGCCCGTGATAGTTTCCTTTTCATAAAGGAACTTGGCAAGCTCGTCGAGTTTTTCGCGGTTTTCGGTGATTATCCGCGTCGCTTTCGCATACTGCTTCTTAACAAGGTCAACTACCTTTTTGTCCACTTCGCGCTGCGTTTCCGCCGAGCAGGAAAGCTGCGTGTCGCCGCCGAGATACTGATTCGTTTCGGTTTCAAGCGCAACCATGCCGAACTCGTCGCTCATACCGTAACGGGTTATCATGGAGCGCGCAAGGTTCGTTGCCTGTTCGATGTCGTTTGATGCACCAGTGGTTATCGAGCCGAAAACGACCTCTTCCGCAACTCTGCCGCCCGTGAGCGTGGCTATCTTGTTCTCCATTTCCTCTTTCGTCCAAAGGTAATGGTTGCCTTCCTCCACCTGCATGGTATAACCGAGCGCGCCCGACGTTCTCGGAACAATGGTTATCTTTTGAACGGGTGCGGACTGCGTCTGCTTTGCCGCCACAAGCGCATGACCTATTTCGTGATACGACACTATGCGTTTTTCGTGGTCCGTGAGTATCGCGTTCTTCTTCTGATAGCCCGCGATAACGACTTCTATGCTCTCTTCGAGGTCGGACTGAGTAACGGTATTTCTGCCGTCGCGAACCGCACGGAGAGCCGCTTCGTTGACGATGTTCGCAAGTTCCGCGCCCGATGCGCCGGAAGCCATACGCGCAACAGCGGAGTAATCTATATTGGGTTCGGTCTTAACTTTTTTGGCGTGAACGCGCAGAATAGCCTCTCTGCCTTTCAGGTCGGGCAGTTCAACGGGAACGCGGCGGTCAAAACGTCCGGGACGCGTCAGCGCGGGGTCGAGAGATTCGGGTCTGTTCGTCGCCGCAAGAATGATAACGCCCGTGTTGCCCTCAAAACCGTCCATTTCCGTCAACAGCTGGTTCAGGGTCTGCTCACGCTCGTCGTTGCCGCCTATGCGCGAATCGCGCTTGCCGCCTATCGCGTCTATCTCATCGATAAATACTATGCACGGAGCCTTTTCTTTTGCCTGGTTGAACAGGTCGCGGACTTTTGAAGCGCCCATACCGACGAACATTTCAACGAACTCCGAACCGCTCATTGAGAAGAACGGAACGTTCGCTTCGCCCGCAACGGCTTTTGCAAGCATTGTTTTACCCGTGCCCGGAGGGCCTACGAGCAATATGCCTTTCGGCATCGACGCGCCTATTTCCGTATATTTTTTCGGGTCGTGAAGATATTCCACTATCTCGGCCAGGTTTTCTTTCGCTTCGTCCTCGCCCGCAACGTCATCAAAGCGTATGCCGCTTGAAGACTTGACATATACCCTTGCATTGCTCTTGCCCATATCGAACATCATCGAGCCTGCGCCGCCGCCCATTTTCTTCATCATCCAGCGGGACAGCAACTGCCCGAGAACGAACAAGATCACAAGGGGAAGCACCCAATAAACGACGAAACTTACAATAGGCGAAGTCTCTTCGATTATCTGCGTCGAAAACTTTGCGCCCGACGCTTCGAGACGGGAAACAAGTTCATCGTCCGTGCCGATATAACCGGTTTTATAAAGGTTGCCCTGCTTGTCGGAAAAAACTATCTTGTTGGACGCAATATCGACCTCGTCAAGTTCTTTCTGCTCCGTCATTTTGATAAACGTGCCGTAATCGACCTCTTTGACCTGCTTTTCCGCTATGCGCGGCATCAGAAGCAGGTTAAAAAGAACGATAACGAGCAGCGCGATGCCGTAATAGAAAAATAACGGCTTGTTCGGTTTTTTTACTTCGTTCATACCGAAAATCCTTTCGTTAAAAACTTTGCGTATCTCACATTATACATTTTTATAGCCAAATCACTTCGCACGTTTTATTGTAACATAAATTTTCGATTTACGCAAGTCTTTCCGAAAAAATGTTTTCGAAAGAAACACAATCGACCGAAAACTCCGAAAAACGCGTTGTCACGAGCAAAGAATACGTGCAGCGGACATATAACAAGACAAAACTTCAAATCACGATTTGTCTGAACCATATAGCAAAGATATTCTTTACTGTGTCAGTTTCAAGTTTCAAATAAACATTAAAAAAGAAAAAAGGTCTCCGGATTTTCGGAGACCGAGGTTTTTCGTGATCCTGTCCGTGTTGTCAGAACAGTTTTATCTCTTCGGGCGGGAGGTGTTTTTCCGCGTAAACGTCGAGGAACCAGCTGAACGCTATGCTGAGAGCTCCCACGATAAAGATTATGTAATGAACCCAATATATATTGCCGTAATGCAGCGTTTTTGTAAAGGGAAAACCGAGAAGTCCGATAACCGCCCATACGAAAGCGATAACGTGCGTGAACCACTCTTTCGGCATGGTAAAACAAAAAATCGCCGCCACAAGGCATATAAAGAACAGCGCGAACGGAACGAGGAACTCGTTGTTTATCGCGTAGCCGGGAATGACGGAACGCCAATAATCTTTCATTTCATCGAAGTTGAGCCATATATAACCGGAGATGGAGGAAGTCTGACCGTCACCGTAAGAATAGTACGGCAGGAACATCAAAAGCCATTGAATGAGTATCAGACCGCCTGTTCCGTAGGCGAGAAACTGTCTTTTTCTTGCGAGTTTTTCCAACATAACTTTGCTCCTTATCAAGCAATACTGACGATATTATATAACATCGCTCGGCAAAAGTCAAGTTTTGTCATAAAAAAATCGGTTTAGAGGAATCAATACGGTCACATCAATCCGTTTCAACCCGTATGTTCCCCGCCGCGTCGGCAAAGACGGAGATACAAAGAGAAGCGTCCTGTGTGACGTAAGTCTTTGCGCCGAGGGCGTCGAGAGACGCGAGGACGGACGGCGCGGGCGTTTCGGAGCGTTCGGCGGTCGAAGTGCTGATAACCGCGACTTTTGCGCCGACACGCTTCAAAAATGCGTAGGAAGACGCTTTGTCCGAGCCGTGGTGCGCAACTTTGAGAACGTCGGCGGAGATGTCGAGCGGGAGCAGGTCGTTTTCCTCTTCAAACTGCGCGTCGCCCGTAAAAAGTGCGGTCGCTTTGCCGCCGCAGAGTTTCAGCACAAGCGAATTGTTGTTTTCGCCGTCGGCAAGGCGAACGGGTGCGAGCACGTCAAAAAACAGCCCGTTTTTACCGACCGAAAAATGTTCTCCGACGGAAAGGCGGGTCACGGCAAATCCGTGCTTTTCGGCGCGTTTGTCAACCTTATCCTTTCCGTCTTCGTCAAAGTCTCCGACGGCGGGGGCACAGACTTTGCCGACGGAAACGTCGCCGTTTTCGAGCAGGTCGTTCAACCCGCCGATATGGTCTTTGTCCGTGTGCGTGATGAACACGGCTTCAAGCGAGGTCACGCCGAACTTGTCAAAAGCGGTCCGCAAAACGGAATAAGAATCCTTTGTCCCCGTGTCTATCAGATAAAAAAGTCCGTCGGCTTCAATCAAAATCGAGTCGGCTTTTCCGACGTTGAGAAAGCGCGCCGTCCAAGCGGCTTTCGGCTCGTCAGGGGAAGAGTTCTCGGTTACGGACGTCGTGGGGTCTGTGTTATCGCGGCAGGCGCAAAAAAGAGTCAGACACGCAAAAATCACGGTAATAGCAGCAAAAAAGCGTTTCATTGCATTTCCCCTATCCGCTCACATACGGTTTTTATGTATTCGTCCCACGACGGCCAGCAATGCGCGCCGCCGGGTTCGGAAAGAGTCACGTCAAAGCCTTTTTCTTTCATCAGAGCGAAAAGTTCGCGGTTATCCGCAAGGCAGAAATCGTCCTTGCCGCAGATAAGTTCGAATTTGGGATAATCGGCGGCGTTTTCCGCTTCCGAAACAAGGCTGAAAACATCGTCTTCCCGTTTCGTTTCATCGCCGAAAACCGCGCGTCTTTCGGCTTCATTCGCAATATATTTTTCCGCATGAAACGCGCCCGAAAGAGGGAACGCCGCACGGAATTTTTCAGGATACAGCAGCGCGAATTTTGCCGCACCGTAGCCGCCCATGGAGTTGCCCGCAACAAAAGTATCCTCTCTGCGGGTCGAAACGCGAAACATATTTTCGATTTTTCGCGGTATCTCCTCAAAAACAAACGTGCGGTAAGCGAGCCCCGAGGCGGTGTTCGCATACCACGAACGGTGTCCCGAAACAAGCACAACGCAAAGGTTTCCGACCGCTTCGGCGTACCGTTCGAGGTTGGTTCGGTGCAGCCAGACGGACGGAGCGTCCGAAAGTCCGTGCAGAAGATAAAGCACGCGCGCGTTTTTGCCGTTTTCGAGTGTCGGCATTATAACGCGGACGTCCATGTATTCGGAAAGCGTGTCCGAGTAAAAATCAACGGTCAAAACAGAGGTCATTTCAGTTCATCCTTTCCGATAAGTCCGTAATCTCCGCTTTTGAGAAGCGAGATGTATTCATCCGTGTTTTCGGGAACGGAGCGAACCCATATTCCCGAAAGTCCGACAACGTCGGGGTCGTGACAGTCCGAGCCGGCGGTCATAATTCCGCCGTGTGCGCGACCGACTTTTTCCGCGAGGTCGTTTTTCGAATCGTGGCGAGGGTGCGCGTTCAGTATCTCGTAGCCGTCAACCGCTTCACCCTCAACGGGCAGACATTCGCCGCGGAACGGGTGCGCCTGAATGAGCAGTCCGCCGCGGGCAAGCGTGCGCCGATGATATTCGCCGACGGTTTCGCGGTCAAGAAGATCTACCGTCCGACGCAGAAAACTTCTGTCCCAGCCGAGCATTATAAACTCGTCGGGACAAGTCGCATCAAAGCAGAGTTCGCTGCCCTTGTACACTCTCATTCCGCGTGTTTTGCCGTATTCGACGGCGTTTTCGTACACGTCCGCCATACGGTCGGCAACGGCGTGTCTGTCTCCCTCTCGCGGCAGCGTGTAACCGACGCGCAGATGGTCGCAGAGCGTTATCGCGGAATATCCTGCGGCGGCATAGCGGTCGATGAGTTCTCGGACGGGAATATTCCCGCACGGGCTGAGTTCCGCCGTGTGGCAATGAGTTTCTATTTTATAAATGTAACCGTTTTGCGGGGATCTGAAAGACATAGAGAAGTCCTTTCGTGCATGAATACAATAGCAACAATCCGTTCGGCCTGCCGCACCGGTAGAGGATGTAAAAAAACTTACGGTTTTTTCGGTTCCTATACGGCTTTACTGAAATATAACATACAATCATTATACCCTTGTGATGTGCCCATCACAACTTTTCGTACAGTTTCTTTCCTTTCGTTGCAATCAGCGCCGTAACCACGGCAAGGAACGAGACCTCGGCGGCGATAACGATAACGGGAGTTACGACAGCCGACGAACCGACGCCGTAAACGGCAAACAAGAATGCGACAGCCAAAAACGGAAGCATGATAAGCGTGGGCAGGAACATTCCGATAACGGCGGCGGCGCCCTGTTTTATTGCCTGCGCTTCGTTTACGAAATCGAGACGCGGAAAACGCAGGTTTGCAAGAAGTCCGAGCACGGCAACGACAAGCGGCAGAATAACGGCGCTGACAATGAGCGCAATCCCCGACACGGCATCAAGTCCGAGTCCGAAAACAAGAACGAGCGTACCGATGAGAGAACTTGGCAAAAGTATGGTAAGGCAAACGCCTATTTTTGCGCCGAACACGCTTTTTGCCGCGATGGGAGAGGAGCGCAATATCCACAGGCTCTTGCCTTCGAGAGAGACCGACGCGGCGGTGGTGCAACCCATGGCAAGCGTAAATACCTGAAACAGCACAAGCGCGGGCACGGCAAAGCCCGAATTTTCTCCCGTCAACATAGCAAGATATGAACTGTCGCTGAAAGTGAAATACACAGAGCCGAATACGAAAAGCAGAGGTCCGATTATCGTGTTGACGACATAGGTCGTTGTTCCGAAATATTTTTTGAGTTCTTTTGCGTAAAGCGCCGCGTCGACGCGGGATGCCTTAATATCTGTTTTTTCAAGTTTTCTGCGCTTGCCGCCGCCCTGTCTGCGTCTGCGTATAATCGGGAAATACGCAAAGGCGAGAAGCCCGACGACAACGGCGCATATACCGACGCTTGCAGCGACGTAGAGCAGCAGCGAAACAAAGTTGCCGCCGACGGCGTTGTCCAGCAATGCAAGCGGGAAATATATCTTTTTCATCGCATTGGTAACGGCGGGGTTTATCATCAGTTGCGTCATACCGTCGCCGCCGTAGAAGAACCACATATAAAGCCCGACAAGTCCGAGCGAAAGGAGCGTTGAAACAACTTTGCCCAGCACGTTGTTCTCGGGGATAAGCGATACGAAAAACGCGAGAATGACGGACACCGCAAGCGGTATCATCGGCAGCAGAAGCAGATTAAGTATCATCGAAAGCACGGTGCAGAACATTATGTCCACGTTGCCCAACGCGAAAACGACAATGTAGGACGGAAGCACGAAAACCGTCGAATAATAAAGCAGGGACACATACTGTCCGACAAGCTTTGACCAAAGCACCTGCGAGGGTGTGACGGGCAGGGACATAAGAAAATCAAAATCGCGGCACTTGAAAACGTGCGTTGCCAGCCCCATCGTGCCGAGGAACAGCGTCATTGCCGAGCCGAGGATATTCGCAACGGTTACAGCCCCGTAAACGGAAATATCGCTTTCGCCGTCAACCGCAGCAACGACCATGCCCGCATAGACCGCGCCCATGGAAAGAATTATAAGAACGCCTATCAGCCCGTACATAACAAGCGTGGTCGCGGCGGAGGCGACTTTGGCTTTTTTCTTGCGTCCCGCAGAAGCCGCAAGGAACGTCTGCTGAACGGACAGGCGCATAAGTATCAGAAATCTTTTCATTTTTCGGTCAACTCCATAAATACGTCTTCGAGGGACGATGTGCCTTTAACCTCGTCGATATCGCCGACGGCAACAAGTTCGCCGCCCTTGATAACGGCAATTCTGTTGCAGAGTTTTTCGGCGACTTCGAGGACATGAGTCGAAAAGAGAACCGCACCGCCATTTGCACACATTTCTCTCATATAATTTTTGAAAACAAGCGCGGCTTTGGGGTCAAGACCGACAAACGGCTCGTCGCAGATAAGCAGTTTGGGTTCGTGCAGCAGGCTGCCGATTATCGCAAGTTTCTGCTTCATGCCGTGCGAATACGCCGCAACGGAAGAGTTCAGGTCGCCCGCTATCTCAAATTCCTCCGCATAGCGTGTGATACGCTCCGAACGGACGGATTTCGGCACTTCGAAAATGTCGCCGATGAAGTTCAGATATTTTATACCGGACATAAACTCGTAAATATCCGGATTATCGGGCAGATACGCAACCTTTTTCTTGCACGTCAACGGGTCTTTTTTGATGTCCGTGCCGTCTATTTTGATAGTACCCTCATCAAATTCGAGAATGCCCGCGCACGCTTTTATTGTCGTTGTCTTTCCCGCGCCGTTATGACCGATAAAGCCGAAAATATCGCCGCCGCGAACCTCGAACGAAAGATTTGTCACGGCATTTTTCTTGCCGTCGTAACTCTTGGTGAAGTTGCTGATTGAAAGCATATTTTCCTCCTTGCGAAAACTTTTTTCGCAAATTTTATTGTGTTTTTTCTCTTTTCGGACATACTCTGTCCCACGTTCGCCGCCGTGTCGCGGAATGCGCGCACTCACGCCGAAAAACCAATCAAAAACAGATGTTTTCTTTTCGCTTTTCATAATACACCCGCGCCGCCGCATTGTCAATACACGCGCGGCAGATTTTACAAAACAGTAGTAAATCAAAGAAGCTGCGCCATATAAAGCGGCAGATGTATTATCCCGTCCTTGACACACACGTCCTTATCGTAAAGAATATACGACTTACCGATTTTTTGCGAGAAACGGCGGCGGAATTTGTCAAGAGATATATGGCTTCTGTAATTTCCCGATTTGACTTCGATGGGAGCTATCCTGTTTTTCTGAGTAATAAGAAAATCTATTTCCATATGATTTTCTCTTTCGCGGCTGTCGCTTCTCGAATAAAAATACAGACGATGTCCTCCCGCGCGGAGCATTTGCGCAACGACGTTTTCGGTTATCATACCCTCATTGATGTTCAGTTTGTCGAAAAGCACCGAGCGATAGAGGTCGTTTTCGGTATATTTTCCGCTCATAAACGCTTGCGTCACAAGCAGACCCGTATCTGCCATATAGCATTTTTGCGTCGAATGGTCGGAACTCAACGCAAGTCCGACGCTCGGGTCGGTCGCATTAAAGCAGGCGTTGACTATCATTGCCTCGTTCAGCCACACAAACGAATCTTCGTAGGAACGGAAACGCGCCGTTTTTCCGAGAGATGAAATTTTATATTTTTTTTCTTTTTTGGCAAGTTGTTCGGGTATTCCGTCAAACACGGCAAATACTTTATCCTCATACCCTGCCGCGAATTTCGAAACGTCCTCCCGATACAGATTCAGAATCCGCCTTTTTACCGTGTCGGCTGCGGCAAAATCCCCCCCGTCGAGATACGCAAGAACCGCTTGCGGCATACCGCCGACAAGCATATACCGACGGAAATCATTCAGAACTTTTCGGTGAACCGCCTGACCGAGCGGGGTCAAAGACTCAAAGCACCGCCGTATAAGCGGATATGTCGCTTCGTCCCCGAGCGCCCAAAGAAACTCTTCAAAATCAAGCGGGAACATTTCGAGATGTTCTTCTTCCGAGGGAATTATAATATCCTGCACGTTCTTTTTAAGACGAATCAGAGAGCCTGTTTCAACATAATCGTAACGTCCGTCCGCAACAAGATATTTTATCAGTTGACGAGCTTTAGGAAATTGCTGAATCTCATCAAAGACAATAAGAGATTTTCTTTTATAAAGTCTTGTCGAATAAAGAGACGCAAGTTTTGCGAAAAACATATCAAGGTCTGCGCTGTCGTTTTCAAAAATATCAAGAACGCCTTGCGGTGCATTTCCGAAATCAATTATGACATGGCTTTTATACTCTTCCCTTGCAAATTTTTCAACAATAAAACTTTTTCCTACGCGGCGGGCGCCGTCTATCATAACTGCGGTCTTGCCGTTTGACTTTTGTTTCCATTCGAGCAATTCATCATATATTTTTCTTTTAAGCATCACAGTCATTTCCATCACATCGAATATTTTGTTCCGTTTCAAGCATATTATAACACACCAATCACGAAAATGCAAGTATCAAAACAAGTTTTTTGCACGAAAATGCAACTTCGTAAGTTCAAATTCTGCACGAAAATGCAACCTCACACGCTCGATTTTTGCACGAAAATGCAACCTCGCACATCGGATTTTTGCACGAAAATGCAACCTCGCGAACGCGAATATTGCACGAAAAAGCAGGTTCGCGGAGTTTTGAGCCGTCAAAAACGCGTTTTAATTTTTCGGTTTTTCGCGGCGCGGCGCTTTTACGGTTTCCAATTTTCACAAAAACGCTCGAAATATATCTTTACATTTCCGCACACGTATGATATAATATATAATAATAAATTATTGTCAAATACACGCGCGTCTGCGCACCGTGCGCGGGCGCGAAGACATAAGAGAGGAATATCACGATGAAAAACAAGGTTCTTGCATTCGATTTCGGCGCTTCGAGCGGCAGAGCGATTCTTGCGACATACGAGGACGGCAAACTGACGCTTGAAGAAATGCACAGATTTTCAAACGACCCCGTTATGGTTCACGGCACGTTTTATTGGGACGTATTAAGACTGTTCCATGAGATAAAACAGGGTATTCTCAAATGCGTAAATTCGGGCAACGGGGACATAACCTCGATAGGCATAGACACATGGGGTGTCGATTTCGGACTGCTTGACAAGGACGGCAAACTGCTTGAAAACCCCGTTCATTACAGAGACGAGAGAACAAAGGGCATTATGCAGAAAGTTTTCGAAGTCATTCCGCAGGATGAGCTTTACGACAAAACGGGCATACAGTTCCTGGACATCAACACGCTTTATCATCTCTATTCGCTCAAACTGAACCGTCCCGACGTGCTCGAAAGAGCGGAGACGCTTCTGTTCATGCCCGACCTTTTCGCATATCTGCTGACAGGAGAAAAGAACGTTGAATATACCATTGCTTCCACCAGCCAGTTGCTTAATGCGAAAGAGAGAAACTGGGACTTTGACATGATCGACCGTCTCGGTCTCAAACGCAGTCTGTTCGGAAAGATAACTCCTCCGGGCAACGTTATCGGCAAACTTTCGAAAGACATTGCCGACGAACTCGGCATAGCGCAGGTAGACGTTATCGCGGTAGGCTCGCACGACACGGCGTCCGCCGTTGCTTCCGCGCCCATCGAAAAGGGCGAAAAGGGCTGCTACGTTTCGTGCGGCACGTGGTCGCTGCTCGGCGCGGAGACAAAAGAGCCGCTGATAAACGAAAAAACGTTTGAAGAGAACTTCACAAACGAGGGCGGCGTGGAGAATACAATACGCTTCCTCAAAAACATTTCGGGGCTTTGGATATTGCAGGAAACGCGCCGTCAATGGATAAGAGAGGGCGACAACATTTCGTTCAAGGACATCGACAAAATGCTGCTCACCGAAAAGAGCGCGAACGTTTACATAGACCCCGATTACGCGCCGTTCGGCAAACCGGGAAATATGCCCTCAAAGATAGACGAGTTCCTCAAAAAGACCGGTCAGGCACTGCCGCAGTCCAAGGGTCAGTATGCGCTCTGCATTCTGGAAAGCCTTGCGATGACTTACAGATACTATATCGAATCGCTTGAAAAACTGCTCGGCGAAAAGACCGAGGTCGTTCACCTCATCGGCGGCGGCGTAAAGGACGTCAACCTTTGCCGCTTCACCGCAAACGTTACGGGCAAAAAGATAACGGCGGGTCCCGTTGAAGCCACGGCGATAGGCAACATCGCGGTTCAGCTTATCGCGCAGGGCACGATTAAGGACGTTGCGCAGGCAAGACACGAGTTCTGCTCCGACGATCTGAAAATATACGAGCCTGAGGACAGCGCGGCTTGGGACGCAAAATATCAAGATTATCTCAAATACAAGTGGGCTTTGCAGGACTGATATAAGCCCGAAAAGAGTGACGGAAATGTACGAAGAAATCAGAAACGAGGCGCGGCGGGCGGCTGAACTGCTCGTCGCCGCCGCAAAACTCAAAAAAGGCGACCTTTGCGTGGTGGGCTGCTCGTCCAGCGAGATAGTGGGTCAGCGCATAGGCAAAGGTTCGGTCTTTGAAGTGGGACAGGCGGTCTTTGAAGAGATATACGGCGTGCTGAAAAAGAACGGCATATATCTGGGCTGTCAATGCTGCGAACACCTGAACAGAGCCGTGGTGGTAGAGGGCGAGTACGCGCAGAGCCACGGTCTTGAAGAGGTCAACGTTGTGCCGCAGCCGAAAGCGGGCGGCTCATGGGCGACCGCGGGTTACAAATCGTTTGAACACCCCGTCGTGGTCGAAGAGGTCAAAGCCGACGCGGGTATGGACATCGGGGACACGCTGATAGGTATGCACTTGAAGCGCGTTGCCGTTCCCGTGCGTCTCGACGTCAAAAAGATAGGCGAAGCAAACGTTGTTTACGCCCGCACGCGCCCGAAGTTCATCGGCGGTTGCAGAGCGGTTTACGACGAGGAGAAAATGTGATATGCCACCGGGAATTGAGATCGAACGGAAATATCTGATAAAGATGCCCGACGAAGCGTTCCTTGCAACGATAGAGGGCGCAACGGTCACGGATATAACGCAGACATATCTTGTGCCGATAATCCCGACTTTTACGGAAAGGGTCAGAAAAGCCGAAAGAAACGGCAACGTGGTATACACGTATACTCTCAAATTCGGACATTCCCGCAGTATGAGGCACGAACAGGAAGAGGCGTTGGACGAAAAGAAATACCTCTCCATGCTGAAAAAAGCAGACAAAAATCTGACGCCGATAAAAAAGCGACGTTGGAAAATCCCGATGAAAAACGGACTTTTCGCGGAGATAGACATTTATCCGTTCTGGAAAAAGCAGGCGATATGCGAGGTCGAAACGGAGACCGAAGACGAATATTATACCCTGCCAGCTTTTATAGAGGTCATACGCGAAGTTACGGAAGACAAGAGTTACACAAACAGATCCATGGCATTTTTTGTGCCGTTTGAGGATAAAGACCTGTGAGCAAATCCAAAAAGATAAACAAAGAGGATATCGCCGCCGCGCAGGCGAAAAAAAAGCAGAGAAAAATTATTCTGCGGGTTTTGGGGGCGGCGGTCCTGCTTGCCGTTGCTGTGACGGCGGTTATATATTTTGTGCCGAAGAAAAACGGCGTGTTCGGTTTTGAGCAGACAAAGACATATTTCGAGGTTCGCGGTTTTCTCAAAGACGTAATCGCGGAAGACCTCGATTCCGCGGTTGAAAAAGTCTGGTTTTTCGACAACGAGGAAAACTGGGAAAACGGCACCGAACTTTCGGCGGAAGAGGCTCAAAACGTTTGGAAAAAGCGTGTCGCGGCACAGAAAAACGGCGAATACGCAAATTATATCGAGGATTTTTCCGACCTGAAAGTTTATAAAAAGGACGGCGTTTTTTACGCCTCGGTAAAATTGCATACAAGAGAACGCGGCGTTGCGTCTTACAGGACAACGACTTTGCGTTTTGCAAACGGAAAAATATATACCGTTGCCGACTATTCGACGGAGCAGCTCAATCCTCTCGAAAAGGCGCTTTCGGGGTATCTCGGCGAGTAAAAAGTTTTTGTATCGAACGGAGCTTGCCTGTCTGACCTGTGTTGCGAGCCGACAGTCAAAAAAAACGGTTTCACCGCAAAGACGTCGGAGAGTTTTTGTTATGTTACATGATATAATGCGCGCATTCCGTCCGCTCCCCAAACTGAAAACGGAGCGGCTCCTACTCCGCCGTCCGTATCTTTACGACACGGACGATATATTCTTTTGTATGTCCGACCCGAGTATATCCCGTTTCGAAACGTGGGAAACGCACCGTTCGAACGCGGAGACCGCAGAGTTTTTGAACGGGCTTATTCTGAAATACGAAAAAGGCTCCTGCACTTCATGGATAATCGAGCGCAAAAGCGACGGGCGGGCAATAGGCATGATAAACCTGCACGACATTGCGTCGCTGAGCCGCCGCGCCGAAATGGGCTATTGGATAGCAAGCGATTGCAGGCGCAGAGGTTACGCTTTTGAAGCGGCGTTTGCCGTTATGGATTTCGGATTCAACAAAGTCGGTCTGAACCGCATCGTGGGCAAATGTGCGGCGGACAACGAACCGTCGGCGGCGCTGATGAAAAAACTCGGCATGGTGTACGAGGGCTGCCACCGCGAGGAGATATGGCTCAAAAACCGCTATGCGGACATAAAGATATTCGCAATGCTGAAAGAAGATTGGTAAGCGCGGTCTGCGCAGCCCAAACGCAGGGACACAGCCTGAAACAGGCTCTTTGCCGATATTTTGCAAAGCGTTATAAATAAGAGGATAACTCATGGATAATTTTGAAACGCCGGAGCAGCGGCTTCGGAAAATTCAGAACGAACTGAATACGGCAAAAGCGCAGACTTTCCCCGCAGATGCCGAAAAAGCGGCGGAAAATGCGGAATCGGAGACGGACGCAGCGGAAATCCCCGTACCCGACGGCGAAAGCGAAAATGCGGAACCAATGGTGAGAGATGCGGACGCGGAAAGCGGCGAAAAAAGAAGCGACGGGACCGACAGCGAAGTCCCCGCACCGCAAAAACCGCAGAAGTTCACATCGCCGAAGAATGAAAACAGACACAGAAACGGCGTTTCCGCTGTTCTGATAACGTTGACGACGATAAGCGCGGCGATAGCGATTTTCAGCACCTGCGTGGCGATGGTAGCGCTCCGAAAAGCGGAGAACCAGCCGAAGGCGAGCGTTGAGATAAAACAGTCCAGCGATGAGCCGAAGCACGAAGAACCGACCGAAAGCGACGGGTCGTCAAAAGCGGCAATACAGAAGATACTGCCGAGCGTTGTTGAGATAATGACGAAGAAAACAAGCGGCAGCGGCGGCGGAAGCGGAGTTATAATGACTTCCGACGGATATATTCTGACAAACGCGCACGTCATAGACAGCGCACGGGCGGTCGAGGTGAGAGACAACGAGGATAACTACTACCACGCGACCGTGGTCGGTTACGACTCGGAAAGCGACGTCGGAGTTATCAAGATAGAGGGAACGTTCACCCCCGCCGAGTTCGCCAACTCGGAAACGGTCGAGGTCGGAGATACTGTCATCGCGATAGGCACGCCTTACGATTCCGCGCTTTTCCAGACTGCCACAAAGGGCATGGTCAGCGCGATACGCAATTCGGTCGAGTTCAAAAATCTCGGCATAACGGCGGACGTTATCCAGCACGACGCCACGATAAATTCGGGCAACAGCGGCGGACCGCTTATAAATTTGAGCGGTCAGGTCATAGGACTGAACAGCCTGCAAATCGCGGGCGAGTTCAAAAATCTCGGCTTTGCACTCCGCATAAACGGCGTGCTGAATTACGCAAAACAGATAATAGAAAACGGCAAAATAGAAAAACCGATGCTCGGCGTGACCGTTAAAGCAAATGCCGACGGCGGGCTTTGGGTCGGCGCGGTGGTCAAGAGCGGCGCGGCTGAACAGGCGGGCGTACTTGAAAACGACATTATCAGAGCCATCGACGACGTTGAAGTGAACGACACGGACGACCTTTCCGCATATCTTAAAACAAAGCGCGTCGGCGACACGGTCGAACTGACGGTTGAGCGCGGCGGCAAGGAAATCAAGCTGAAAGCCGTGCTGAAATCGTCGAAGTGACATCGGCTGCCAAAAGAAGAGAGCCGCAGACCTTTCATATTAAAAGGAATATAACAATTATGGAAACAAGAGTAGCCGTTATGGCGATTATAGTCATCGCAAAAAGACCGAGCGCAGCGAGCAGTTTTTGCGATTAGCCATGTGCGGTTCGTTCGAATGAACGAACTATCGCACGGCGTATAAAAGTCGGTACAAAACGTTTGCTCGGCTTTTCGCCCTGCGAAAAACGGCGCAAACTCCGCGAAGCGGAAAGAAAAAGGCTATGCACGTTTCGGGAAGTACCCTGTTTGCGAGGCAAACACTTTCTGCATTTGGCAATATATATATTTTATATTCACATAATTATATAAGTCAAAAGAACGAGCCGCAAGCCTTTCATCTTAAAACAAAAGCCGCCAATACAAAAAGGAATATAACAATTATGGAAACAAGAGTAGCCGTTATGGCGATAATTGTGGAAGATACCTCTGCGGTAGAAAAACTCAATGCGGAACTCCACGAATACGGTAAATATATAATCGGAAGAATGGGTCTTCCCTACAAGGCAAAAAACATCAACATCGTTTCGATAGCGCTCGACGCGCCGCAGGACGCAATATCCGCGCTTGCGGGCAAACTCGGCAACGTCAAAGGATTAAGCGTCAAAACGGCTTATTCCAACGTAACGGGCAATGACTGACGCAAAACAACTCATCGACAGACTTGACCGCGAACATACGCTCACCGTCGATGAATACGAATACCTTATAACGGCGCAGACTGACGAACTTGCCGAATATGCGGCATCGCTTGCGGATAAACGGCGACGCGAAATATATAAAAACGAGGTCTTTGTCAGAGGTCTTATCGAGATAGGCAATCTGTGCAAAAACGACTGCTTTTATTGCGGTATACGCCGCTCGAACAAGGCGTGCGACCGCTACCGACTGACAAAAGAAGAGATTTTGGACTGCTGCAAGACGGGTTACGAACTCGGATTCCGCACATTTGTTTTGCAGGGCGGCGAGGGCGTTTTCGGACTTGAAGAGATACTGCAAACCGTTCGCGAGATAAGAGCGGGATTTCCCGACTGCGCGATAACGCTTTCTCTCGGCGAATATCCGACCGAGGCTTATGCGGCGATGAAAGCGGCGGGCGCGGACAGGTATCTTTTGCGGCACGAGACTGCGGACAAGGAACATTACGAAAAACTGCACCCCGCGAATATGTCGTTCGACAACCGTATGCGGTGTCTGAAAGACTTGAAAACGCTCGGTTTTCAGGTCGGGTGCGGGTTTATGGTCGGTTCGCCTTATCAGACGGCGAAAACGCTTGCAAAAGACCTGAAATTCGTTGAGACGTTCAGTCCCGATATGTGCGGCATAGGACCGTTCATTCCGCAAAAGGACACTCCTTTCGGCACGTTTACCGCAGGAACGGCGGCGCAAACGGTATATCTTCTGTCGCTGATACGTCTGATAAAACCGAACATTTTGCTGCCGTCCACCACGGCGCTCGGCACGGTTGACCCGAAAGGGCGCGAAAAAGGAATACAGGCGGGCGCAAATGTGGTCATGCCCAACCTTTCCCCCGTTTCGGTGCGCAAAAAGTACGCACTTTACGACGACAAGATATGCACGGGCGACGAATCGGCGCAATGCCGTGCGTGCCTTGCGGGACGCATGAGGTCGATAGGCTTTGAAGTCGTCACGGCAAGAGGGGATATAAAATCGTAAACCTCTGATTTCACATGAAATATCGCTCCGCGATATGATATCTTTGCACAGCATGTATTACGGCAGGGATATACAAAACAAATTATTGTAAAAAATTAAATATACATATATTATATCTGTCTGACGGAAAGGGCTTTGACCCTGACCGCAAGAAAGGAAGTATCACATAACCTAAACCGTAACGAGAAAAATTGAGGCTATCCCATCGCAAAAAGCCGAGCGAAGCGAGCAGTTTTTGCGATTAGCCATGTGCGGTTTGCGCGAATGCGCGAACTATCGCACGCGTATTAAAATCGGTTTTACCGGTTTGTTCGGCTTTTCGCTTGCGAAAAACGATGCAAACTCCGCGCAGCGGAAAGAAAAAGGCTCCGCACGTTTCGGGAAGTAACCTGTTTGCTTCAGCTGACACTTTCCGCACTTTGCAAATTTAATCTGAAAACAATAAAACTCTAAATTACAAATAAATATATCAACATATCTGTCTGACGGAAAGGGCTTTGACCCTGACCGCAAGAAAGGAAGTATCACCATGGCAATTTATGATCCGAAATCAATGAAAGCCGAAGAGTTTATCAACGACGAGGAGATAAGACAAACGCTTGCGTACGCGCAGGCTCACAAGAACGACGCGGAACTTGTAGACGCGCTGCTCGAAAAGGCAAGACCGAAGAAGACCGAAAACGGCGTTGTATGTTCGGGACTGACGCACAGAGAAGCGTCCGTTTTGCTTGCGTGCGACCTGCCCGACAAAATCGAAAAGATGTACGCGCTGGCAAACGAGATAAAACTTGCGTTTTACGGCAACCGTATCGTTATGTTCGCGCCGCTTTATCTTTCGAATTACTGCGTCAACGGGTGTGTTTACTGCCCGTATCACGCAAAAAACAAGACTATCCCCCGCGTCAAACTGACGCAGGAGCAGATAAAAAAAGAAGTCATCGCACTTCAAGACATGGGGCACAAACGCCTTGCGATAGAAGCGGGCGAAGACCCTGTGAACAATCCCATCGAATACATTCTTGAATGTATCAAAACGATATATTCCGTGCACCACAAAAACGGCGACATACGCCGCGTAAACGTCAACATTGCGGCGACGACCGTTGAAAATTACAGAAAACTCAAAGAAGCGGGCATCGGAACGTATATCCTGTTCCAGGAGACCTACAACAAAAAGAGTTACGAGCAGCTGCACCCGACGGGTCCGAAGCACAACTACGACTATCACACCGAAGCGATGGACAGAGCCATGCAGGGCGGCATTGACGACGTAGGTCTGGGTGTGCTTTACGGGCTTGAGGGTTACGATTACGAATTTGCTGGGCTGCTTATGCACGCGGAACATCTCGAAGCCGTTCACGGCGTGGGACCGCACACGATAAGCGTGCCGAGAATAAAGCACGCGGACGACATCGACCCGACGGCGTTTGACAACTCCGTGCCCGACGACCTGTTCGCAAAACTCATCGCCTGCATACGCATTGCCGTGCCGTACACCGGCATGATAATTTCCACGCGCGAGAGCGAAGAGGTTCGCGGCAAAGTGCTTGATTACGGCATTTCGCAGATAAGCGGCGCGTCGCGCACGTCCGTGGGAGGATATTGCGAGGACGAGCGTCCGCACGATTCGGAGCAGTTTGACGTTTCCGACCAGAGAACGCTTGACGAGGTGGTGCGTTGGCTTATGCAGAGCGACCACATTCCGTCTTTCTGCACCGCGTGCTATCGCGAGGGCAGAACGGGCGACCGCTTTATGAGCCTTTGCAAGAACGGGCAGATACTTAACTGCTGCCACCCGAATGCGCTGATGACGCTTGCCGAATATCTTGTGGATTATGCGTCCGAGGAGACGAAAAAAGTCGGTTTTGAAGTCATCGAACGCGAACTTAAAAAAATTCCGAAAGAAAAAGTGCGCAATATCGCGAAAGAGAACATAGAGCAGATAAAGAACTCTAACCGCCGCGATTTCCGCTTCTGATAGGGGGAAAAACAATGAGTTTCAATTCAACCCCGTCCGCCGAAAGAGTCCACATCGGCTTTTTCGGGCTTCGGAACGCGGGCAAATCGAGCGTTGTCAATGCCGTTACGGCGCAGGAACTTTCGCTTGTTTCCGACGTAAAGGGCACGACGACCGACCCCGTTCGCAAGGCGATGGAACTGCTGCCGATAGGACCTGTGGTCATCATCGACACCCCCGGAACGGACGACGAGGGCGCGCTCGGAGAACAAAGGGTCAAACGGGCGATGAAAACGCTTGACGAGACCGACATCGCCGTGCTTGTGATAGATGCCGAAAAGGGCGAAACGCAGGCGGACGGAGAACTGAAAAAACTGATAACGGAGCGGAAGATCCCGCTCATAACGGTATATAACAAGGCTGACTTGCTCCCCGCCGTTCCGACGGCGGGCGAGAACACGCTTTATGTCAGCGCGGCAAGCGGAACGAACATTTTCGAATTGAAAGAAATGCTCGGCAGAATTGCCGCCGACGGCAAAAAGGAGAAGCGGCTGATAGGCGACCTGCTTCAAAAGGACGATATCGTGGTGCTTGTCACGCCTATCGACGAATCCGCGCCGAAAGGCAGAATGATATTGCCGCAGCAGCAGACGATACGCGACGTGTTGGACAGCGACGCGGTATGCCTTGTCACAAAGGAAACACAGCTTGAAACGCTGCTTTCTTCCCTGCCGAAAAAACCGCGGCTGGTCGTGACGGATTCGCAGGCGTTCGGCTTTGTGAACAAGGTCGTGCCGAAAGACATTCCGCTGACATCGTTTTCGATGCTGTTTGCACGCTATAAGGGCGACCTTTTTGCGTTGGCGGACGGTGCGGACACGCTCGACAAGCTACGCGGCGGCGACCGTGTGCTTATCAGCGAGGGCTGCACGCACCACAGGCAATGCAACGACATCGGCACGGTCAAACTGCCGAATTGGGTCAGCAAATATACGGGAAAGGACATTGTTTTTGACTTCACGTCGGGCAGGGATTTTCCCGAAGACGTTTCGGAATATTCGCTTGTCATTCATTGCGGCGGCTGTATGCTGAACGATGCGGAAATATCGTCACGCGCAAAGCGCGCAAAGGCGCAGGGCGTGCCGATGACGAACTACGGCACGGCTATCGCAAAAATGCACGGAATATTGGAGCGGGCGATAAAGCCGCTTAAAAAGTAAAAGGTAATTTCAAGAATAATCGCCGTATCTGCCGGCGGTCGGTCATCAAACCGTAACAAGAAAGATTGAAGTTATCCCATCGCAAAAAGACCGAGCGAAGCGAGCAGTTTTTGCGATTAGCCATGTGCGGTTTGCGCGAATGCGCGAACTATCGCACGGCGTATTAAAATCAGAAAAAAAGGTTTGCTCGGCTTTTCGCCCCGCGAAAAACGACGCAAACTCCGCGCAGCGGAAAGAAAAAGGCTATGCACGTTTCGGGAAGTACCCTGTTTGCCCAGCAAACACTTTCCGCACTACGCAACTCGAATCAAAAAGCACTACAAGAACAATCGCCGCATCTGCCGGTGCGACGTCATTATAGATATATTATGTAAAAGCATTAAAAGAAAGGATCTTTCCCATGGAAACAATAGCACAGTTTTTCCAGGACATCAACCCGTGGGGAGCGACCGGAGCGATAGGTACGTTCTGGGCAATAGTTCCTCCCATTGTCGCGATAGCGCTTGCGCTGATAACAAAGGAAGTTTACATCTCCCTTTTCGTCGGCGTTGCGGTAGGCGCGCTTCTTTACAATCCCGCCAAGATATTTGAGACTATCTTCGGCATTATGGGAGACAGCATAGGCGGCAACGTCAATATATGTATCTTCCTTGTATTTTTAGGCATAATCGTTGCGCTTGTCACCAAGTCCGGTGCGTCAAAGGCATACGGCAATTGGGCGGCGCGGGCGATAAAATCCAAGCGCGGCGCGCTTTATGCAACGTCGGGGCTCGGAGTGCTTATCTTTGTTGACGACTATTTCAACTGCCTTACCGTCGGCACGGTTATGTCCCCCGTTACGGACAGACACAAGATCTCCCGCGCAAAACTTGCGTACATCATCGACGCAACGGCGGCTCCCGTATGTATAATCGCACCCATTTCAAGCTGGGCGGCGGCGGTAAGTTCTTCTCTTCCCGATGGCACGGACGTTGACGGTTTCAGTCTGTTTTTGCACACCATTCCGTTCAACTTCTATGCGCTGCTTACCATTCTGATGATAGTTCTGATGATAGCGCTGAACTTCGATTTCGGGCCGATGAAAAAAGCGGAAATTGCGCAGAATCCCCCGCTCAAAGTGCTTGACGAGACCGAGACCGCAGAGAAAAAGACAAAGGGCAAGGTTATCGACCTTATCCTTCCCATCGCGGTGCTCATTGTTACCTGCATTGCGGCAATGCTTTACACAGGCGGCATTTTTGACAAGACAAAATCTTACACGGCGGAAGCGGGAACTTCTTACACGATTTCCGACGACGCACCCATTTCCGTATACGTAAGCATTCCCGAACAGGGCGAAAACACGTCCGAAAGCACTTATGCGGACATCAAGGGTCTGTTCGCAAACGGTCTTACCGCGAAAGGCGCAATGGATCTCGGCACGCTTTCTTCCGATATGCTGGAAGACGGTAAAATAACGGGCGAAGACGGCGCAACCGTAACGCTTCCCGCAGATTTCGAGATAGCGGACACCGACGCATACATCAACGCGATGATAGCTTACTACGAAACGCAGGGCTACACGGGTCTGACAAAAGAGAAGCTCGGCGTTGTTGATGGCACGGTGATCTCCGTCAAACTGACGGCTGACGCGGAAGCCACGATAGCAAAAGGTACGGCTGTAACCGTGGGCAAAGCGGACATTTCGACATGGGAACTGCTCACGTCCTCTTTCGGCGACTGCAACTCTTCCCTTTCGCTCGTTCTCGGTTCTATCATAACCATACTTTTCATCTTCGTTCTTTATATGTCCCGCCGCATTCTCACCTACAAGCAGTTTGCGGACAGCATAGTTGACGGCTTCAAAGCCATGGTTCCCGCCATTGCCATCCTTGCGCTTGCGTGGACGCTCGGCGGAATCTGCAACAACGGCTACCTCAACGCGGGTCAGTTCGTAAAGACCGTTGTTGAAACTTACAGCATTCCCATATCCATTCTTCCCGCGATATTCTTCCTTATCTCCGTAGGTCTTGCGTTCGCAACGGGAACTTCGTGGGGTACGTTCGGAATACTTATCCCGATAATCTTCACCGTTCTTAACGGCACGATAGACTTCTCAACCGACCACGGCTTTGAGCAGCTCGCGTTCGTTATCTCCGCGGTTCTTGCGGGTGCTGTATGCGGCGACCACATCTCGCCCATTTCGGACACGACGATACTTTCCTCCACAGGTGCGCGTTGCAACCACCTCGAACACGTTTCGACGCAGATCCCGTATGCCATGGTCGTTGCGGGTTCGTGCCTTGTGGGCTACGTTCTCGGCGGCGTGCTGGACAACGGATATATCGGTCTTGCCATCGGCGCGGCGGTACTGCTTGTTGCCATTGCGGTTCTCTACTTCTGCAACAGAAGCAAACAGCCCGTGCTTGTAACGGCTGACGGTGCGGCAGTGGACACACAGAGCGACGCAGAAACGGCAGACACAGTTACTGCCGAAGTTGCTGCGGAAACCGAGACCGTAACGACCGAAACGGCTGCCGCCACGGAAGAAGCTCCCGCGCCCGAAACGGAGACCGAAACGGTTGAGACCGTTGAGGAAACCGTACAGGAAAGCGACGAGCAGTAAACAGAATATTACAAACCAAATCCCGCCCCTGCACAGCAGGAGCGGGATTTTTTGTATAAGATAGCCTTAATCTTCAGGCATATCGTCTGACACAGCCTAACCTAATCGCGCAAACAACCTATCGGAACAACATAAACGCCATCGGGACGTTTATATCCGTATTGAGTGCCAGTTATCACAATCTTCAAATCAGGCGCACGGAGCAAACATTGTTTTTCCGTTTTGTTGTACTCTTCAACAAGTTTTTCTATCTCGTTAAGATGTTTTGCACCTTCATCTATTTCGGAACTGCCGAGTTTGAACTCTATAAGCGCATATTTGCCATCCCTCAAATGAAGAACGCAATCCGCTTCAAGCCCATAGCGGTCTCTGTAATACGAAACGCGCCCACCCAACGCATTTGAGTAGATTTTCAAATCGCGTATGCAGAGCGTCTCAAAAATAAATCCGAACGTTTTCAGATCAAGATTAAAATAGTCGGGTTCCACACCGAGAGCCGAAACCACAAGCGACGGGTCAACAAATTCGCGTTTATTGCCAGACTGTATGGAACTTTTTGACCTTATGGCGGGACACCAAGCCTCAATGTCTTGTATTACAAACAGTTTTTTCAGCGCCGCGACATATTCGTAAAACGTAGTTTCTCCTATATCGGTATTCGCCCTTATATCCCGCAAAATCGAGGTATTGGCGGCGGTTGTCGAAATATTTCTTGCATAAGAGCGCAAAAGAAGCGTCGTCACCGTTTCATCGCGCGTTTTTCCGTCTATGTTTGAAATATCTTCCCTGCACAGTCCATCAAAATAACTTTGAGCGACAAGCAATTTCGATTTATCACTGTTTTTGAAAAGTGCGGACGGCCAACCGCCGCGGCAAGCGGCGAATATAAGTTCGTCAATGGAAAGTTCCGTTTGGCAGCCGTCATCCAACGCTTTTTCATCGCGAAACAGCGCAGACAAAGAAATACTGCCGTTTGATTCGCCTGTTTCAAAAAGGCTCATCGGATACATATTCAGAGTGTCAATTCGCCCCGTTCCGGTATGCATTATCGAAGTCTTGTCTATCGAATTTGAACCCGTAAGAATATAAAGTCCCGATTCGTTTCTTCTGTCTACGGAAACTCTGACGGCATCCCAAAGATTCGGCGCTATCTGCCATTCGTCGATAAGTCTCGGATTTTCGCCTATCAAAAGATTGGACGGTTTTATCTTTGCCGTTTCCAAATACATTTCCCTTTTATCGGGATCTTGCATTTCTATATAACTTTTCGCAAACTGTTTTGCCGTTGTGGTTTTTCCGCACCATTTCGGTCCGATAATGTGCACCGCACCGAAAGTTTCAAGTTTCAGTTTGAGATTTTCGTCGCAAGTACGCTTAATATAGCCGTTCGACATTCAAAATCAACACCTTTCAAAAGTATTATAACCTTTTTTTTTGAAAAAGTCAATAGGCGGCGAAGACATTTGGGGTATTTCGACGAAGGATTTTGGGGTATTTCGGCGAATAATTTTGAGGCATTTCGGCGAAGACATTTGCGGTACAAAATAAACTGCGACCCGAATCGCACGAAAATTCAACTTCTTCTCCGACGAAAATATGCGGCTTGAACAGAAAACAGACGGCTGAAACACAGCCCGAGTTTTCGGCATCAGCCGACGCACGCAATTGATGTCTATGTTTTAGAAATGCGCGGCGAGAACGCAAATAAAAGTCCCCCGGGCAGACATTTTCCGTCTGCTCGGGGGTTTTATGTATTTAAAAAAAATGTCGGTTCCGTTTTCGGCAGAATATACCTTGTTCAGGTCAAACATCATCAACCTGATTTTTTATCTTCATATTTATATACCCTTTTGTTTACCCTTACGCTCTTTGACAAGTCCGACATAATAAAGGACGAGAAAGACCGCGACGGCGGCGGCGTAAATAAACGAGGGCACGGTCTGCCACGTAAAATCAACGCCGAAAAGGATAACCCGGAACAGGTAGTAAAAGAACATAACAAAGTCCGCAAGCACAGGCACGGCGATAACGGCAGGCAGCCACGCGGAGCGCATTTTGACGCCCTTTGCGCCGAAGAAATACAGCAGCAGCAAAACCGCAGAAGCGAGCAGCAGAGGAAAACTGCCTGTCATACCGAGCAGTAAAAACATGGTGGCTACAAAGTTCGCGCCCGGAATAAAGAATGTTGTGCTGACAAAAGAAAGCATAACGAGCGAGCCGACGGAAGCGACTATCGCCCACCATGAAAGATATCGGAGAATGTTGTCTGTTTTGGACATGATATATCCCCTTTCATTATCTGTGAAACACATTTGTGCATAGGCTGCAAAAAACCTATCTGTTTGGGCGTGCAATAAGCGCTGCGCGGTTAACCTATGCTGAGACCGCCGAAATACTTGTTGTATTCTTCATCGGTCAGATACAGCGTGCTTTTCAGGTTTGCAAGCACCTGCGCAATGCGGCTGCCGCCGTAACTGAGACCGCCCAGCCCCTCGATTGAACCGCTGTCGCTTACGGTGCGGCGAAGCACATCGACTTCGTATTTCCAGTTGTCGAACGAAAGGGACCACCGTTCGCAATGGCGCTGCATTTCGGGAAGAGATTCTTCATAAAGGGCGTTTATCTTTGCAAGCACAGTATCTGCGGAAAGCGCCGACGAAAACAGTTCGGACATACGCGAAAGATACAAAGCGCGGCAGTCGGGATTTTTCAGCAGATTTCGGATAAGAGTGTTGCTGATAAAGTGATATCCGCTTTCGACTGTGCGCGCAACGGAATCTCCGAGTTCACGGAACGCGTAATCCTGGTCGTAGAATATCCACCGCCACTTGCCGTCCGAGCCCTCGGCATCGCTCTTGTAATACTTGATATTGTGCAGGTCGTAGTTGCCGCTGTAAGCCTGAAAAATCTTGAAATCTATGTAATTCTGAATATCTATCCGAGAGCAGACGTAATCATAATTTTCTTTGAGCGTCATGTCGTGCGTCTCTACAAAATATATCAGCGACGCATAGCCTTCGTCAGTATCGCCCATAATGACTTCACCGTTGCGGTAAAGCATGGTGAAAGAATCGGGACCGTAATTCTCATGCTGCGCAAGGAAGTTCTCGTCAACTTTTTCACGGATATAGTAAACGCCCCAATACTGTCCGTTCAGATAAAGCACGCAGGCGCGGTATGCCTGTGAAAGCAAGGTGCTGGAACTGTCCGTGACAAGCGAGGTAAACAGTTCGTCGCGAAAGCGTGAACGGTAACTGTCCTGCGAACCGCAGCGCAAAACAAGCGCGTCAAAAACCGACATATCCGAATACTGCTCAAACATTTTGTAATGCAGTTCGGACGTTCCGTATTTCTTCTTAAATTTTATCTGAAACGGCTTCTGGTCGTATGCTCTGCCGTAGTTGCCGAACATTTTTATGCCGCAGTCAAGCGAAAACCCGTCTTCCCCGTCCGCAAAAAACGCTACATGCGCGTCGCGCTCCCAGTCCTGCCAGAAGTTTGCGCCTTTATGCGGAAACTCGTATGTGTAACCCGGACCGTCGGCGTAAATGCCCGTGTAATAATCAAAAAGGTCGTCGGGGTCTGCCGAAAGACTGATAACGGGCAGCGTGTGATTTTCGTTGACGATGTAACTCAACGTCACCACCGCGGACGGCAGTTTTCCTTTTTCGTAAGCCACCGCCTTGACAACGGTAGTCTTGTCCAGCGTCAGTTCGCCGAGGTACTGCGTGCTTGTATATGTCGGCTCGGTGCAGTCGGTCGTATAGTAAACCGTCGCGTCGCCGAAAGCGGACAACGCGACTTTGACGTTCGCTACATTGTTGTAAACGCCCTCCGCCGTGTCGGTAAAGGGTGCTGACGAAACCTGTCTTATACCCATACCGTTGACATAGCCGGGCGTGGGCTGGCTCAAATTGTAGAAGCCGTTGCCGAGACTTGAACGGCCGAACGAATAACCTGCCCTGATATTTGAGAAGTATACGCTGTCAACGACCGTGTCATTCTTTGAAAGGAACAGTTCTTCGCCGTCGTTGTCTATCTTGAAATTCGCATGGATATAACTCGACGTCGAAAGCGTTTCGTCGCCCGAACACATAACAAGAGCGTATTCGCCGGGGCGAAGCGTCCGCTGCGGCAGCGTGAACGCGCCGAGATCGGAGAGTTCTTTTGAAAGAGTATATCCGGAAAGGACTATGTCCGCGTCGGAAGCGTTGTAAAGTTCTATCCAGTCGTAATATCTGCCGCCGTTATGCGCGCAGTATTTCTCGTTGCCGACCATGACCTCGTTGATAATAAGCCCGCTCGGCATTTTCAGCGTTTCGGCATATTTTTCATAGCCGTCAACCGTATTTGCAAAGCCGGGAGTCTGCCACGGCGTTGCGGTAAAGTTGCCGTTTTCGTCGTCGGCGTAGGACTCATTCGTCTCAACGCCCGAATATTCCACATGGTCAACTATCCCGCCGTCGGGACGCGCAAGCACCACGGTTCCGCTCTTTGAAGACAGCACAAAATCGGCGTGTATCTCGTCGCCCTTTTCAACGTCTCTGCCCGAGCAGAAAACATATATGTAACCTCCCGCTTCGACCGTCACATCGGGAAACGACCATGCGTAAGGCTCTTCCGAACTGTCGGAAAGTTTGTAGCCTTTCAGATTGACTTCCGTATCCGACGTGTTGTGAAGCTCTATCCAGTCGGACGTCTCACCGAAAGAATCGGTAAGCCCGATATGGTTTTTCGGAGCTATTTCGCTTATCTTTATCGGGTCGCCGTCCACATAAAGCGACGCAAGGTAATTTGCCCTGCCCTCTTCCGTGTTCGGGAAAAGCGGAGTCGGGTCGCCGCCGATCTCAAAGGAAGAACCCTCTTTGACGCGGTACATCGTCTTGCCTCTGTCCAACGTCTCGGTTTTAAGAGCATCTATCGTTTTGCCCGAAGACGCCAAAAGCGTCAGTTCCTCGCCGCCCTTTTTGGAAAGACGGAACGTGGCGTAAACTTCGCCCACTCTGCCCGAGTCTCCCGCTCTGCCCGCGCAGAACACAAGCGCGTACCCTTTTGCGGGGATCACCGTTCCGCTCGGTATCGTCCACACCGCAGCGGCGGAATCAAGCCCGAAACCGAAGCCCGAAACGTCAACAGCTTCGTCGGTCGGGTTGCAAAGTTCTATCCAATCGTAAAATTCACCGTCGGGCGCGGGCACGCTCGAAGAATTCGAAGTCATTATTTCGCTGATGTAAACGCGGCTGCCGGTAACGGTCTTTCTCGTCATAACAGATGCGCACAGCGTAAAAATCACACACACCGCAATAAATGCGGCAAACGCGCCGATTATCGGGACAAAACGCTTTTTGACGTTTTCGTCCGCACCGCCCGCGTTGAGTTCACTGCCCGAAAACGCGGGGAACGTTTTTGATTTATTCTTATCTCCCGAACCGCTTTCTTGATTAGCGGGCTTTCTGTTTTGAGCCGTTTTTTCGACTGCGGTCGGAGCATGGTTTCGCCTATTCTTTACGGGGCTGTCCGTTTTCTTTGCCGTGGGTCTGTCCTCCGAGGGTCTTTCGATGGGTTTTTCCGCTCTCTGCGCAGGCTTATCCGCAACAGGCTTTTCCGCTCTCTGAACGGATCTTACGGCAGTTTCGGACTGCCGCACGGCTATGCGGCGGCGGGTCGGACGTAATTCTTCTTCGTCCTCGTCGTCGTATTCGTCGTCCTCCGCGGCTTCCGCCGCTTCGCGCTCGGCACGTCTTTTCGCAAGGCGTTCACGCAGAGACAAAGAGGGCTTTTCGTCCTCTTTGTCTTCATCTGTTTCCTCTTCTGCGGCTTTTTGCGCGGCTCTGCTTTTGGCGAAACGTTCACGGAAAGACGGACGCGGCGCGCGGTCTTTCTCCTCGTGCTCTTCATATTCATCGTCTTCGTCAAATGCCGCCTGCTCCGCAGCGTTTGAGGCTTCCGTCTCCGCTCTTCTTTTTGCGAGGCGTTCGCGAAAAGACAGCTTTTCCTCGGGATAGTCGTCGTCTCCGTCGTCAGCTTCGAAATCGGAATAGCCGTAACCGTCGGAAGTCGGCGTTTCGTCCTCCTCCTCCGCAAGAGGAAAGTCTTCTATGGGGGTTTCCGCGGGACGGAATGAAAATTTGGGTTTGTTATCTTGTGTGGCGTGGTTCTTGTTTTCGTTTTCCAATGCGATGTCCTCAGAGTAAAAATATGTTGCGTTCGCCGCGTTGCGGCAACTTTCGTTTGATCCTTTTCTGTGCCGAAAGCCTTATCAGACGTTCTGCGTTATGACGGGCAGAGCCGCCATGCGGAGTTCCGTTGCGCCGTAAGGTATAAAACGGAGCATCTCCTTTTTGTCGGAAGCCGCGACGGCAAGCGGTTTTCTGACAGCCGCGCCGTCTTTTATGCCCCACTGTATGCGTTTGCCGCAGCAGAACATTTCGACTGCGGGCGTAGCCGACGAGAACGGGAACGATGTCAGCGGCTTATCCTCAAACGTGACGGATTTCGAAAATCTGTCCTTGTCCTCGGCAAGCACGGCAAAGTTCCAGCCGCCGCTTGCGGAAAGTTCGTATTCGCTGTAAGGATAAGTGTTGCCCTCGGTATAAGCCTTGTCCGCCGCTACGGGCACGGCATAGTAAAGCGCGCCGCGGCTGACGATATAAAGGTCGTCGGGCAGTCTGTTCAATCTGAATTTGTCGTTCGTGTCAAGGCTGAAAACGGTCGAGTCCGTCCATGTGCCTTTGAACGTGTAAAACTCGCTCTTGCGCGGCATAAGCATCTCCGAGCCCGAGCCTATTTTCATATTTTCCGTCCAACCGGGAATGCGGACGCCCAGCGTAAACGTGACGGGCGAAGAAACCGTAACGGTTATTTTTGAAGTGTTGCGGAACGGATATTCGCCGCCGACCTCAACTTTTACGTTCGCGCCGTCTATCGTTGTTTCAAGCGTTGCGGGCGCAAGCGAAGAAATATATATGCCGTTTTCGTGTTTGAGAAACCAAACGCCGCAAAATGCGGCATATCCTTTGCAGAATGCTGCGACGGAGCATTTTTTGCCGTTTCCGAGCCCGAACAATCCCGCTCTTTTGTCTGCGGTCGAAAACGGGTGTTCGCCGTCCGCGACGCACTGTATCTGATTGACGAGCTGCACGCGCTGTTTTGCCCACATATCCGCGGAAAACGCGGCGGGATAAGCGTTGTACGCCAAGCGTTCGAGCCTGTCCGCGATGGCCACCGAACCCGACGTTTTGAGCAGCGCGGCAAGCGCCGACATATATTCGCAGAGTGCGTCCGTGTCAAGTCCTCTCGATGCGCTTTTGCCTCCGAGACGGCTGTCGCCCGTTATCATGCCTATCGCCGAGCCGTGGAAACGCTCAAGCGTGTATATCATCTCAAACGCGCGGTCAACGTAACTTTCGTCGCCGTAAAAATCGGCAAGCGCGGCGGCGGTCTTGACCGCCTGAATATTGTTGTGTATGTCAGTTAAAAACGACGCGGGCAGGTCGGAAGCGGCGACGTGGGCATATTCCCAGCCATCGAAAAATCCGAGCCAGTCAAAGCCCATGCACGCAAGTTTTTTTGCAAGCCGACGCAGGGAGCGGTCTTCCGTTTTTTCTGTCTCCCTCGCTATCGGACGGAGCGCGTCCGCCCAGCAAAGCGACGCTTTCTCGGAAAGAACGTGCGTGTCCGTATAAACATCGAGTTCTTTGAGCGCGGCAAGTATATATCCGTCAACCTCGCCGTTGCCGCTCGCCTCCGCATAATCACAGAGTGCGTTCAGCAGAACAAAAAGAGACGCGATGTCGAATTTTTCGTTCTTACCTTTCGGAATGAACCCGTTTTTGTTGTTTTCAAGCAGTTTTTTGATATAAAGTCCCGCGCGCTCCTGCATTTCGATGTCGGAGATGAGCCACGCCGTGGGCACAAAGCCCGAAAGCCAAAGCGGAAGACTGTCATAATCGCCGCTGTTGCCGCCGAGCCAGCGGGATTCTTTCACCTCAGGCAAAATGCGGTCAAGATTGCCCAAAAGCCCGTCCGCCTGCAAGCGCAGGTTTGCCGCCTGCCAGCCGCATGGAGTCACCTGCGACGCGGAATAAGACGTTGTGATTATTCTTTCGGAGATCATATTTTCTGCTCCTTATATTTCGGTTTCGGAAAAACGCGAAACGCTTTATCCGAAATACTTGTCAAATTCTTCCTGTGAAAGCCCGAACCATGCTTTTATCTCGGGCAGCATGAACGCTTTTCTGTCCTTTATATACGTTCTGACCTTTTCGACTTCTTTTCCCCAGCCCGCATACGATTTGTCCCAGCGTTCGCATTCGCGCTTCATGTCGGGTTCTATCTTATCCACTATGCTTTGCAGGTGCGCCAGAGCGACTTCTTCGCTGAACGTATTTTTAATATGGTAGGACATTCGCTCCAAAAACAGCGTTCGGAAGTCGGGATTGTCAAGCAGGTTGCCGATAAGCGCGTTTATCTTTGCAAAGCCGTATTCCGCCTGCCCGCGTTTGCGCAGGTAAAAATCAAGCGGTGTGTCGTAATAAAAGCCCCAGTCGAGGTCGTAGTATATCCAGTGCCAGCGCGTGTCGTCGCTTGCGGTGTTGCGGAACCACTTTGCGTTGCCGTTGTCCTGGTTGCCCGAATAGTATTCGCCTATCGTAAAATCTATAAGGCTGACAAAATCTATCCGTTCTTCCGCATATTTGTAGTTTTCCGCGTTGCGCATATCGTGCGTTTCCACAAATTCGCGCAGTTCCTGAAATTCCTCCCGCGAACCGTAAATCACAGCCTCGCTGCCCACAAGCAGGTCGGTGTTCTCCTCGGCGGCGTTCAGATGTTTGGCAACGTAATCCGAATTGACCTTTTCGCGGAAATAGTAGATGCCGAAATACTCGCCGTTGACATAGAGGTTGCAGGGCTTATAAGCCTGAACGTAAAGGTTTTCGGAATGACTTTTGAGCAGGCTTGTGAAAAACTCGTCGCGCAGCATCGCGTAAGCGTAATCCTGCGAACCCGCACGAAGCACCAGCGCCTTAAAACTTTTTACCGTGTCAAGTTCGTCAAAAACGGAATACACAAGTTCGCTTTGACCGTACATATCCCTGAATTTGAGTTGGAACGACTTTTTATCGTCCGCGCGCGAATACGCGCCGAAAATGCGTATGCCGCAGTCTATCGAAAAGCCGTCGCCGTTCTCAAAAAACTCCGCCGTGCATTCTTTTTCCCACGGTTTCCAGAAGTTCGCGCCCAGATACGGAAATTCGGACGAAGCGTTGTAGCCCGTCGCATAAATTCCGCTTTCGTTGCTGTAAAGGTCGTCCCTGTCCACGCAAAGAGTCATAACGGGCAGCGTGTTGTTCTCACCCACAATGTAAGTCGCAGCCGCCGCCGTTGACCTTATTTTTCCCGCGGAGTACGAGACTGCGCGAACGGACTTCGTCTCCGCAAGTTCAAAAGGGGCTGTATATTTTTTGGAATAAACGGTCGGGTCGGAGCCGTCAAGCGTGTAATAAATATCGCCCTCGCCAGATATCGTGACCGTCACAGCCGCATCGTAAACGCCCGATTTCGTTTCTATCACGGGCTCGGAAGCAACCGCGTAACAAAGGCTGTCGCCGTCCGTATATCTCGGTGACGGTGCGGTATTCGTCCAAAAGCCCGCTCTGTCGGATGCGCGGGTCAGGCTCTGACCTATCTTCGTGCCTTTGAGACACACGCCGTCACAGAGTTCGCCGTTTTTGAACAGATATACCTGTTCGTCGCCGTTTATCTTGAAATTCGCGTGATAATATTCGCTGTTCGAAAGGCGTTCGCTGCCCGAACAGATAATAACGAACGATTCGCCCGCGCCGAGTTTTTTCTCGGGCAGCCGCCACATATCCGTCGTTGCCGCGTCGTTCGAAAGGCAGTAATCTGAAAGTTCGATTTCGGAGGACGATGTGTTTTTCAGCTCGACCCAATCGTAATATCTGCCGCCGTTCTGCGGAATATATCCTCCGTTTTTCGGATTTTTGGACATCGCTTCGTATATCACAAGCCCGTCCTTGCCCTTGTCAAGCAATTTGCCGACGCTCGCAAAGCCGTTTTCGTCGTTCTCAAAACCGGGGGTCGGAGAAAACGTTTCGGCATAAGCGCCGCCGCCGTCTCTGGAATACGACGCATCGGGGGACAGCGTTTTTATCTCGACCGAATCAATTATTCTGCCCTGTATATCGGAGACCGTGACGCAGATATTGCTCGTTTTCAGCGTAAAATTCGTGTGAAGTTCTCCCGTTGTTTCGGAAATATCCTTGCCCGAGCAGTAAACAAGAAGCGTTTCGCCCGCGCCGAGAGTGACGGCGGGAAGCTGCCATTCATAAGGTGCGGAAAGGCTCGAACCGAGCGAATAATAGTTCAGGTTCACGGCGGAAGAAGAGATGTTTTTCAGTTCTATCCAATCGTTTCTGTCGCTGTCTTCGTCCGTTATGCCCACGGTGTTTTTGCATTGAACTTCGTTTATGACTATCGTTTTTGTTCCGTCCGTGTTTTTGCGGGACGCCTCAAGCGCCGCATAGCCCTCGTCTGTGTTCGGCTGTCCCGGCGTGGGCTTGCCGCTGACCGTCCACGCGCCCGCGTCGTAAGACGTTCTCTCCATAACGGAATTGGACGTCATTTTTTCGGTGGTGACGGAATCGAGCGAAGTGCCGTCCGCGTTTTTGAGCACAAGCGTTTCGCCGCCCGCCTTGGAAAGGTTGAACGGCGCACACATATATTCGGAAAGATACGAATTGTTGCAGTAGACAAGCAAATACCCGCCCGCTTCTATCTCCGTGCCGTCGGGAAAAACAAGCGAATCGTTTGATTTGGACGATTTCTGCAAAACGAGCGCGTAGCCCGAAACGTTGACTTTTTTTGCGGAATTGTTATACAGTTCCACCCAGTCCGCGGAAGAACCGTCGGGCGCAAGCAGCGTGCCCTTGTTCGAGGTCATCACCTCGTTGATATAAACTTTTCCGATACCGGAGTCGGAACTCGTCTTACCCGACATAAAATAATTTACAAGGCAGACGCCGCCGATAAGGCAGAGCATACCGACGAAAAGCATAAATATGGGAAAAACATGGCGCTTAGCCGAAAGGCGCGTATCGTTCGCCTTGATTTTTTTCTTTTTTGCCAAAAATATCCTCCTCCCGAAGTGTATCGAAACGGAATAACTGTCAAAAATACGGATTGAGGCGACTTGCGTCAAAACCGTTTCAGGGTTTTGCAAAAAAACGACCGAGCCGCCCGTCTCATTTTATAAAAAGAGAGGTAACAAAACAATGCCGCAGATTTCTTGCAGCGCACACACCTGTGTGCATAACGCGGAAAGCAAATGCTGTTTGCAGGACGTTCGCGTCGGAGGTTCCGATGCAAAAAAGGCGTGCCAAACCTGTTGTGACAGTTTCCGCGAAAAGACCGAGGGCTTTGCCAACGCCGCCTGCGCTTCATGCGCCTGCTCGGACAGTCACGTTGACTGCGCCGCCGACAGATGTATATTCAACGTCGAGGGCGTTTGCGAATCGGACAGAATAAACGTCGAGGGCGTCGGAGCGTGCAACTGCAACGACACCGAGTGCAAGACCTTCAAAAAGTAAGCAAATAAAACCGCACGGTCGGATCTTTCGGGGTTCGGCCGTGTTTGCTTTTCCGCAAAGTCCGTCCGCCGAAGAGGAATGCCGCCAGAACAATACTATCCGATTATATAATATATTGTATATTATCTTCTTGTAAGTATAACATTTTTTTACCGACAAGGCAAGAGGAATGTGTGAAAAAAACGTAAAATATAGACGCACAACGTCGTTTTGTGACGATTTTTGTGTCTTGAAGTATTTTTTTTCGCCGCCGATTCGAATTTCTTTTGGTAATCATTGCATAAACTGAGTGAGCTTTTTTGGTAAAAACGCCGTTTATTTTTTTTCGCATTTTTTGCCTTGCGATATAAGAAAAAGTATGATATAATACAGTGAACGGTCGTATTAAAAACGACTCGAAAAATGTCAAAAAACAGGTTCTCCGACGCTCTGCCTTATGTCGGAGGGACGCTGAAAAAATTATTATTTTTCAAGGCAGAGAAAAGAGGACACTATGCTCGCACAAAGACCGCCGATGGGCTGGAACTCGTGGAACACTTTCGGAGAAAACATTTCCGAAGAACTCATTATGGGCATCGCAGACGCGATAGTTGAAAAGGGACTGCGCGACGCAGGATACGAATACATCGTTATCGACGACTGCTGGTCGCTTCGCGAAAGAGGCGAAGACGGCAGACTTGTCGCAGACCCGAAAAAATTCCCCCACGGTATGAAATACCTCGCGGACTACATTCACTCCAAAGGCATGAAATTCGGAATGTATTCCTGCGCCGGAACTCTGACCTGCGCGGGTTATCCGTCAAGCTTTGACCACGAATATCTCGATGCGCAGACCTTTGCGGATTTCGGCATCGACTTCCTTAAATACGACTTCTGCTACAAGCCCGAGACGTCCGACGGACCTCTGCTTTATTACAGAATGGGTATGGCGCTCAAAGCCACCGGCAGAGAGATTCTCTTTTCCGCCTGCAACTGGGGCAGCGACAACGTATGGCAGTGGATTCGCTCCACCGGCGCGCATATGTACAGATCTACAGGCGACATCGTTGACCGTCCGAACTCGTTCCGCGACATCGCGTTCAGCCAGATTCCCATGCTCAGTCAGTCTGCGCCCGGCTGCTATAACGACACGGATATGCTTATCTGCGGTATGTACAACAAGGGCAACGTCGGCTTCGGCGGCTGCAATCAGGAACAGTATGATATGCACTTCGCTCTTTGGTGCATGATGGCGTCCCCGCTTATGATAGGCTGCGACATCAGAAACTGCGACGAGCACACGCTCGAACTCCTCAAAAACAAGGCTCTTATCGCCCTTGACCAGGACGAGGAAGCAAGACCGCCGTACACGCCGAACAGAAAGATCGAAGAAGTTCTTCTCCTGTTCAGACACCTTTCCGGCGGCGAATATGCGCTTGGCGTATTCAACTTTGCCGAGGGTTCCGCACGCAAGTACATCAATCTTTTCGAACTCGGTCTTACCGCAAACTGCGGCTACGGTCTTGAACTCACCGGCATGCTCGACGACGAAAAGATAACCGTTAAAGACAACTTCTACCTCGACCTGCCCGCAACGAGCTGCAAGGTTTACAGAGTAAAGCTTATAAAACTGTAAACCATGGCGACCTGCAAAAACTGCGGCAAGGAACTCGAAAACGACGAGATAGGCATATACAAACGTATGGTCAATCGCGGCGCAACGGAGTTTTTGTGCATAAAATGCCTTGCGGAATATTTCAAAATAAGCGAAGACCTTGTTCGCGAAAAGATAGAGCATTTCCGCAATATGGGCTGTACCCTGTTCGCGCAAAAGCCAAAGGATACGCCCGATAAAAAACAGGTATAAAAATTGCAGCCTTTCGCGGAGCGAAAACCGTTCCGTGAAAGGCTCTTTTTTCGGGCACAGTCGGCATACTCCGTCCGCCGGAATAAAATCAACGCATATTTTATGTAAAATTTTCCGCAAACCGCTTGACTTTTTTGCATTTTTAAGTATATAATGAAAGCAGATAAAGGAGGTAGGAAATATGAACAGACTTAATCTTGTACACAACATTGACATCGCGGATCTGATGAAGACCGTTGACGCCTGCAAGGGCGATGTTTTCCTCGAAACGGACGAGGGCGACGTGCTGAATCTTAAATCAAAGTTTTGCCAGATAATGGGCATAGCAAATATCCTCAAAGGCGGCATTGTCGAGGGCGCATACATTCGCTGCCCGAACCCCGACGACGAGGCCCTTATGTTCCGTCTGAACCTCTACCACGAGGTGCCGAAAAAGGACGAAGATAAATAATCTCCGACCGTGCGGTTTTTCATAATCGCATAGCCTTTTTCATGTAAATATATCCGTGTTGCAGCGGACTTTTTCCGAACTTTGCGCAATTTGATAAAAAACATATACAAATACGACATTTGTTTTTAACCGCTTGACACCGTGTTTTTATTATGATATAATCATTCTGTTTGAACCGGCGGATTGAGGCGGCGCAACTTAAAAGTAATATCAATCGTTCGGGTACACTTGTCAAAAAGCAGGTGTGCCTGTACTTTTTTTGCGTCTTAACGCCTTATTTCACAGGCAAACAAAAACTCATACCGAGAAAGGAATTTGTTTTATGAAAAACAAAGACACTGGCAAAAACGTTTCATTTTGGGACAGAAAATTCCAATACACCAAAATGGGTTCGTCGCCCAAAACCGAAATCATCGCGGGTCTGACCACATTTCTTGCGATGGCATACATTCTTATTGTCAACGCGGGAATGTTTGCAACACTCGGCGTGGTATCGTTCGATGCCATGTATGTTACAACCGCACTTTCCGCAATCATCGGAACGGTGCTGATGGGACTTCTGTCCAATCTGCCGCTTGCGCAGGCGCCCGGTATGGGAATCAACGCATTCTTCGTATACACGGTTTGCCTGACGCTCGGTTTTTCTTACGCAAACGCGCTTGTATTCGTGCTCATCGACGGTCTTGTGTTCGTTCTGTTGACCGCCACGGGACTGAGAAAGATAATTTTTGACGCCGTCCCGCCCGTTGTTAAGGCGGCTATTCCCGCGGGGATCGGCTTGTTTATCGCGTTTTTGGGACTTCAAGACGCGAAGATAGTTATTCCCAGCGCGTCAACAGGCGTTACGCTCGCATCGTTCAATCTTCTCGGCGACGCAAGCTGGGCGTCCGTTATGCCGCTTCTCGTCGCAGTTTTCTCGCTGCTGCTCATTGCGGTTCTTTCTTACAAAAAGATCAGGGGCGCTATCCTTTACGGAATCCTCGGCGGAACGGCTCTTTATTACGTTCTCGGCTTTACGGTCAACGGTTTCTACACCGGTTTCGCGGAAAACTTCTCGTTCAACCCGCTCAAACCGTTCGCTTCATTCGCAACAGAGTCTTTCGGCAAAGTATTCACGGAAGGATTTGACTTCTCCGCATACCTTAACACGGACGGTCACACCGTCGGCGGTCTTGTGATACTCTTCATCACCACCTCTCTTGCTTTCTGTATGGTGGACATGTTCGACACGCTCGGAACGCTGTACGGCGCTTGCCGCGGCGGCAACCTGCTTGTTAAAAACGACAGGGGCGAACTTGAAGTTCCGAACATGAACAAGGCGATGATGGCGGACGCGCTTGCGACCTGCACCGGTTCCGTTCTCGGAACGTCCACCGTTACGACGTTCGTTGAATCCTCCGCTGGTGTTGCGGCAGGCGGAAAAACGGGTATCACCCCGCTTGTAACTTCGGGCGCTTTCGCGGTCGCTCTGTTCTTTGCGCCTATCGCAAAACTCATTCCCGCCTACGCTTACGGCGCGGCTCTGATATATGTCGGCGTGCTGATGATGGGCAGCGTTAAGGACATTGATTGGAAAGATGTTTCCGTCTCCGTTCCCGCGTTTCTCACAATAGCAATGATACCTTTCTCATACAACATATCTTACGGTATCGCGTTCGGTTTGATTTCATACGTTGTTATCAAACTTTTCTCCGGCAAAGTAAAAGAGATAAAGGCTGGCACTTGGGTCATCACATTGCTTTTCCTTGCAATGTTCTTCTTGACCCACTAATATAATTTGACTAAAAATACGGGCAGTAAAGAACTTGCGTTCTTTACTGCCCGATTTTTTATAAAAGCAAAAATGCCGATATTTATATTGTTATGCGGTGCAATCATTCACCCCATTTTGCGGCAAACAGATTCGACGACCCCGCAAAGCCGTTGTAATCGTAAAAGCCTACCGCCATGCGGGTATAAATGCTGTCAAGAAGATTTTCGCGGTGACCTTTTTTTGACTGCATCCACAGGTGCAGAACCATAAATTCGCCGCTGTTTTCCGTGCCCGCGCCCGCGCAGTTTTCACCCTCTGCGCGAAAATCGCCCTGTTTGTAATCGGTATTTTCATATATTGCGGTAAAGCAATCTCTTCCGTCAGGTCTTTTGTGCGGTCCCGCGCCGTAACCGTCTATCCACCAGCGAACATATTCTTCGGAGCGGATAACGCTCGGTTTATACAGTTTTTCGTCCCATTGCAGGGGCTTGCTGCCGTATCTGACACGTTCGTAATTCACGTTTTCGAATATTTCAAGCGCCTTGTCCCTGCCCCCGATAACAAGCGTATCGGACTTTTTGGCGACGTAATAAAATACCGCCATAGCGTCCGAAATATCAACGTCAAGGTCGTCCGTCACTTCCGCATAAGGCAGGCGGTCTTCCGCAAGAAATTCTTTTTTGGCAACATGATAAAACAGCAGCATTGCGTCCGTTATATCCACCCTGCCGCTGCCGTCAACGTCACCCACATATTCGGCATTTTTGTCGGTTATTCTGAACTCGCCGAGGGCATCGCAGCCCACTTCAAAACCGCCGTTGCAGAGGGTCGAATAAAGGTCGATGACATCGCGGTTTTCGTCAACTCTGCGGAATCTTGCGCCGTCAGCGTTTATCGATTCAGGGACGGGCAGGAACACCCGTACCGCGCCCTGCGGCTTTACTTCAACGCCGTTTTTGACAAATGAGATCTCATAAAAAACGGACGCTTCGTTTTGTTTCAACACGCTTACTTTCAACTTCGCGCCCGCGCCGACCTCCGCAAAGACTCGCACGCCCGTTGCGGTGTCGTAATACTCCGAATAAGCGACAAACGGAATGCCGTTCGCCTTTGCATAATTTTCCGCAGAAGAGCCGCGCACGCCGAACATCGCTTTCAGACTGAAATCCCCGCCAAAAGCATTTTTGCCGATATCGGTCACGCTGTTCGGAACGGTCACTTCGCTGATATGCTGACAGTTCGCAAAAGCCTCCGCACCGACAGAAACAACTCCCTGCGGCAGATTCACAAAAGGTATCGCCCAGCATTGATAAAATGCCCCGTCGCCTATCGTTTTAAGCCCGCTCGGAAGCGTAAGCGATTTAAGCGAACAGTTGTAAAACGCTTCTTTGCCTATCTCCGCAACGCCGTTCGGAATGTTCACATCCGTCAGCCCGTCGCACAGATAAAAAGCGCTTCCGCCTATCTTTGTCAAGCCCGACGGCAGCGCAACGTTTTTGAGCGATTTGCACCGCGAAAACATACTGTCCGAAAGTTCCGTGAGTTTTGTTGCGGACAGATCGGCGCGTTCAAGGTTTGTGCAGTTGCCGAACACATATCGCCCGAGCGTTTTCAACCCTTGCGGAAGCGTTACCGAGGTCAAAGAGGAGCAGTTTGAAAATGCGCTGCACCCAATATTTTCGAGCACCGACGGAAAATTGATGTTTTTCAACGCCGAGCAAAACGAAAAGGCTTCATCACCGACGGAGACAAGACTTTCGGGAAGCGTCAGCGACATCAGCGACGAACACCGGAAAAACGCTCCCTCTCCGAGAGCGACAATACCGTTCGGCAGAGACACCTCCGTAACGGAAGAACACTCCGCAAACGCATCGTTTCCTATCTCCGTTATTCCCTCGGCAACAACAACTTTTTTGATACTCGAGCAGAACAGAAACGCCCTTTCGCCGACGGCAGCAACTTTGTGTCCGTCGATTTCAGCGGGAATCGTGACCGTCTCGCCGGGTTCTTCTACCGTTCCCATTATAACGGCTTTGTCGTCCTCTTCTCTTAAATAATACTGCCAGCAGCCGTCCCCCGACGTGAATATCTCCGACTCGTCCCACGCCGCGGCGGAGAAAACCGAAAATGCGGGAAAAAGCGAAAGAAATACCGTCAGCGCCAACAGCGCCGCAACCGCTTTTTTCATACAAAACTCCCCTGTAATTTGTTCTATGACATAATGATACCACCGAACGCGGGTTTTGTCAACAATGCGATAAAAACATGTGTGGTTGAGTATTCAATAAATTCGTCGTTGCTGATTTTGTCCCTGTCTTTGCATCACAAACGCAAAACGGACGGCAAGGTTCTTTCCCCGCTGTCCGCTTATATTTTTCTTATATTTAATACTGCCAATCGCCCACAAAGAAGTTCGACGTGTAGTACCAGCCGTTCGAATGCTCGCATACCGCCACCGCCATCGCGGTATAGGACTCTGTCAAAATATTAGCCCTATGCCCCTCGCAAAAAAACCGTACAGATTTTTTGCGAACAGCCATGCGCGTGTTGCGCAGCAACAATTTCGCGCGGCGTATTCAATCTTTCGCGTGGGTGTTTACAGGAAATACCGCTTTGATTTTACCGAGAACCTGCAAAGTGATATTTTACCGTGATGATACGCGGTGCGCATAGTCTCCCAAACCATGCTCAAAATCAAGCCCGAAGCGGGTGTCGGTCTGCGCCGTATAGGTGCGCTTTATGCTGTCTACGGTCAGGTCAAGGGCGATGTGGGCGGCGGTTGTTCTCGAACCGTAACGATAAAAATTGGGGCTATCCCATCGCAAAAAGACCGAGCGCAGCGAGCAGTTTTTGCGATTAGCCATACGCGGTTTACGCGGACGCGTAAACAATCGCGTGGCGTAAGGGCGAAGAAAAGTCCGTTCTCATAAGGTTTCACGGGCTAATCTTTCCCTCCGCATTGCGCTCACTTCTTGCAATACACAAAGTATTGCTTCAAAGTGACCGCTTCACGGAGAAAAACATTATCTCCGTGTAACTCTTCGACCTGACAGCCTTGATTTTGTTCTGTTTTGAAGTCGAGGAGAGCGAGAATACTTTCGTATTTTAAGAGACGAGACAATAAAACAGGGCAAAAGCAACACTGTCAGGCTTGTGAAAAAGGGCTTTTCTTCGCCCAAAATCTGAATCTGTGTGGGAACCAGACCGCCGATCGCGTCCGGCAAAGGCTCCACGCTGAAATTGCACTGAGGGTCAATCGTGTAAGAACCGCTGCCGCTCAGTTCGCCGACTTCCAGTACGCCGGAGCCCTGCACGGACAGGCTGCCGTTATTGACCAACCCGTGCAGCGAGAGCCGCCCGCCCAGCCGCAGGGACAGGCCGGCGGACGCGTCGAGGATCATTTGGCTGAAAGCGCTGCTTCCTTCCGCACGGAAGGCGGACATTCCGCTCAAGGACAGACTGCCGCTGGTGCGGGCCGATTGCAGCGTCAGGTTCGCAGCGCTGACCTGCGCACTTTGGGTCGCGTTTTCCTCGCTGGTCAGCACGGCGGCGGAGCCTTCCACGTTCAGCACGGAAGCGGCGTTTGCCGAAAGCACATACTCCTGCGGCTCGTCGGAAAGATACACCAGAATTTGCTCGCCGCTGACACGGGCCTTGTAGGTCTTGCCGTCCTCCGGCGCAGGCAGGGCGGCATAGGCCGTATCGCTCTTCTCAGGGTCGGCGCTCATCACCAGCGGGATCTCCGTCCCCCGCCGCAGGAGGATCCCGCTTTGGGAACGAATGGAAACTTCGTCGAAATAATATGTGCAGGCATGCCAGCGAAGCGTACCGATGCCCAAAATCAGCAGGGCAACCAGCAGGTCAAACCACGCACCGGCTCCCCAGTCGATAAGGTTCTGAAGTGAGAACGGATAGAACCGCAGGCTTCGCAGCAGCGGGAAAATCAACAGCCACAGGTTTTTGGCACTGTAGCGTAAAATCTTGATCGGGTGTTCCCGATACACTGCCTCACCGGCAGTCCCAAGCCGCATCATGGGCTGCTCCTTTCCGGCGGATCTTCCGCATTGCTGCCAGTTCCTGCCGGCGGCTGCACCGCACTTTCAAAGGCATCGAACTGCGGCTCCTGCGGAATGTCTGCGGGATTTCCGGTGACAGGCACTTCCAGTGTCCGCTGGCTGTGGCTGTAGACCGTCTTTTGCAGAAACGCCTGTATCTCCGCCGCGTCAGAACTGCTCAAAAACGACAGAATGACCGTGCCGCCATAGGCATGCAGCGGGATAAAATTCATGCCGGTGGCATCGGCAAAGGGTGCCTGAAAAATGCTGCTGAACTGCAACGCCTGTGTCCGCATGACTTGCTCCTGTATGAAAAAAATGCCGCATTTTCGGGTGATATGGGTCGCCGATACACAATAGGTCACAGTGCAGAACCACATAGGCAGCAGCAGTGTGGCCAGCAGGATCGCCGCCGCCGCCAGCACTGCCGTCAGTGCCCACAGCAGCCAATGGGGCAGCAC
>ERZ839767.79-NODE-79-length-148738-cov-13.320131_pt1 | contig 148738 bp, 141 predicted proteins | sample MGYA00519879_ERZ839767 | MGnify/ENA primary metagenome ERZ839767 (study PRJEB31850, sample SAMEA3708852) | human gut metagenome | biome: human gut; feature: human-associated habitat; material: faeces | place: China | collected 2014 ...
GGAAACCGATGGCAATGAGCTTATTATGGACTTTGACGGAAACGGATGCGTTGACTCACTTGATGCGCTTCTTGTGCTTCGCAGGAGCATTGGCGCAGCATAACCGTATCTGCAAGCACGGTCGTTCGGAGCCGAAAGACAGCGTGAAACTGCCGCAACAGCCCCGAAAATCAAGGGTTGCTGCATCAGGCCCAAAAATAAAACCGGGCAGCTCAAGAAGAGTTGCCCGGTTTGTTGCTTTCGTGCATAATTAATCTGCACAAAAACCAACAGAAAACGGGTTGCCCGAGCAGGTCTGTTTGCCGTACTCAAAAATCACGCTTTCCGCATGAGTCCGCTTCGCTTGAACCGGAAAATGCTAATGTTTGGCACCCCCCGGATGCCCTCTTTCGAAAACAAAAGGAAGGTTGCAAACATGACTTGATTTGCAGCAGCACCATGATTAATCCCGCATGCATATCGTGGCTGGCTTTGCTTCGGCAGCAGTTCCGTATGGTCAGGTGGGGTGCTATGTAGAGTCGCCGGGAGATATCGACGCATATTGCGGAGCGGGTTTTCCGAGTAGATGCCACACATTCGAATTCAGCGAGTATGACAGCACAGAAATTAAGATTGTAAAATATACATTTTTCTTAACTGTTCAAATTCCGCATTTCTTAACCCAATCGCTTCTGTCAGGTAAGTATGAATCGATCCGTATTCTTCTTCCGGGCAGCGCTCAGCATAGCGGAACCGTAACAGCAACGAAGAGGCGAATGCTTTTGCAAAGGCGGCTTCATCGGGTGAAGCGAAACGCAGATTTTTCATCAGGGAGATTAAAAAGTATTCCCGTTCTGCCAAAGGCGCAATCATGTAGTCATCCACAATATCAATGACAGACACTCCGAGCGCCGAAAGGATCATCAGGGCGGTCATTCCGGTGCGGTCACGCCCTTGTACGCATGAGAACAGGACGGCGCCGTCCGGTGTATGCGAAATGGGCTTTTCGATGGATGAAGTTCTGAAAAAAGCAATGCTGCCGGAGGACTTGTTCGCACGGCAGACATCCAGCCTGACGGCGGAGGAATATTTCCGCTTTATGGGAGCGATCGATGCTCTTTCAACCGATGAACAGCCCCCAATCCGCTTGGCGTCGTCGGAGGGTATCGAGGCGTTTTCTCCGCCGATTTTTGCGGCATATTGCAGCCGCAACGCTTGTGTGTTTAAAACGGCTTGCCCAGTATAAGCCGCTGATTGGTACGCTGCTGTATCAAGTGGATGAAACCGGAACCGAAACCGAAGTCAGCGTTGAAGTTCTGTCTGCGAATCCGGAATTGGAGCTGCCGGAGATTCTTGTGGGGATTGAATTTGCGTTTCTTGTGGAGCTGATTCGCAAAGCAACCAAAGAAAGCATCACACCGCTGTCCGTGACGGCAAAGCAGCTAATGAAGAATCCCTCCTATGCCGATTTTATCGGAAAGCCTATCACGGCTGGCAATAAAAACCGCCTTGTGTTTTCCAAAGAAGATGCACTTGCGCCGTTCATCAGCCGCAACGAGTCTATGTGGGAGTTCTTTGAGCCGGAGCTGAAATGCCGTCTTTCGATGATGGGGACGGATGACAGCTACGCTGCCCGTGTCCGCAGTGCCTTGACAGAGCTGCTTCCCGGCGGAGAATGTACTATCGATGATGTAGCAAAGAAGTTGGGTTACAGCAAACGCTCTTTACAGCGCAAGTTGTAGGAAGAAGATACCAATTTCCGGAAGCAGCTCAACCACACACGGGAGCTACCGGCAAAGACCTATCTTGCCGGCACCGATATGACCGTCGAGGATATTGCATTCCTGCCGGGGTATCAGAAGATTGGGTCGTTCCTTCGGGCATTTTCCGTGTGGACAGGCAGCACAATCAGTGCATACCGTCAGCAAAATTGCTGACAGCATTATGGAATCTCTTTTCTTCTACCCTTAGAAATGTGCAGGTGCCGTGACGGATAGAGTGCAGCATGCCATACGGTACAGAAAAACAAATTGCATTTGAACGGTTTTATTCCGGAAAACAGTCCCTGAATACAACAAAAAAGCCCGGAATTCGGGCTTTTTATGTTTGGAAAAGGAACAACAGGTTGATACAAAGCACCGCACTTTTGACAAAACGGTGCTTTGTTGATTGGATAGCCATTCTCAGAGGTTCTGCTTCGGATTGTTTTCCGTCACATGTCTTTCCTCGTATCTAGAATTTCTCCGCCTTCAAACTCTTCGTTTGTTATTGTTTCTAAGTTGCCAGAGTAGTTCTCCAGAAAATCATAAGCATACTTGCGGTTAAGAAGGTCATGGATTTTCCGGTTGTAATAGTTTCTAAGGCAGCTATAGCATGAAGGAGAGCAGTTGCATCCTTTTGCGATCGCAATAGCCTTCTCAACCACCTGATGGAATCTGAGGCCATCTCTCGTAACCAGCTTTCTTACATGACCAGCTCCACCCGCAACAGCGTCATACAGGACGATGGCGTAAATCAGTTTGTTGTCATATACGACCTTGTGAAGGTAGCCCTTAATATCATTATGTGATAGTGTCTATATTTCAATCAACTAATAATTTGTCGATCCAGTCGCAATTCAGAAACAAATCATCTTCCAAGTCTCGCAGAAACAACCTTATTTTTTCCTGTTTCTTTTGCCAGCAATTTGCAGCATACGGTGTCACCATAGGAGAATAGTGTAGAATCTCGCCCGCATATTGGCTTAAATACTCTAATAACGAACCGTAATATTCTCCTGTGTGAGAATTAATTTTCGCAAAGGCCATACAGTCTACTGCAATTCCAAATATACCTTCCTCATCTAAGAGATCCGCCTCTATGACGAGTATTTGCTCAATAGATGTATTCGGATTGTAGATGGATTCTTTACAGGAATGATGAAGGATGATGTCCGCGACTGCAAGCGATAACGCATCCGGAAACATGTGTTCGTGCGCAAAACGAAGAAAAATATCTGCTCCGAGCTCCTCATGCGGTTTGCCCTGCTGATTATACCCGGCATCGTGGAACAGAGCACTGTAATACACCAACGCAGGATCCGCAAATAACCCGGTTTCGTTTTTCAAAAGACGCTTACACCAGAGTGTCACGCGCTCAATATGCTGACTTCGTCTGCGGAAGGATTGTAGTTCATTGGGAGGGAACTCACCGCCGTTTTCCAGCAGAGCCCTCTGTACACATGCGAATGCTTCCGTGATAATCGGCTGCTTCAGGGGATCGTTCATTGTTCCACTCCCTAATCACATCTTGGTATTCTTGAACAGTCTGCCATACACTGTCCTCATACTTACGCTGCTCTGCCTGACGGACATGCCGCCACTCCGGAGCTAGGCGGAAGAAGCGCAATCGCCATCGAAACGCAGCGTCAATCCGAAGAAGCCTGTCTGCTGCCTTGCCTTTCCCCGTGAACCGCGATCGCTTAGAAACGTACCTGTAAATCCAAATGATGTTTTCCAGGTAATCCCGTTGAGCGGGGCTGAGCCACTGATGATTCGCTCTGTCATGATGATAGGAGGACCATTCCAGCATGGTCTGCGGCTCCCGGTATGTCCCGCCTACCGTTGTCAGATCCGGAGGCAGCTGCGGGTATGGCGTGTAAATGCCGAAAACCGGGATTTTGACGTTTTTTCCGTAGCTTTTTCTGAGTCTGTCGACCTCGTCCAACGTGCGAAGCAAATCCTTTCTGCTCTCACCCACAAGACCAATCACGTACAACGCACGGATTCGTATTCCATAAGCGCTGCTTTTCCGAATACATGTATCCGGCAGCCCCGTCTTGATATGCTTGTTTACCCGTTTAAGCACGGCTTCAGACGCCGATTCAAACCCCACGAACAACTCCTTGCAGCCGGAATCGCGTAGCAGGGTCATCATCTCATCGTCGAAAGATATCAGATCATCGGCTCGACATGTCGTTTCCCAGGTCAAGCCCCAAGAGCTGTTCCGAAAGCGGCGCATCAGCTCTATCGCGTGAGCCCGGTCCGCAAAAAAATTGTCATCAACAAAAGCAATGTGCTTTGCCCCGTAGCGCTCCCGGAGCAGCGTAATCTCCTGCCAGACGCAGTCCACAGGACGCAGGCGCAGGCAGCTGTTATTGAACACGCGGTTATAACAGAACGTGCATCCCGCGCTGCACCCCTTTGACGTAAGTACATTCAGTTCTCTATAGTCATCGGGCCGCACAAGATCCCACGCCGGAACTGCAGGCGTATCGAGCCTGCGCAATTTCCGGGTCTTATGAACGATTACTTTGCCGTCACAACGATAGGCAAGGTTTTCAATACATGAGACATCTCCGCCGGAGCTGAGGCAGTCGGCAAGCGCAGCCAGTGTATCTTCTCCGTCACCAATGGAAACGAAATCTATCTCCTTTTCACGGAGCACCACCTCGGGCGCCATAGACGGAAATGTTCCGCCAAACACGACAGGCATATCCGGGGCAAGGCCTTTGATCAGCTGCGCCGCTGCCAGCGAAAATCGAAGTTGCTGACCAATAATCGTCGATATTCCTACAAAAACGCATTGCGCTAAGTGTTCCTTCAAAATGCGTTTGTAGTCTTTCTCTACCCGCAGATCCAGGATGATCGGCTCGTATTTTTCCCGCAGAGCTGCGGCAAGATACAGAAATCCCACGGGAGGGCGCGGTTTTTGGTTTCTTATGCGGGCATTCGTATACAGAAGCAGAATCGTTTTCTTTTCCATGATGTTTTCATCGTCCTATCATGCGTCCACGGTTACAGGGTTTTCAGTCGGTCGATCAGCACCTCCAGAGAAGCGGCGCTCGGAGTGCCTGGGATCGGCCCATCTTTTCCCGTGCAAACTTGCAGAAAGTCCACTCCTGCCGCCAGCGCTGTGTCCCGATCCACCGCAGCGTCGCCGATATATAGGATGGGGCGTGCGGGAAATCGATCCTTCACGGGCTGCATGGATCGGGCGGATGGTTTTGGCGCCGGCAGATCCTCCATCCCCCAGAGACCGGCAAGTAATTTTTGATTCACGCCGCAAACGTTCAATTTTTCCAGGAGTCTCGCATCGTTGTGTCCATTGGTCAAAATGGCCGTCACTTTTCCCTTTTGGGACAGAAGCGACTGGAGTTCCGAAAAATCGCATACTGCTTCATAAGAAACGCGGGCCGAAGATTCCCTGTAGACCTGTATCGCCAGGGAGACATCTGTTCCGGGAAACCATCTCGCAAGGCATTCCTCAAATGAGAGCACTCCGTAACAAGCCGCATATTCGTGATAGTCAAGGATGGGGCAACCCAGCGTCTCGGCAACGATCCGGAGTTTGCGGTATCCGTTTCGGAACGTATAGAGCAAAGTGTCATCAACATCGAACACAAAAACGTCATTTGCATCGAGAATATCGCACAGAGAACGCATGTTTACATATCCCTGTCGAACACATGCTCAATCATGGCGTTGAGCTGCGGTCTTGACACATTGTAGTCCTCGAGATGTTCCTCCAGCCCCTTTAACGCAACGCGTTTGCCGCTTAAAATGGAGCCCACGCTGGCAATGACACATTTGAATGGCTCAATATGGTTTTCCACGGAGGTCTTGTAAAAATCTCTTTTGTGCTCAATGGATTTCAGCATATCGGAGAGAATATAAATATTCAGTTTGCCAGTGTCCATCATGGTCTGACCATCCCCGATCAGAGGGACGTAGCGCCCGTTCTGGTAGAGCTTTCCGCCGATGACCTCTAGCACGGCATTGGTGAATTCAAGCCTGATCCCATCAAAATAATTGATCACCGGACCTTCTTTCATAGACCAACGGGACTGATAGTGAACGGTAGCTCCATTGTCCATGTGGATCACAGAGGCCATATCGCAATCGTTGACGAAGGGACTCCAGGAGGGGTTCCAGCTGGAGGCTGTCACGTCTGCGAAGCCCGCTCCGGTCCACCAGCACAGCAAGTCGAAGTGATGGATGCTGCCGTCCATCAGCGAGGGGAACGGCAGTTTGCGCCGCCAATAGAAGCCGGATTTCCAATATGTTCCGTCAACACGGAGATTGATGTCTGCATAGGACAGCTGACCAATATCTTCGTGCTCGATGATGCTCTTGATTTTGTAATATGCAGGGAAATAGCGTTTCTGCGTGGCGACATGGACTTGCTGTCCCAGCTCATTCTTTCGGTCCCGAATTGCCAGCAGATCCTCCAGATTCAGTACCGGTGGCTTGGCCATGATTACATCTTTTCCGGATTCGAGCGCAGCCATCACCCGGTCTACACGCCCACCAGGAGCAGTTGCTTCAATGATCCCGTCTGCCTCCACCTGCGTCCAAGAGAGATCGGAACCGTCAAAAAAACGGTCGTCCGATAGATCAAAGCGTTTCTTGGCACGTTCCAATGCCTCTGGATTGCTGTCGACGATCGCAACGATTTCCAGATCACTGAGCTCGCAAGGTTCCGGCCACTGCCCTCCGAAGCCCTCAATGCCTAATAAAATAACCTTTTTCAAACTTTAGTCCTCCAATTGTGTTTTCTGTATATCCGGCCATTTGATTTTTTCCAGGACGATCTGCGCATCCAGCATGCGGGTATCGACTCGCGGCATTCCCAAGGTGCGATCCGGCAAATTGCCGTGCTCGTCAGATCCACCCGTAGACAGGAGCTTCCAGTGTGAACAGTAGCTGAGCAGATACTCTGTCAACGCCGGTGTGTTCTGTGGATGGCAGCACTCCACTCCGTTGATCCCTGCTTTTCGGAGCCCATCTAGATGGGCGGGAAGGGTCTGCCGGGCCCACCCATACGCGCCGGGATGGGCAAGCACACACAGCCCGGTATCTTGGATCGCTGCGATTGCATTGTCCGCAGCCAGGAACGAAATCAAGCCCGCATCCAACTCTTCCATCAGCCTCAGATAGTCGAATCCGTCCCTGCAGATGCCGACGTTCTTAAGAAAGCTCAGAAGCTTCCATCCTCCCTCTCTCCGGTCCCATTCGTATTTCCTGTATCGGTCCTCTGTGCCGGGGGGAAGCATCGTTCTTTTCTCCAATTTGTGAAGCACACGACTGTCATATTCCTGACGCGCCGCCAGATTGTACTCCACGGCGGATCGCAAGGGAGCGCTCTTCGGATCAATTCCGTATCCCAGCAAGTGAATCAGCTGCCCCTGCCACAGAGCAGAGACCTCAATGCCGGGAAGAAACGCAAGCCCCCGTGAAAGTGTGCGCTCGTACGCCTCTTCGAGGCCGGCGACAGTGTCATGGTCTGTTACGGCGCATAAACCAATACCCGCCGAAGCAGCCTTATCCATGATTTCCGCCGGATCGTCCGAGCCGTCTGAGGCCGTCGTATGCAGATGCAGGTCCATGCGCAGGCCGTTCTGCAGCAGGGTCTTATGGGCTTCGTCCACCGCCGCGCGGTACAAGCCGTGGCTATCGCGCCTGTACATATCCCGGGCACGGACGAAATGGCCTTCCCAGCGTTCCCGAAAACGTTGTTCCGTGTCATCGGTCCGGTTGCTTAGCGCGTTGCCGCAAACTGGGCAGCATCCCGCCCCAGTCGGGATAACTGGGTCTGCGCCTCCGTCGCAATGAAAGCAGACACGACGCGCGAGAGCGCGGCGCAGGGCGGTCTCGCGGTCTGTCGATAGGTACAGAAAGGAAATATCATACGCTTGGGGCAGTTCTGACATGACCCATTCAAGCTGTGCCGTGTTTCCCGGAAATCCGTCGAACACAATGTGTGCCGCAGTCTCATGGGCTCTGAGGAAAGTCCGAACGGCGGCAAAAACACGTTCGTCATCAAGGAGGGTTCCGACAGGAGGGAGCGATATCCTGCCTCGCATTGGTTCAAACCAGTGCCGCACAGAAAAACGAGGAGCGTCCATGCCCAGCGCCAGTGTGCTCTTCCCGCTACAGGGAGGACCGCAAAGAATCGTCAGCGCCTTCATTTCGCGCCTCGCAGATGCTCCAGCATTGTCTCTACGACGCGCAGGTCCTGAACGGCCTGCTCAGGTGACAATCTCTTTTCCTCCGGTTTTGCGCCATCGAGGCTGTCGAAAACGGCTCTGATCATCATGGCGAAGGGGTTGCCATAGCCGGCCCTTAATTCACTTTGGCCCAGCCCGTTCGTCCCATCCTTGACACGAAGCCGCGCCATGCTGACGCCGAGGAACGGACATCCCGGCTCATAGCAGAGGAGCCTGTCCCGGCAGATGACGGTATAGCTCTCATTCCAATCCCAAGGCGCGTCAAAAAGAGGAACCAGCGAAAAACTCACCGGCGTGCAGCCCGTGCTGAAAACAGCAGAAATACTCAGTTTGCCTGCCCGCACTCGTCGAACACAGGCATCTACAGAATAATCTCCTAATAAAGCATGGAGAAGATTGATCTGATGAATGCCCAATTGGAGCAGAAGCTGGCTCTCCGGCCGCAGCTCTGTCTGTCCGACAAAGAAGTCATCCCATGCCTTGCTGAGCATCTGTTTGGAAACCGCTTTTTCCTCAGCGCTCCCCTTTTGAATGGGGAAGAGGGGGTCGCACCACTTTTTGTTGTTCCCCGCGAGGCACTGCACGTTTACGCTCAGTATTTCCCCGGCCGCTCTGATCTGTTCTGTGAATGCTTCAAACGTTGGATCGAACTGCTTCATGTAACAGGCATAGAGCTTCACGCCCTTTTCTCTTGCGCGCGTTACCAGTGCCGCAGCATGCGCCGAACTCCAGCACAAAGGCTTTTCCACGCATACACTGATCCCTTCATCTATCAAGCGCTGTACGATTTCCTCGTGGTCATGCGTCAGGACGAAGACAACCTGCGGTCTCCGCGCAATCAATTCCTCGATAGAGGACACTGCCAGACACTCCGGTTGACCAAACACTGCAGTGCTCTTGCGGGCAAGAGATTCCGAAATATCGCACAGCGCAGCGAGTTCTGTCCGTTCATCACAAAGTAGGGCCGGGATATATTGCGTCTGGGCGATCTTTCCCAATCCAATCACGCCAACTCTGTATTTATCCACCATTGTTGTTCCTCCAATTCTGGATCACCTCTGTAGCGTTCTGTTTTCCGACATCGATCATCATGATTTTTTCTGGAGGCAGAAGCTCTGATAAGAATGACAGCTGCTGTCGGAACAGCTCACAACGCTGCCCAAAAAAAGCCTCGTCATCCTCTGCACGGCGAGCCAACGGTCCACCGCAATATGGACAGCGTACAGCAACCGCAGGAACAGGGAGACCCGCCCCATTTTTCAGCTCACAGGCCGGACAGACCCGCCGAAGCGCAATACGCGCCAGGATGCTGTCCGGCTCATCGTCAAGGACAATGACTCGGTCGAGCTGTCTCCCTGCCCTGTCCAACTGCCGCTTCATGCCATGAAACTGTACATGGTTGATCGGGAAGCCTTCGATGACAAGAAAGTCTCCGGCGTCCAGCGACTTCAGGAATTCCGCGAAGATCTGCTCTACAACGGAGTCCGGCATAAATGCCTTGGGGCGGACAATGTTGTTTTCCCGCAAATATCTGCCCAGTTCACTGTCGCCTTGCAGCAGCTGCATTGTGAACAATCTGACAGAAAACTGCCGGAAATGAACATTCGAGCTTTTTAGCCGATGCAGAACGGTGCTTTTTCCGACGCCTGGCATTCCCAGGAGGATTACCGTGTTGCCCATACTGCTCACGCTCCGCAGGGTCGGTCTTCTGCTGCGGCAAGCGTTTCCCGGACGATTGCGTGAAGCCCGCGGCGCAGCACCTGCTCCGGGATCGTGAGGGAAGGAGTGATCCGAACAACATTTTTGATACAGGAGGCAAGAACGCCCGCCTTCACATATCGGCGGCATAAGTCGATGCAAGTCTCCCTGTCCCGCATGGCAATTCCCAGCAGCGCTCCCCGTGCCCGGATCTCCATGACCAGGGCACAGTCCAGCAGAGGCAGGGTCGCTTCCCGGAATACGGGTTCGATCAGACGGACGGCTCGCTCCGGCAGGTGTTGTGATTTCAGTTCCTCTATGGTCTGCCGGACCGCTCTGCAGGCCGGCGGATTGCCGCCAAAGGTCGTGCTGCCTTTGACGGTCCAAACCTTCTCTTCGACGCTGCTGTGACACATCAGCACCGCAAAGGGAATACCATTCCCCAGGCACTTACCGATGGTCATTATGTCCGGAATGACGCCTTGGGACAGGCAGGCGCTGTAGGCCCCGGTTCGTATGGAAGTGAGGTATTCATCCGCAATCAGCAGGATGCCGAAGCGGTCACACAGTGCCCGCAGCTGCGGCAGAAACCCCTCGGGCGGCGCAATGACCAATTTGCCTAGAATCGGCTCCACAAACACGCCAGCCACCTTCGTGCCATTGTCTGAAGTCAAAAGATTCTCCAATGCGCGGAGGGTTTCTTCCGCTTCCCGGTCATCGGCAGGATAGGGCAGCTGATGGTAGTTCGGCAGTCGAGTTCCATTATAGGGTTTCATGCTGCACAAGGAAACCGTTGCCCGGGTTCTTCCATGGTAACTCTTTTCAAAAGAGCAAAAGCCGTCTTTCCCTGTGATGGCAATGGCATATCGGATCGCGCCTTCGTTTGCTTCGGTTCCTGCGGAATAAAACTGAAACGCAGTGTATCCGGGAAACAAGTCCTGCAATTCCAGACACAGCTGTACACGCTCTGTGGTAGCATAGCTAACGGCGTTCAGAGGGAGTCCGCAGGAAAAGGCATTCAGCGCGTGCTGCGATACATGTCCAAGGGGGAGATTGAGCGTACCGTTGAAATCGATATATCTTGTCCCGTCCACATCAATGAGCTCGTCTCCCTCTGCCCGGGAGAAGCAGATATCCTCAATGGTCTGCGTATGCCCGAGGCCATGGTTATAGAGGCTCTTTTCGATCTTGGAAAGCTCAACGGAGTTTGCGCATAAAACCGAATCCTGCATGGTATTATCCGTTCCTCCTTTTGTTGTGTCGGTCCAACGTTGCTTCTTCCTCCTGTTCGCAAAAGCGATACAGCGCCGCGTGCTTTTGAAACAGCAGCCCGTAGCCTTCGCGCACAAGCTCATCAACAGGTTTACCCGTATTGGCGCTGATCTGACGCAATCTCCGATACCGCTCCCAGTCCACGGCGCCTTCCTGGGTATAGTGATATCCTGTTTCTGCCGCTGCATAAGAATGGCGTCCGTGATCTTTCGCCCAGCGCACTGCGCCATCGGCCAACTCCAGCAACTGCGCGGCAGTATTCGCGGTAGCTGGATAAGAAGCGATCCCTGCGCTGTAAGTAACATGGAAGGGTCCCTGCTCCAACTGAGCGCCAACCGGGGTCCGCTCCAGCATTTGCAGTACGGAAGACGTGAATGCAGTTTCTTCCTTTGGATCCCACATTCCGATACATATAATCGTTACATCATCCCTTGTGCCGTGGGGAATCACGATACAGCTTTCGCTCTCATACTGCTTCAGCAGTTTGCCTATCTCCTCGAGCACCGCAAGTTTGACGTCGATGCCGCAGCTGCGGATCTCTTTGGACTTGTCCATATCCAGCTGGAGTATAGTCAAGGGGCGTCTGGGTTCCGCATTGATCAGATCTTCTATCATTCGTGCCGCTGACGCTTCGATTGCCGAATCCGCAAAGACCCGGGAAAGATTTGCTTCGTTGGTGTCGTTTTTGTTTTTTGGATCTGTACGAAAATCTGCCATTATTCCGGCCTCCAAATTCCAATTGTTTGCAGCTTCTGTCGTGCGATTCGGACGCCTGTGCGGACCGCTGTCTCAATACGCTCTCCCTGCTCCAGGTCCGACAGAAGACCTGCTGTGAAGCAGTCCCCAGCGCCGCAGGTATCCACCGGAGATTCCAGAGGTTCTACGGGAATTTCCAGCAGATCTGGGCAATCATGGGAAAACAGCAGTACGGCCTTGTCCCTGTCTGTCAGGAGAGCGTGACGATAGCCCCGCTCCAGGCAAAAATATCCCAGCGTTTTTTTCTCCGCGTAATCCATGTCTTTTGCGTTTACAAGAGCGCAGAAGCCGGGACGTTCCACTGCGGCGATACACCGAGTGAGTTCATCCGGATTGCCGCACCAGAGGTAATAACCGAAGTCGTGGATCATCCGCCAGGCAGGCCGACCGGCCAGAACCTCCAGCAAGGTTTCATAGCCGGGGAAGAGCGGCAGATAACCGCAGCAAGGGCTGTCCGGCAAGCGAAGGATCTGATCAGCCAGTTGCGAGACACCCACATTTCCCGCACGGATGCTGATACGCTCCGGTTGCTTGGCATGGAGCGTGACAAGCGAGGTTGCCCGGCCCTGTTGGCACGGCAGAAAAGGAGCGAGGTCCCATACCGACGAGCTCAGCCAACGACCTGCAGCATCGTCTCCGCAGGCGCCCAACAGGACAGGAGGATGCCCGAGCGCACGCATCTGTGCAGCGATCATCCCGCTGCCGCCGCCAGCCTCTCGTCTGATTATTTGTCCTGCGTCGTTCAGAAAGACGTGAAGAGCGAGCTCTCCGCAGACTACAGTACTGCCGGTGACGGCAAAGCTGTGTGCAATCTTCCTGCACAGCACATCCTCCGGCATCTTCGCCAAATCGCTGCGGATGACCTCGAGCTCCCAATCTCCGCGATAGCCGCCGTTCCGAAGGCGAAATACGATCTCTGCAAAAGGAATACGGCCCTCTCCGGGAAATTCACGTTCATCCTGGTCGATTGCAATAAGGTCTGCTAGGTGAACGCTGCCCGTCAAAGGAGCCATGGCCTCTACGTCCGTCTGATTGATGCCGTCCGCAAAACAGTGCGCAATGTCCAACGTAAGCGTAAGCCAAGGAGAAGCAACCTCCCGGATCAGCTCTGCAGCCTCGTCAAGATCGGTAAGGGATGAGATGTGACGCATCGAGCGGTGCAGCGGCTCCAGACTGAGCCGAACACCGTACCTGGAGGTGCACGACACGGCAGCACGCAGTAGTCGGAGTCTGTCGGAGCGCTCGACCGCGGCTCGGCCTGTGTTGATGAGAACAACACACAGCCGCCCGATCCCATGTACGGCAGCTTTTGCAGCGTTCTCCCCAATCGACTCCAAACAGCCCGGAATGTCACACTCATCCAGAAAAAACGCGCCGACAGCAGGAATATTCAGAGCATACCACTCTGTCAGCGCGTCTAATGCAGGATCGTCTAAATGGCTTGGCTCGATGCTGATTCCATCGCAGCCGGATCTTGCAGCCAGAGAGAAGATCTCCTGCAGCGATCGTCCATGCAGCATAAAGGCGTTAAGTATTCTCATTACAAAAGGTTTCTCCGAAAAAAAGCGATGATTCTTTCAGAACCTGCTCTGCGCCAAGCATACAGAGCCGTTCCAATGTCTGCATATCACAGCCCGGAAGGTGTTGTGTTTCCCCATTCTGCTTCTGAAAAAAGCGAAGCCCAGACGTTCCGTCCGTGCTGTCTATCCTTGCTTCAAAGATCGATGGGGCCAGGCAGATCGATCTCTTTTCCTCCGAATCCACCGGCCCGCTTTCCCGCAGCTTCACATAGGCGTACGTCTCCCCGTCAGAAAGCGTATATCGATCCGTGCGCCACTCTCCCTCTGCAATTCCGCGTATGCAGATCAGGCAGACGCCGCCGGCACTTTTTTCCAGTACTGCAGAAAGGCTCTGCCCGTGTTGAATCGTCTCACGCAGCAGGGGGCTTCCAATGGCGTGATAGATCGCGCAGGCTAACGTCCGGCGCGCCATCCCTCGCTCCGGGAAGTCCGGCAGCAAGAAGACTGCAGCGCCGTCTCTGTAAACGCCACGGGTCTTGACTTCTGGTGCATAGCGCGCCTGTGTCCCGTACAGCGCAATCATTTCGATGCTCCTCTGTATCGGATGCGGGCCAACAATCGTTCCAGTTGTTCTTCCGTCGTACCGTTTTCACGAAAGACGCATCTTGGTTTGCCGTGAAAATCGGAGCCGCCGGTGACTATCAGCTCCAGCGTACGCGCCAAACTGAGCAGCTTTGCCCGCATGTCTTCGGAGTTTAGGCGATGGTACACCTCGATCCCGTCCAGTCCCAGCCGTGCAAGCTCCGTGATGGTCAGAAACAGCGCCGTTTCATCCACGAACTCTTCCGCTTTGTATGCGCGGATCCAGCCTGGGTGCGCCAGAATGACAGCGCAACCGTTTTCATGAGCAAGGCGGATCAGTTCCCGGCAGTCAATATAGCTACGGTAACGTTCTTCATCCGGGATCTGCGGCAGCCAGATTTCACGGGCTTCTTCCTCGCTGCATCCGCACGCTGCAACGATTTCCCGAGCCAGCGGAGCGCGCGTCAGCATATATTTTTCCGACGGCGCTGCCGGATCGTGGATCGCATAGATATCCTCCATCGGACGGGTCACGGCTCCGGCGGCGCGGGCAGCCGTATACAGTCTGCGGATGTGGGTATTTCTCGGTAGATTTGGGTCATAGAGTCCGGATCGGAAGTAGAGCTGTTCCGGGCGTTCCGCGTAGACCAAAACATGGAACTTCAGACGTGGCCGGCTTTTCGGTACATAGACCGTGCTGAACTCGATCCCAAACAGAGGAAGATTGAGTCCCAGCTTTTCTGCTTCCTTCCGCAGCAGCAGCGGAGAGCTGTGCAGACAGTTGTGCTCGGTGAACACCAGGCTGCGAATACCGGCGTCTGCGGCGCGGCGCAGGACTTCCGTTGGGGTCAGCAGGCCATCCGACACAAGGCTGTGTACATGCAAATCAATCCCCGCCACCCCGGATGCAGGGCTCGGAAGCACAGGCGCTGTGAGCGCGTTTTTGACCAGCCGCTCTGCATCGTCGTCATAAAGGTAGGAAGCGGGATCGATCCAGCTCGTGTAAAGCACATTGTCCGGCATATAAATTAGCCTGCGGATCTTTTGATCCGGATCGGGTTCCTCATCGGCACAGCTTAATGAAATGCGGGCGTCCGTACTCTCGAGTTCGTAGATGACTGAATCGGACTTGTGATGGGAATAGATCAGGGTACAGCCGCGCTTCTGCAACCGCAGCATAAGCGTCTCCAACAGGGCCGGACCTACGTTCTCCGGCTTGGGAGGCACGCGAAAAATAAACTGCCGTACTCCTTGGGTCAAACCCCAGCGCAGATATTCTTCTGCTCCGTCGGCGTCATGCAGCCCCTCCGGGCAGAGGAAGCAGCTGAAGCGGACCTGGATCCCGCTGCTCAGCAACGCAGGCAGCACAGCGCGAATCTTCGTGATGTTATCCATGCCCATAACGGACATGTTCCGCTCGGGACGATAATCTACGACGCTGATGGAAATTTCTGTAATACCTGCATTGCGCAGATGTACATAGAGAGGCGCTTCTTCTCCCTTGTAAATGACGCTTTTTCCCAGCAGCAGGCCGTTCGTATGCAGCCTGATCTGGGAAAAAGCACCCTTCTTCAGCTTCTCTGCTAAAGGCAGCAGTTCCTTCGGACGAAGCGTCGGCTCTCCGCCCGAGAGTCCCGCTCTCCAGATTCCCGCTTTGTGGGCAAGTCGGATTGCCCGTTCCAGGCACGGATGCTCTGCACTGACATACGTGCCGGTGCGCATGAAGGTCTGCCGGTTATAGCAGAAAAAGCAGTCGGCATTGCAGGATGCAGTACAGTTGATCGTGAGAATCGCATTCGGGTTGACGGCATAGTATGTGCCTTCGTCCTCTACCAGCACGGCCTTGCCGATGATCTGACCGGCTGCAGCGACGAAGCCGACCCCTTGAGAAACCGGTAATTTTAGTTGCTTATCATTCATATCTCTCTCGCGTTGACATCAGAATTCGTCCGATAAAGCGTGATTTGCTAGGATCACTTGATCTACCGCTTCTATGAGCAGCTGGTCCTTCGCTTCGGCTCTGTCCCGGGATACCACGTCAATCAGGTAGTTCTGCTGATAGGACACGCCAATTTTCAGAGTCTTGTTCTCTTCGCGGGCGTCCGTATCCTGCCGGACGGCATAGAGTGCGCCGAAAAGCGCAGGAGCTATCGCGCCCTCTTTCGGAAGCGCGCCATGGAATCTCACCTGGAATTCTGCAGAGAGCTCATGGCAAAAAACGCGGGCTGCCTCCTCGCTACAGCGGGAAAACAAGAGAGCCAGCAAATCCACATCCAAAAATCGGCATTCCAGATTCCCAATGTGGGAAAACTCCTCCTCCAAAGTATGCCGCAATGAGTCGATGCTACAGTTTAGGTCCGGTGAAAACTGCTTGAGTTGGGATTTCCATTCACTCTTGCGAACGAAGGCCAGCCAGTATTCTTCTCCGGCTTCCTTTTTTTTTCGAATGGATTTTTCAAGATAAACGCACTGCTGACGGTTGAGAAAAACCGCCTGTTCCATGCTGTCGGAAGCGCTGTACGATCTCATTGGTAACCTCCTTGTATCTTTCCCATTCCGGGGCTCAAATCACGATGTTTACCAGTTTGTTCTTGATCACGATGATGCGCTTGACCTGTTTACCCTCCAGAAGCCTTATGATTTTGTTCTGCTTAAGTGCGGCTTCTTTCAATTCTTCCTCGCTGCTGTCGGCGGGCATCATCACGCGGTCTTTGATTTTTCCGCAGATCTGTACCACGATTTCATACTCCGCCTTCTCTGTTTTCTTCTGATCAAACTCGGGCCACTTCTGGTTGAACAGAGAATACTCTTTTCCGAGCCCCTCCCACATCTCTTCTCCGAAATGCGGGGCAAAGATGCCGAACAGTTTCACAAAGGTCTCCAGCATTTCCCGTTCAAAGGCCGTGTTTCGCTGCTCAGAGCTCTGGTATTTTGTAATTGCAGTGCAGAATTCCATCAGACGCGCAATGGCCGTGTTAAACTGGAAGCGTTCCACGTCTGCTGTCACACTCTTGACGGTGGAGTGGCGGACACGATCCGTCTCACGGTCACTCTTATAGGGAGTCGCATCGTTCTCTCTCGCCAAGAAAGTGTTTATCATACGACCGATCCGGTCAAAGAATTTAGCAATGCCCTCGATGCCGCTGTCCTTCCATGCTCCTCCTTGGGCGTACTCGAAGCCAAAGGCCAAGTAGGTGCGGAACACATCGGAACCGTATTTTTTCACATATTCGTCGGGAGCGACAGTATTGCCCCGAGTCTTGCTCATACGTGCGCCGTCAGGCCCTAAAATGACGCCTTGGTGGACCAGGGAGGGATACGGCTCGTCTCCATATACATAGCCCATGTCACGCAGTGCTTTGTAAATGAAGCGGCAATAAAGCAGGTGCATCGCAGCATGCTCAATGCCGCCAACATATTTGTCAACAGGCATGATACGCTTGGCAGTGTCTTCTCCCCAAGGCGCGTCTTCTCTTGTATTCTCCAAGTAACGAAGCTGATACCAGGAAGAGCAGACGAACGTGTCCAGCGTATCGGTTTCTCTCTGAGCCTCGCCGCCGCAACAGGGACAAGTGGTATGGATGAATTCCTTACAGGTCTTCAGCGGGGACTCGCCTGTGGGCATGAAGCTGACATTGTAGGGCAGTTTTACCGGCAGGTCCTTTTCAGGGACAGGCACGATGCCGCACTTATCGCAGTAGATAATCGGGATCGGGCAACCCCAATAACGCTGGCGGGATACAGACCAGTCCCGAAGACGGTAGGTCGTCTTGAGCCCGCCCATACCGATGGCGCTGAGATCGTTTGTAATGGCTTCCCTGGCTTGCTCAAAATTCATCCCATCATATTTGCCGCTGTTGATTAGGATGCCTTTCTCACAGAAGGGAAGCTCGGGCTCGTTCTTTCCGTCATAGATGACGCACCTGATCGGCAAACCGTACTTGACAGCAAAAGAATAATCGCGATCGTCGTGGGCGGGCACTGCCATAACCGCGCCGGTGCCGTAGCTTCCTATGACATAATCACCGACCCACACGGGAACGGATTCTCCGGTCAAAGGATGGATGGCATAGGAACCTGTGAAAACGCCCGTTTTTTCAATGTCCGCAGCGGTGGAGGTGCGCTGGATCTCGTTTTTGCTGAGCGCATCCTGCACATAAGCGTTTACGGCATCCAGATACTCCGGTGTGGTGAGGCGCATGGTCAAGGGAGATTCAGGCGCAAGTACCACATAGGACAAGCCCATCAGCGTGTCTACACGTGTGGTAAATACCGAAATGACATCGTCAGAGTCCTTTACCTTGAAGTGAACCTCTGCACCTGAACTGCGACCGATCCAATTGCGTTGGATCGCTTTGGTGCGTTCAGGCCAATCGAGTTTCGTGTGACCCTCCAAGAGTTCGTCGGCATATTTAGTAATCTTCAGGAACCACTGGGTCATATTGCGCTGCTCCACGGGGTTGTGGCAACGTTCACACTCACCGCCTTGTGCCTGTTCGTTAGCCAGCACGGTGTTACAGTGACTGCACCAGTTGACCAGCGCTTTTTTCTTATAAGCAAGGCCGTGCTTGTAGAGCTGCAGGAACAACCATTGGGTCCATTTATAATATGAGGGATCGCAAGTCTTAATTTCATGGGACCAATCATATGTACAGCCAATTGCAGCCAACTGCTTCTCCATAGTGGCAATATTCTCTTCAGTGGAATCCTTGGGATGGACACCCGTCTTAATGGCGAAGTTTTCTGCGGGAAGGCCAAAAGCATCAAAACCCATAGGGTGGAACACATTGTAGCCTTGCATTCGCTTCATGCGCCCCCAGCTGTCAGGGAGACTATAATTCCACCAATGTCCCATATGTAACTTGCTTGCGGACGGATAGGAAAACATTTCCAGTAAATAAATCTTAGGATTTGGTGAATGTACATCAAAATGATACAATTCAGTGTCAGCCCATTTCTTCTGCCATTTTGCATCCATCTCCGGATGATAGCTGATTTTTTTCCAATTGCTCATATTTTCGCTCCGATTTTTATAGAATATTAGTATGATGTTGCGGTCTATAATTGATTGTGAAATACCAGTCTATACCTGCAAACGCAACTTTTAGGGGTATTGTTAGCCCCTCTTTCTTTTGAGTTATAGCAATATCTACAACAGAGATTGCGTTTTAGCAAAAGAAAGGCGGCATCTTTTGTTACAGTGCAGAATTCTTTGTTCCCCAATGCCCCATTTTTTGGAAGCGTCTTTTATCGTCATATACTCATCCATTCGACTTCTCCTTTAAAAGCAAACAGGCACTGCAGAGAAATCCGACTACGTCCAGCTTCTGCAACTGGCTGCTCGTGTTGAGTCTGATGATTTGTTTCCGCCAGCTTTGCCAATACAATTTTACTCCAAACTTCGAACAAAGTCAACACTTTTTTCCATGTTCTTTTTGCCTGAGTCTGTGCCGTCCCTCTGGTGTCAGTTCTGATCAGGAACTCGTCCGGATCATGCAGTCGGGATTTCCAATGAACAGCGAGAATTCTTTCCAGTGGGGTATAGATGCCTATTGCCCTTTCTCTTTCAGCGCGGCCTTTACCCTTTTGTCAGCTTGCCGACGGCGGAACTCCCGCTGGTTTTTCGCGTTCCGGGCCTTCTGACACTCAGGCATGTCGCAATACTGCTGGCTCCGCTTGCTGCGGATGAAGAAGCGCCCACAGTTGTGGCAGCGCATCATGATCCCTTCGAGCCGCTGTTCTGTAAATCCTTTCTGCTCCAGAGGCGGGTCTTCGTAGAGCATCCGCGCCAGTGTGTACCAGGCAATGTCGAACACAGAATCTACGTCCGCCGCGAACACGAGCGTATTTGTTTTTGCGTTTCGTTTCAACCGGAGGCGGAAGTCAGGAATGTAATCTATCAGACGCTCCTGCAACTGCTCAAAATCGTCATACGGTTCTCTTGCAAAGACTCCGTCGGGCGTCTGAATCTCTGGGTGCGTAGAGAGGTATTCATTATAGAGTTTCATTTCCGCAAGGAGATTGCCCTTCGCCGCGCTGACGTCAATATCGGGGATTTCGTCGTTGCGTTTGTACCGCTCGAAAATGGAATCCGACTCCAAAATGCCGCCCTTCATGGTACAGATTGTAGGAAGGGCCGTTATCGGCGATGCAGAGCGCTTCCATTGCAATATATAGCCGTGCGGCGTTGTAGAGCTGTTCTAAGTCCTTCATGAACTGGGCCACAGTGAATGTGGCGTCACGGACCAGAAGGTTCGCATCAATAGAAGAAATATCAAACGCCTGGTCATTGAGCGCACGGTACAGGTAGTCGATCCGGTACGGGTGCATATGCTCCCTGCACCAGCCGATAATCAGATCATAGTAAGGCGTCGGCTCATCGAAATCATCAATGCGCCGCGCCAGGTTACACAAGCTAATCAGAATATCCTTTCCCGTCATACCGCCTTTCGGATTCATATCCGGAGGGCTTTTTTTATTAATGACGGGCTGCGCGGGAAACTCCGGGTCCTCCGGACTGACCCATACATAATCAGAAAAACGGATGTGGTGATATACAAGCTGCCCAACGCCGCCGATTTCCCCAAAGCCGAGGAAGTCGGTGCTGATATCAGCTTTTGATTCGTTGTCCCAGCTATATGACATTTCAGGTTCCTCCCTGTTTCACATAATCGTAACCGTAAGCGGTAGCGATTTGATTATGCTTATATTATATGCTACAATAGCATCGAAATCAAGAGGGAATTGAAAAAACTCTTGAATCCCCCGGCGGATGTCCTTCGTAAAATGGTTTCCCGCACCTAGGGGAGAAGTCTACCCGGAGGGAGGCATCAGCGTATGAAAGAGCGGGAACGACAGCGGAAGAACCGGAAGCTGAAGCATACAGAGGAGCGGATTGGGAAATGCGACTGCTGTGGGGTCAAGGATCTGACCATCTACAACGCGGTCGAGATGATCCGCACGGGCGGCAAAGCAGAGATCGCCCTGAGATAAAACACATGGCCATCGGCTCATTCGCCCGGTGGCTTCTGTTATTCTGAGAGGAAGGAGAAGGGCTATGGAAAAAGCAACGATGAGCGTGCAGGAGTTGTCTTCGCAGATGGGCATCAGCCTGCCAAAAGCATATGAGCTGGTCAAGCAGCCGGGATTCCCCGTCCTGCGCGTCGGGATGCGGATACTGATTCCCAGGGAAGCGTTTATGGCATGGCTGTTTGACCATGCGGGAGGAGCCTATGGAACAGAAAGTCGTCAACATTGAGGGTCTGCTGAACTACCCGGTCGCGATAAAAGACTTGCCATTCTGTGACTGGCGTTTTGAAACGCGGGATGACGATATCACAAAAGTCCCCTATGACCCCATGGCAGGACAGCGGGCGCGCATCGACGTACCGGGCGACTTCGCTTCTCTGGCTGACGCACTGAGGGAGATTTCTCATTACGATGGCATCGGCATACGGGTTTCCGGGAATGTTGGGTGCATCGACCTGGACGATTGCGTTCTGCCAGACGGTTCTTTGACGGAGAACGCACAGAAAGTTCTGGAGATGCTGCCGGGCGCCTGGGTGGAGTATTCTCCCTCCGGTCACGGGCTGCACCTGTTCTTCATCGTCCCGGAAGGGTTCGCCTTCAATGTGGAAACGTACTATGTGAACAACCGCAAGGTACACATGGAGAACTACTTCCCCGGCTATACCAACCGCTTTCTGACGGTGACGGGCAACGTGTACCGCGAGGATACGCTTGAGGTGAGCGCCGATGCGCTTCTGCTCTTCCAAGACACTTTTATGAAGCGTCCGGAGTCCAGCAAGCTGAACGTGGCGCTGCCGGAGGGCGGCTCTGTTCTTACGGACGCGGAGGTGCTGTTCAAAGCGGCCAGAGCGGAAAACAGGCAGAAGTTTATGGATCTGTATCTGGGAAACTGGGAGAAGCATGGATTCCCGTCCCATTCCGAGGCGGACCTTGCGCTGTGTTCCATGCTGGCATTCTACTGCCGCAGCGACGGAGTGCAGACAGATCGTATTTTTCGGGAGTCCGCCTTGATGAGCGATAAATGGGATGAGCGCCGGGGCAAAACTACCTACGGTGCGCTCACGATAACCAAGGCGATCAACGGGTGCAAAGCCTTTTATGAGCCTGATTATCATCCAAACGCAGCGGAGGAGTTTGCCGCAGACCATGCGGAGATTTCCGATGCTGATGCCGAAGCATTATCTCGGCAGCAGGCCATTGACGCTCTGCTGACCGAGAAGTGCGGCATCGACATGGCGCTGTCACCGGAATACCTCTCCCACGCCGCCTGGGCGTATCTGAACGATACGGCGTGGTATGTGAAGCTGAAAAACCACGTTCCAAAAGAGGTCGGGGTTCGGGCCTTTGAGCGGGAGGTCCAGAAGCAAGTCAAAGCGGAGTTTACCAACAACACCAAAACGCCGGTACAGAGGCTGGCGCTCAAAGGCGTATCGATGCCGGGAATGCTGGTTCCCGAAAACTGGATTGTGGACAATACCGGCATCCGGCATATGGAGATGGTGTTCGGTGAGCTGAAGCCCGTGCCGGTTTCCGCCGAGCCGCTGTTCGTATCCAGCAAGCTGGTCAACGTGGATGACGGCACGGAGAAGTTGGAGATCACCTTCCGGCGTAACGGGAAGTATAAGAAGCTCATCGCGCCGAGGGCGGATATGCTCAACATAAAATATGCGGACGACGGCTTTCCGGTATCATCGGGCACAGCGTCAACGCTGACGCGATATATCTCCGAAATGGAAGCCGTCAACAGCCGCTCCATACCAATCCAGCGGTCCATCCGCAGGGCGGGCTGGGTCGGAAATGAGTTTTATCCGTACAGCCTGAAAGGCGGTATCGTGGCGCAGTCGGACGGCAGCGAGACGGAACGTATTCTGGACGCCCTGCGGAAACAGGGCGACGAAGCGGTATGGATGGCTGCGACGGCGAAGGTGCGCGCTTTTCCTTTTGCTAGGGCTATGCTGGCGGCGAGCTTCGCCTCTCCGCTTCTGGAGAAGCTCCAGCACAGGAACATCTATATCCATTTCTGGTGTGATTCCCGCAGCGGTAAGACAGGGACGTTGAAATACAGTATCAGCGTCTGGGGCAATCCTCGTGTTCTGGTATCGAAGTATTACTCCACCATCGTTGGTATGGAACGCTTCTCCGGAACGCTGAAGCACCTGCCCTTTGCGCTGGACGAGCTTCAGACGCTGAACCAGAAGCGGATGACCGTCAATGATGTGGTCTATACCATAGGAAATGGGGCTTGAAAGGCAAGAGGGTGCGTCGGCAGCGGCATCCAGCATGTGGAGGAATGGAACAACTGCATTATTTCCACTGGAGAGCAGCCTATGAGCTCAGACAGCTCCATGGACGGCGTGAACACACGGTTGATGGAACTGAACGCAGTGCCGGTTCCCGATGAAGGACTGACGCAGGAGCCTCACAGGGTCAGCGAAAGGAACTACGGCTTTGCCGGAGAGAAGTTCATTTGCTGGCTGGTGATGCACCTTGACCGGCTCCACGAGGACTATGAGCGAATCCACTCCGCCCTGAAAAGCAGCAACATCCAGCTCGATAACGTGGCGGTATTAGGCTTAGCTGATTACTACAGCAGCATCGCGGTGTTCGGGCTTTCGGAGGAGCAGGCTTTCTCTGAAGCGGTGGAGTTGTGCCGGACGCTTCTGAAGAATCTGGACGACAACGCGCCGAGGAATTCTACGGTCGCCGCCTGGGAGTTTATCACAGGCTGGGTCGCCTCCAACAAGGGGAGATTCTGCGGACGTACCGCATATCAGGAAGTCACGCCCGTCTACGGAGTGATCGAGAACAGCAGAGTCTATGTAATCGCCAGGGAAATGAACAAAGCTCTGGAGGAGGCTGGGTTCTCCAGCCGCAAATCCGTCAAGGGATTCCAAGAGCGCGGTTTCATCGAGACCTTCATAGACTCCGAGGGAAAGCCCAGGTCGCAGACCGGCAAACGGGTAAAGGGTGTGCTTACGAGAGTGTACGCGCTGAACCTGTCCCTCGACGCTTCGGCGGAAGCGGCTGAGGACTTTCTTGGAGAGCCGGACAACATCCCGTCGCTGACCGCAGAAACGCCGGATTTCCTGCGTTGAAGGACGAACACAGGTGGGTGTTGCCACTGTTACCGCATTTGACACCCATACACACCCCTATCCGTATAAGGTTATATTCGCCTAAAAAAGTGCAGAAATTAAGTTCTCCCTATAGGACTATATGTATTCTCAAAATAGTGGTAACAGTGGAAACAGTATAGCTCCTATGCGGATAAAACCACTGAATTCAAGGGCCCCCGCCTGTGTTCGTTACCCCCGGCAGTTACCATTCCCCCTGTGATCCTGTTACGCACAAACGGTAACGGGGCTGTAGCCCGGAGCCGGATTATCCAAAGAAGGAGCGAGATAATCATGCCCTACAAACCCATGAAGCCCTGCGCGTATCCCGGCTGTCCGAATCTGACGCACGGGCGCTACTGCGAAAAGCACCGGCGGCAGGCAAACCGCGATTACGATCAGTACCAGCGCGACCCGAAACACAAGCTCAGGTACCATAACGGTACTTGGGCTAAAATCCGGAAGCTCCAGCTTCAGCGCCAGCCCCTGTGTGAGCTGTGCCTGAAAGAGAAGAGATACACCAAGGCCACACTGACGCATCACATCCGTCCCGTGAACGAGGGCGGTACGAACGCGCCGGACAACCTGATGAGCCTGTGCGGTCCCTGCCACTCCCGGCTCCACGCCGAGCGCGGCGACCGCTGGCACAACCACTGAACGCTGCCGGAACCGCCTCTCAGACAGCGTTAAATCATCGAAGAGGGCTTCTTGCTCTCGGTAGCATCGGTGAGGGAGGGGGCGGGTCAAATCGCTGTGGAGAAGCGTTAAATCACCGGCGGCCTCCCTTCGTGCGCTAAAACGGCAAATCAAACAAGGGAATAGGCCGGAAGGAGAAATTTCATGTCAAAAGACTGTACGAATCGCGGCGGCACTCGCGCAGGTGCGGGACGAAAGCCCAAGCCGCTCGCGGAAAAAATCAAGGAGGGCATTCCTGCATCAGCAATGCCGGAGCCGCCGGAACTGACAGGTGTGGAGATGCCGGAGATCAAGTCATATCTCTCGGATGAACAGCGCATGGGCGAGCTTCAGGGAAAAGAGATTTTTGAGGAAACCTATCGCTGGGTTGCGCAGCACCGCTGTGAGCATATCGTCGGTACGCCGCTTATCGAGCAATACGCCATCACTATGGCACGAGCCATTCAGCTTAAGCGCATTACATCGGAATACGGCTTTATCTCTAAGCATCCAACGACGGGGGCTGCAATTTCGTCCCCGTTTGTATCCATGGCTCAGAACTATCTCAAACAGGCCAACATCATCTGGCAGCAGATATTCGGCATCGTGCAGGAAAACAGCCGGGAGCCTGTCACGGGCAATCCCCAGGACGATATGATGGAGCGGCTGCTTGGGATGTAATCGCAGAATCAGGAAGGAGGCATGATCCGAAATATGTATAAGTACACTCCGACAAGGTTCATGCTGCCCACGTCACATTACGACAAGGCGAAAGCGGACCGCGCCGTCAATTTTATACGGTGTCTCCGTCATACCAAGGGAGATTTCTATAATCAGCCCTTCCGACTGCTCCCCTGGCAGGAGACCGTTGTTCGTGATCTGTTCGGCGTTTTGAAGGCGGACGACACGCGCCAGTTCCGCACGGCATATGTGGAAACGGCAAAAAAGTCCGGGAAGACCGAGCTTGCCGCCGCTATCGCGCTGTATCTCCTCTGCGGAGACGGCGAGCAGCGGGCCGAGGTCTACGGCGCAGCGGCAGATCGTCAGCAGGCGTCCCTTGTGTATGCCGTTGCCGCCGACATGGTGCGCCTATGCTCGTCGCTTGACCGCAGGGTGAAGATACTGGAATCACGGAAACGGCTGGTCTATGAACCGACCAACAGCTTCTATCAGGTGCTTTCGGCGGACGCAAACAACAAGCACGGCTTCAACGTCCATGGCTGCATCATCGACGAGCTGCATTGCCAGCCGGACGACCGCCTGTTCAACGTCCTGACCAAAGGTGCGGGCGATGCCAGACGGCAGAGCCTTACGTTCCTCATCACCACAGCTGGAGACAATCTTCAATCTGTGTGCTATCAGCAGCACCAGAAAGCACAGGACATTCTGGACGGACGGAAAACCGACCCCACGTTCTACCCCGTCATTTTCGGTGCGAACATGGAGGATGACCGGACGTCGGAGGAAACCTGGGCAAAGGCCAATCCTTCCCTCGGCATAACGTTCACGATTGATAAACTGCGCGAGGCGTTTGAATCGGCACGGCAGAACCCCGTGGAGGAGAACAGCTTTCGCCAGCTACGCCTGAGCCAGTGGATCAAGCAGGCGGTGCGCTGGATGCCCATGGAGAAATGGGATGCCTGTGCATTTCCCATCGATGCTGAATCGCTCCGGGGCAGACCATGTTACGGCGGACTTGACCTTTCATCGACGCAGGATTTGACGGCGCTTGTGCTTGTGTTCCCGCCCGAAGAGGACGATGGGAAATACAGCATCCTGCCTTTCTGCTGGGTGCCGGAAGAGACGATAGACATCCGCAGCAGGAAGGATAATGTGAATTATGACCTCTGGAAGCGTCAGGGCCATATCCTCAGCACCGAGGGCAACGTCGTCGATTACGACTGTATCAAGCAGTTCATTCTCGATCTGCGGGAGCGGTACGACATCCGCGAGATCGCATACGACCGCTGGAATGCCCAGATGCTTGTACAGCATCTCAATGATGAGGGACTGGCGATGGTTCCCTTCGGGCAGGGCTTTGTTTCGATGTCCAATCCTACCAAGGACCTGATGCGCCTGACGCTGGAGCAGAAGCTGGCTCACGGCGGACATCCCGTACTGCGCTGGTGCATGGACAATATCGTCATCCAGACCGACGCCGCCGGGAACATCAAGATCAGCAAGGCGAAGGCTACGGAGAAGGTGGATGCCGCCGTCGCCCTGGTCATGGCTCTGGATCGCGCCCTTCGGAACGGAGGAACGCCGACCGAATCTGTATACGAAAACCGCGGGCTGCTGTTCATCTGACAGAGCCCGCGCTACTTTACCCCTAATGGGCTTTTCAAGCCCATTATAACATGCGTGTCAATAGCATGAGTGACGTGTTTTCAGGGAGCGCGGCTCCCGAGAAGGAGGTTTATATGGGCTTATTCAGCAGCATTTTCAAAGGAAAAGTGACTGATCGCACGGCGGGGAGCGGGTACCGTTTTCCCTTCGGCCAGAGCATCGCCGGGAAAACCGTCAACGAACGCTCCGCCATGCAGATATCCGCCGTCAACGCGGCGGTCCGCATCCTCGCGGAGAGCATCGCCAGCCTGCCCCTCTATGTGTATGAGAAGGGCAAGGACGTCAACCGCGTCAAGGCGGAGGATTCGGAACTGTTCTACCTGCTCCACGACAAGCCTAACCCGGAGATGACTAGCTTTATTTTCCGGGAGACGCTTATGACCCACATACTGTTGTGGGGTAATGGCTTCGCCCAGATCCTGCGCAACGGCAGAGGCGGGGTCATAGGGCTGTATCCACTTCTGCCAAACAAGATGAGCGTGGAGCGCGACGAGAAGGGCCAGCTCTTCTACCGCTATCTTCGCTATGAGAATGAGCCGCCCGCCATGGACGGCAATACCGTGATCCTGATGCCGGAGGACGTGCTGCATATCCCCGGTCTGGGCTTTGACGGTCTTGTGGGATACAGCCCGATCAGCATGACAAAGAACGCCATCGGCCTTGCGCTGGCGGCGGAGGAATACGGCAGTAAGTTCTTTGCGAATGGTGCGGCCCCGGCAGGCGTTCTGGAACACCCCGGCGTCATCAAGGATGTCAGCAAGCTCCGCGAAAGCTGGAACAACACCTTCGGCGGCAGCGGCAACGCGGGCAAGGTCGCCATTCTGGAAGAAGGGCTCCACTTCAATCCCATCGCAATGTCTCCGCAGGACAGCCAGCTTCTGGAAACGCGGCAGTATCAGCTGAACGAGATCGCCCGCATCTTCCGTATTCCGCCGCATATGCTGGGCGACCTGAGTAAGGCGACTTTCTCCAATATTGAGGAGCAGAGCCTTGAATATGTCAAATACACCCTGACGCCATGGATCTGCCGCCGGGAGGCATCCCTGACCGATGCCCTGCTCACACGAGAGGAACAGCGGAAGTATGCAATCCGCTTCAATGTGGACGGCCTTCTGCGCGGTGACTACAAGAGCCGCATGGAGGGGTATGCCGTCGGCATCAACAACGTCTTTATGTGTCCGAACGACGTGCGCCGTCTGGAAGGATTTGACCTGATTCCCGATGAAAAGGGCGGGAACAACTTCCTCATCCAGGGAGCCATGGTCAAGCTGGAGGACGCTGGCATTTATGCCGCGAAGAAGGAATCCAAATAAGGAAGAACCAGTGACGGAGAAGCCCCTCCGCTGCTGTTCTTTATATTCACCAAGCTCCGGCTCTGCCGGAGTATTATTTTCGCCCAAAGGGCAGGAGGAAAATTGTTATGAGTAGATCTTTTTCTGTGAACGAACTGCGCGAGATGCGCGCAAACGCCTGGGAGAATGCGAAGAACTTCCTTGACACCCACCGCGATGAGAAGGGGATGCTCTCCGCAGCGGACGTCGCCACCTTTGATAAGATGGAGGCGGAAATCGTCGGCCTCGGCGAGGAGATCAAGCGCAACGAGCGCGGTATGGCTCTGGAAGCGGAGCTGTCCCGCCCGGTCGGTTCCCCGCTGACCAATGCTCCCGGCGCTGGCGGCAAGCTGAAGACGGGCCGCGCCTCTGATGAGTACAAGTCCGCCATGCTGAACGCCCTGCGTTCCAACTTCCGCCAGGTATCCAATGTGCTGGTGGAGGGTACGGACGCCAGCGGCGGCTATCTTGTGCCGGATGAGTACGACGCCCGCCTGATCGAAGCCCTGGAGCAGGAGAACGTTGTCCGCAAGCTGGGCACCGTGATCCAGACCTCCGGCGAGCGCAAGATCAACGTCGCGGCCACCAAACCCGCCGCCTCCTGGGTGGAGGAGAGCGGCGCTCTGGTCTTCTCCGACCCGACCTTCGACCAGAAGATTCTTGATGCCTACAAGCTCTCCGTGGCCGTGAAGGTGTCCGAGGAACTTCTGGCCGACAACCAGTATGATCTGGAGGGCTACCTGATCCGTTCCTTCGGTCAGGCCATTGCCAACGCGGAGGAGGAAGCGTTCCTCACCGGCGGCGGCGTGAGCAAGCCCACCGGCCTGCTTCATCCCACCCTCGGCGGCCAGATCGGTATCACCACGGCAGGCAACGCCATCACGGCGGACGAGGTGGTCGATCTGATCTATAAGCTGAAGCGGCCCTACCGTGCCAAGGCGTCCTTCATCATGGCGGACAGCACCCTTGCTTTCCTGCGCAAGCTGAAGGACGGCACGGGCCAGTATATCTGGTCCCCCGGACTGTCTGCCGGGGAGCCTGACCGTCTGCTGGGCTACCCTGTGTACACCAGCGCCTACGTTCCCGCCGTCGCCGCCGGGCAGCCGGTTATCGCTTTCGGCGATATCAGCTACTACAACATCGGCGACCGCGGCACCCGCAGCTTTGCGGCGCTCCACAAACTCTATGCCGGTGTCGGCCAGGTGGCCTTCGTCGCCAAGGAGCGCGTGGACGGCAAGCTGATCCTGCCGGAGGCTGTGCAGGTCCTCAAGATGAAGGGTACTGCTTCCAACGGCTGATAAACCAAACGGTTTTGCCTGCGGGAGAGGGGCTTCTCTCCAGTGGGCTGAGCCCACACTTATGGAGGAATGAAAATGTCATATTACAAAGCTCTTGACGATACCCTCTGCGCCAGAAACGGTTTCCGGTATGAGATCGGGAAAAGCTTTGCCGCCGAGACAGATGCTCCCTGGCGCTGGCTGCACTTCGCCAAAAAGGTGACCACAGCCATTTCATACGGCACTCGGATCGTTGAAGTGGAACCCCTGACCAGGGTATGCCGCTACGGTTCCTGTTCGGATATGAACGCCGAGAAGATTCGGATCGTGCTGGAACTGTCCAGAGATGAGGTTATCGACAAACTGGTTCAGGAGAAATGCCCGGTCTACCGGATGGTGTATTACAAGCCCACCTATGAGGAACTGCTGCGGATCAGGGACCATATCAAACGCTGCGACCATTACAGCATCTGCTATGAATTCGACTGGCTGACCGCGGAGCAGAAGCTGAGCCTGCTCCCGAAAAGCTGGAAGAACAGGGTGCAGTACCACGAGTTTGACAACCGGATACGCAAAGAATTTGTGAGGAAAGGGCTGCTGTAACCGGGCTCTGCTGCCCACGGGAGGGACTTCTCTCCTGTGGGCATGACCAACTGGTTGTGACAAATACAGCCTCGAAAGATCGTGTATATTATGCCTCTCATATTCGTTGCTATATGCCCCTTCTGACGGTAATATCACACTACCAAAACGAAGGGGGCCGGAGCCATGACATACACGAACCTGACCAACGAGGAACTGGTAAGCATCATCACCGAAACCGCCGACAACGATGCCTACGCGCAGCTTTTCAGAAACCTCGCGCCGATCACCCTGCATGAGGCGGAGATGTACCGCTGCAGGATGGACTGCTACGACACGGACGATTTCCTCCAGCTCGGCAACATCCTCGCCTGGGAGATCATCAGCAAGGGAAGCTTCAAGCGCGGCAAATTCGCGTCCTACTACAGTTCCGCGATCCGCAAAAGGCTGGTGAACACCTACCTGGATTACACCCCGAAAAACCTGATCTGCATCGGCGAGCATGAAGATTGCTACGGCAACCTCACTCGCACGATGACCGTCGCCGACTACGCGGTCGCCTACCGTGAAAAGCACCGCGCACAGTGCAAAGCCTGGTACGAAAAGAAGAAAACCAGCCAGCTGCCGAAGGAGCCGAAGCCGAAGATGACGGCGGAGGAGAGAAAAGCGAAGGTCGCCGCCTACCAGAAAGCCTACTACGCCGCGCACCCTGAGAAGTACGAGGAGCGCAAGGCCAAGGAGCGTGAACGCCAGCGCAGGAAGTACGCCGAGTGCAAAGCCGCGCAGCTTACAACGGCATAAGCGCCGCAACAACAGAGGGCACCCCGAAAGGGGCTGTTCCTCGTATATGGGAGAGGTCGCCGAAAGGCGGCTGTTTTTATTTTCGGAGGAATTATTATGACCTATCAGAACAAGATCGCCATCAACAATCTCCGCATCGAAGGTTTCACACACACGGAGATTGCCAATCGGCTGGGACTGCCTCGTAGCACGGTCTGTGCGCATATCCGAAGACACCCGGACATCCCGAATGCCAGCGCCTGCGAGAACTGCGGACAGCTGGTGCAGCATACGCCTGGACACCGCAAAAAGCGGTTCTGCTCGGACGCCTGCCGCTGGACCTGGTGGAACAGCCACCCGGACATGGTGAAGCGCAAAGCATATTATACACTGACCTGCTGTCAGTGTGGAAAGGAGTTTGATTCTTATGGGAACCAGAACAGGAAATACTGTAGCCGGGAATGCTACTATGCCTCCCGCCGATCCGTACAGCCCAGACAATCTGATGCTGTATCATGTGTCGCTGGGGTTGGTTGAGAGGCTGGTCCGCAGCGGTCAGCTTTCCCAGGCGGATTACCGGAAATCCTGCTGGATTCTGACCAAAAAGTACGGCCTGCCTTTGGACAGTATTTTCGCGGAAATCGCTTGCTAACGCGCCGGAAATATGGCTATATGGTCACACCAGATCGAAACAAGGAGGCGGTAGGATTGGCTAGAGAAATCCAGCAGGTGTCGTTTGCACCGATTCCGAAAAAGCTGCTGCGCGTGGCGGCCTATGCGCGGGTCTCCTCCGGCAAGGACGCGATGCTCCACTCCCTCTCCGCACAGATCAGCTACTACAGTGATCTCATCCAGCGCCACCCCGGCTGGCAGTACGCTGGGGTGTACGCCGATGAGGCGAAGACGGGAACCCGTGATTCGAGGGAGAAATTCCAGGAGCTTCTGAACGATTGCAGGGCGGGAAAAGTGAATATGGTGATCACGAAGTCCATCTCACGCTTTGCTCGGAACACGGTGACGCTGCTGTCTACCATCCGGGAACTGAAAGCGATCGGGGTGGACATTTATTTTGAGGAGCAGAACACCCATACCCTGAGCGCCGACGGGGAGCTGGTAATCAGCGTCCTCGCGTCCTACGCCCAGGAGGAAAGCCGGTCGGCCAGCGAGAACCAGAAATGGCGCATCCGGAAGAATTTTGAAGAAGGGAAGCCCTGGGACGGAACGCTCCTCGGCTACCGATACGCGGATGGTGCTTATGTAATTGAGCCCTCAGAGGCGGAGATCGTCCGGCGCATTTACTCCATGTACTTGGGTGGAAAAGGGATTCAGGCAATCGTCAACACGCTGAATGAAGAGAGCGTGCCCACGCGCCTTGAGAAGACGTGGCGGATGACAACCGTTCGGCACATCCTGCGCAACTATACCTATACGGGAAATCTTCTGCTCCAGAAGACTTACCGGGAAAACCATCTGACGAAAAAAACGTTTGTGAACGAAGGTCGTCTGCCGAAGTACCACGCCGTCGGGACGCACGAGGCGATCGTCAGTGAGGAAGTTTTCAATGCGGTGCAGGCGGAGATGGAGCGACGGGCTGCGAAGCACGCTCCGCCTGAGAAGAACTACACGAATCGTTACCCCTTCATGGGGCTTATTGTCTGCAGCGGCTGCGGCACTCATTACCGCAGGAAGGTCACGCATACCGGCCCTGTCTGGATCTGCCCCACCTACAACCAGCGGGGCAAAGCCGCGTGTCCGTCCAAAGCCATCCCGGAGCCTGTGCTGGAATCCCTGACGGCTGATACCGCTCTAGGTGATTTAACGGCAATCAGGGTGGAGAACGGCAACCGTCTGGTGTTCTGCTTCAAAGACGGCTCTGAGAGCGTTAAACGATGGCAAGACCGCTCCAGAGCGGAGAGCTGGACGGACGAAATGAAAGAAACCGCCAGACAGAGGGCGCTTAAACAACACAGGAAATAACCGGATTCGTCCGTTTCAGTATAGCATACCAGCGAGGAGGTTTCCATATAGCAGCAGCAAAAAATGTGACGGTGATCCCCGCCACCTTCAACCCCAGAACCCGCAGGCCGCAGGCCATGAAAGCCCGGCGCAGGGTCGCCGGATACGCCCGCGTCAGCACCGATTCTGACGAGCAGTTCACCAGCTATGAGGCGCAGGTGGATTACTACACCAGCTTCATCAAATCCAATCCCGAATGGGAGTTTGTGGCTGTGTACACGGCCGAGGGCGTGAGCGGCCTTGGCACGAAAAAACGTGAAGGCTTCAATCGGATGATCGAGGACGCTCTGGCAGGGTTCATCGACCTCATCGTGACTAAATCAGTGAGTAGATTTGCCCGGAACACGGTCGATTCCCTCACCACCATCCGAAAACTGAAGGAAAATGGCACCGAGGTTTTCTTTGAAAAAGAGGCCATATGGACTTTCGACGCCCGCAGAGAGCTTCTTATCACCTTGATGTCCAGCCTGGCCCAGGAGGAATCGCGCTCCATTTTGGAGAACGTGACCTGGGGTCAACGGAAGCGCATGGCGGACGGAAAGGTTACGCTGCCCTACAAGCAGTTCCTTGGCTACCGGAAGGGACCTGACGGCCTGCCGGAGATCGTACCGGAGGAAGCGGAGGTCGTTCGCCGAATCTACCGGATGTTCATTGAGGGCATGGCGACCAGCAGAATCGCCAAAACGCTCACGGACGAGGGCGTACCCACGCCTGCGGGGAAGAAAAAGTGGCAGGTTTCCGTGGTCGAGAGCATTTTGACGAACGAGAAATTCAAGGGTGAAGCAAGGCTCCAGAAGAAGTTCACCACGGATTATCTGACCAAGAAGATGAAAGTGAACGAGGGCGAGGTTCCGCAGTACTACGTAAAAAACAGCCATCCCGCCATCATTGAACCCGGCGCGTGGGAACAGGTGCAGAAGGAAATGGCCCGACGCAAAGCCAGTCCCCGTCAGCGTTACTGCAACAGTCCCTTTTCAGGGAAGATCGTCTGCGGCGACTGCGGCGGGATTTACGGCTCCAAGGTCTGGCACAGCAACGACCAGTACAGGCGCGTGATCTGGCAGTGCAACGGGAAATTCAAGGGCGCGGAGAAGTGCCAGACGCCGCATCTGACAGACGAGCAGATCAAGGAGGCGTTCATCCAGGCGGTGAGCATCCTGATCTCCGACCGCGAGGCGCTGATCGAGGACGGACGGCTACTAAAAGGTGCCCTGACCGACTGTTCCGGCATAGATGAAAAGTTGGATGGCATCACGCAGGAGATGGAGGTCGTGGCCGGTCTGATCGACAAGTGCGTCCGCGACAATGCCTTTACGGAGCAGGATCAGGAGGAGTACAACAAGCGGTACACTGGCCTGACAGACCGATACGAGGCGTTGCAAGCGAAAAAAGCATCGCTGGGAAAGGAGCGCAGGGAGCGTGAAATGAAAGCTGACGTCCTCAGCGGCTTCCTGTTTGAACTGGGGGAACTGGACGAACTGGATATGGAATTCAAGCCCCAGCGTTGGAACGCCATCATTGACCATGTGACCGTCCACTACGACGGCAGGCTGGTTTTCTGCTTCCACAACGGCAGCGAAATCACCGTGACGCTTTGAGCGCATAATCCATGGAGCCCAGAGGTGTGGTTATCCCTTGACCTCTGGGTTCCATTTTTTCTTTACGGGCAATAAATCAACGAAATAGTATAAATCAACGGTTGTAAAGGGCTGTTTTTGGCAATCACGCGGGAAAAATGTGCTGGATACTACGTCCGAATGATCCTGGGGATAGGCAAATGCACCACGGACGTAAAGATGCCATTATCCCGCAGGGCTTTCCGAGCACAAAAAAACGAAACAGTAGAAAGATACATTGTATCAATCTACTGTTTCAGATTTGTAACTCGTTGGTATGCTTGATACTTGAACCCACTTCTTCCCCAGAGGGTGCATGTTCAGTTAGAGGGTTCAAATGCGATAGATGCTGTTCTCCGGCAGTCCGTACCTCTTAGCGAGAGCCATCTTTACGCTTAGGGATTCAGTTCCATCCAAAGGGCAACCTGATGCTTGAATGAGTGAATCATGCAGCGAGATTGCCAAGTTATACGACGCTATGCGGGTGCGCAGCTCTTTTAGATCTGCGTCGGTCAACTCGCACATCAAGTCCTTGATAAGCGTCGAATGCTCCTCCAAAGTTACTGCTCCCATTTCCTCGGACGGGGTTGTCTCAGGCAATCCGAGGCCAGCTGTCTTTTTGATTTTCTCGCCACAGGATGAACAGAACACCGAATCAGCATCTATTGCCGAACCGCAGTATTTGCAGTAAGGCATTTTAGATTATTCCATGTCTTTTAATGCTTCATGCAGATAGAAATGATGACAACTGAGCAATGCCTCTGCATCTTCAACGGACATTTCATACTCGTAGAACTCCTTATAGAAGTCTATTAACTCAGTTGTTGCGTCTATACCCACAGCATAGTCAGGATAAAATTGCTTCAAGACCCATATGAATTGCAGCGGTGCTTCAGTAGTCGGCATTCCCCACTCATCTAATACGCTGGGATTAGAGAAGAGCATACCTTCTTGAACAGCCCTAACCTCTTTCCACTGCTCATCTGCATTAATTGCGGCGCGGTTGAACGGACCCTGAGCAATAATAACATCCGGATCAAGATTGTATATCTCTTCCATTGTCAACGTGGAGTTAGGTTCTCCATTAGGAACCGGTGAAACATTAAGCAACCCTGTCAAATTGGTCCAATAACCCTGATAAGAGTCGAGAGGACCTACATTGGGAGAGTCAACGCTTCCAATAACTAATACTGTTTTCTTCTCCCCTTCAGGAATTTTAGCGACACGTTCCGTAACGAGATTAAGGTATCTGTCGAACCTAGCAACATATTTATCTATTTGGCTCTTTGCATACTCAGTTCCAAAGGAATCAGCAATTACGCGCATTGCCTGTAGAAGCTCATCAGAATTTGAGACCTGAACATTGACACACGCTACTCCGGCCTCTTCCAAAGCTGCGACAAGTTCTTCGTGTGCAGGCCTGTTCCAAAAAACGACCTGAGCACCACTTTCCAATATTTGTTCTGCTGTTACATTCTTTTTATCAACCTGGAGAGCATGGTCATTAATGCCTTCAAACATTTCGCCATACCAGTACTCGAAGTAATTAGAAATAGGGTACATCACCATATGGGCAAGATCCTTATCTACCATCGCGCACATAGGGACCGCAGAAGAATAGAGGACACAATAAGACTCGATAACATTCGGGAGTTCAACAGTTTTCCCTTTCATGTCAACGACGGTTCTTGTCCCCGAAGGAGTTGTTTCATGACTAGAATTGCATCCACTAAATCCCACAACGAGGAGTGTGACGCAAATCAGTGCCAGGATGATTCTCTTTGCATTTTTCATTTTAGTTACCTCTTCTTTCTATTTTGTATTTACTAGACAGCAGGATCTAAGCTCTCTACCGTCTTTAGTTACGCTACTAATGAGTGCTATCTCTACACCGTATACCTTCCTGAGATTATCATTGGTAAGGGTATCATTCAAAGAGCCGGTATAAATCTTCTTTTCCTTGTCAATCATGACCACGTTAGTGTTGCAAAATACGGCATGATCAGGAGAATGCGACGATAAGATTACACCTATTCCTTGACCCGAAAGCTGCTTCAAGCACTCCAATACCCTTTTCTGGTTTTCAAAATCCAAGTTGGAAGCAGGTTCGTCCATGATGATGAAATTTGCTTCCTGAACTAAAGCACGAGCTATAAGAACAACTTGTTGCTCACCGCCGGACAGTTCATAATACTTCTTCTTAATCAACTTTTCAACGTTCAGCATCTCGAGAACCTCGGTAGCTCGTTTATAGTCGTTCTCCGAAGGTTGTGAAAACTTTTTAATAAACCGAGCCCTGCCCATTACTACGACATCTAGTACATTCATGTCATATGCATTGCCTCTGGCCTGAGGTACATACGCAAGATACTCTGCCATTCGTTTTGAGTGGATCTTACTAATCGCCTCATCGTTAATCAATATTTCTCCGCTCAGCTTTGGAAGCATTCCAAGTATTGTTTTAAACAAAGTGGTTTTCCCAATTCCGTTTGCACCCAAGATACAATAAAACTGTCCACTTTCAAACGACAGGTCAATATCCTTTAGAACCACGGCGTTATCATAGCCGATAGAAACTTCTTTTAGCTCAATTCTCATCAACAATCTGTTTCCTCCTCCACATTAGTATTGCAAAGAAGACAGGGGCTCCAAATAGCGAAGTCAGGATAGATATTGGCAACTCGTACACTGTTATCGATCGAGCGAGATCATCCATACCCAACAAAAAGATACTTCCAAGCAGAGCAGAAACCGGCAACAGCCTTCTTGAATCGTTTCCAATTAGCAACCTTGAAATGTGGGGGATAACCAAACCAATCCAGCTGATTCCACCAGTCATTGCTACCGAGGATGAAGTCAAAAGGGTTGCACAAACAATGGTTATTAATCTAAGTAGATTCATATTCTCCCCGATGGATTTTGCTTCAGCATCGGAAAGAGAAAGAAGGTTTAATCTCCATCTCAACAAGAAGAGAGGAAGAATTCCTACAATAAAAAACAGAATACAATACCTCATGTCCAATGATCTGACATTACTCATGCTTCCCATCAGCCAGTAGGTGATTTTGGGAAGCTGATCGATAGGATCAGCTACATATTTCAGAACCGAGAGTAAAGCGCCAAATAGTGACGAGATGATCATTCCGATAAGTATCAGAAAAATCGTGAGATTCCTTCGATTGCCCATTCTTGATGCAATGAAGTAAATACCGAAAACCGAGATGCATCCTACGACGAATGCTAAGCATTTGACATAAAAGACATTGATTCCTAACAAGAATCCTAAAACTGCACCAAAGGCAGCACTTGAAGATACCCCAAGTGAATCGGACGACGCAACTGGATTTGAAAACAGCGCTTGATAAGCGGCGCCAGAGATCGCTAATGACGCTCCTACTATTATGGAGGCAATAATCCTTGGTGCCCTAAGGTTTAAAACTACGCTTTCTTCTACACTCGTCCATGTCTTAGCAAAAACAGGGGCTATCTCGTTAATCAAGATCTTGGGAATGGTTAACAAGTCGATTCTTGAGAATCGTCCTATCGCAAAAGATACGATGGTCAGCAAACCGAGTATAGCGATCAGCGTAAGAACAAAGAATACATAGCCTTTTCTCGATGTAATCTTTTCGTTGTTCATAACAATTCACCCAATAATACTAATTCAAGTGCGCCGTTTCTAAAGGGAACTACCCCGGAAGCAACAGTCCTCCTCGCAAAGAAGATTAGGCGATCAAAGACAACCCAGATTCTAGAAGCCGGCACATTGACCGGGCAGGAGGATATGCTATGCTGAATTCTTCCGAGGTTCACTTCCACAACGGATTGAGTTCAGCACCAAACTTGAACAGAGGGATTCTTTCAAGCAGTAATGCGCCTCTTGATTGGTTGTCTGCTTCGACGCTGTCCAATCCCTTGACTCGCCCTCTTGATAACAAGTATAGCATAAAACTCCTGCCAAAACAATATGTTGACTCGCATGAGCCGCGACTCGAGAATGCTAATTAACGATCTCTTTCTGTCCGGTTAAGAAAAGCATTCGCAGCCTATGCTCATTTTTCGTCCTTCAATTTACTGAATGATGTTGGCGCGAAACGGCCACATCCGTTCATATTTCGCACATTGGCATACTGGCCGTTCAGCGATGCTTTACCCAGTGGGTGATATGACCCGACTCGTCATAGTAGAGGTTATAACTGACGTGGCCCTTGCCGTTGTCGGCGTCAATGTTTACCTCGATATAGTCTCCGTGATCCTTGGTTACATAGTTGTCACCGACGTAAATGCCGTCATACCGAGTTGCCTCACGGATGGCGTTTTCGATGGTGTAGGAAGAAGGTTTAAAGTAACTCATTTGGTTTCTCCTTTCTTTAATTACCACAGACTGTTTTTTTGATACTAGTTTCTATGCTGCTTCAACACACCTCAATGTGGAGCAAGCCGCTCGGAAAGAGCATTTCCTCAGTTGCGATGGTAACGGGTTAATACTCCTCATACTCATCGCAAGCTTTGCTGTCGGGGTTTACATTCTTGTCCTTAGCCTGACAGTAACCATCGATACAATACTTGCAATCTGCGCAGGTTTCCATTGTCCGCTCCTCCTTTCTTTAGCTCTTCGAGCTTTTCTATAATCATTTTAGCATAATACAAAGCAATAGAAAGATGTCAGAGAAATTACACGAACAGAGCAAGCTACCCCATCATTAGTATCAGAAGCCGATTGCCCTGCGTGCTTTTAATGCTGATGTAATTCGAGCGATTGCAGCCCCGTAGTCCGACTGAGAAACCGTTACCATGTCTGATTCCTCAGCGTTCAAATAGCGATTATAGGCCTGTCTAAAGCCTTCGTCCGCCAACTTCTCATGCTGACGTATAGAGGTTATGCCCATGCTGTAAAGCTTTCCGGAAGCCATAAAGAGGGCAGAATCGTCAAGCCTGACTTTCCCAGCGTAAAATGGAATCAGCTCTTTTTCGGCATATTCACGGATTATTGCAATCATTTTATCCTGCTCGGTCTCCTTAAACTCGATAACCATGCACCTGTCGACAAACGGCTTACTCAGAACATTAATATCGTTCACGGCAAACACCAGGACAGCATCGGTGATATCAAAGGGAAACTCCATAAAGTTCTCGTACACCTTTCTGTCCGAAAGAATTGTAAGCAGTTCGTCCTGTTGCCGAACCCTGCTTTCGGGATTTTCAGCAGCCTTATCTATCTCATCGATAAAGAAAAGGTTAGCAATAGTACCTGTTTCTTTAATCCCGCGCATAAACTCACCTGCATCAGGACTCTTAAATGTTCTGGATTCGCCTTGATAGCCATGACAGGTTTCCGCCCGTGGAGCAGAAATCTTTACAAACGGAATACCGAAGTATTCTGCAAGTAGCGCAGCAAAGAAAGATTTGCCACATCCAGCAGGCCCTTGAAGAATAATCGGTTTCAGCGGTTTTCCCTGTGCATAGGTAACAACAAGGGGAACGATGACTGACGCCAAGGCATCAGGAAGATGATCCCTTTCACACCTTTCTTTGATCTCGCGGAATAGTTTCCGGTCGTCTATTTCTCGCACGCACCGTTCCGTGATTTCGATTTCGTTCAGGACCTTGGCGTACTGATACCATTTTGCGTCCTCATCATCAAGGCGCATACCCATTCTGACCTTTCTGCTCAGCATTGCGAACCTCTCAGCGGCAGAATCGGGAAGCATAGTTTCTTTATGGGGCGGTTCGGGTTCTGGTTCTGGTTCTTCCTTTTTATTTCGCTCTGCCCAAATCTCTGCCTGTTTCTGCGGACTCAGGCAACTAAGGTCAATGACATATTCACTATTGCTGTTTGAGCCAAACAGATCCATCATTGCATTTATCATTTTTCTCACATCCTTTCACTGAAAGCTGTCACAACAGGTGTAAAAGACTTCTCATCGTCCAAACGAAGCAAGGTCGGCTCTAGCCCTCGCGCTGCGCCGGTATCAATGTTTATCCATGTACGGGTACGGATGATTTTTCCGTAATACTCCTTTCCATAATATAAGGTAGGAGTATGACCGAATACCGTGATAGTATCGTCATAGTATTCAGTCTCCAAGGTTGGTCGCTCCCATAGGAAGTCGAACGGGAAGTAGTTTGTAAGCCTCTTGTTGGGCGAGAAATGGCCTATCCCTGAGTGAACGAGCAGATACTGCCTGCCTGAACAGTTCACCTTCAAATAAAGAGGAGCGATAAAAAGATAGGTAAAAATGTCCTTGACGGCATTGGGATCTGCAGCATTAAGCATTTTCAGCGTCCTAAGAGTAACATCCCCTCCATTGTATTTATAGCGATCCAAAGCGGCAGCTTTTATAGGACCAATGTCTTCGCTCGGATCATAGTTGTCTGCAAACAGGAAGCTGCACGCTAACAGCATATCCTCGTGGTTTCCTAGAATGAGCTTAACATTCGGCTTATCCATGATGAAACGGAGAATCTCCACTCCACCGTCACCGTTTCTGTCAATGACGTCGCCGAGGATGTAAAGCGTGTCGTCAGTCGAGAACTCGGCTCTTCCAAGCATCATCTTGAATTTTTCAAGTGGGTATCCATGGAGATCCGAACTAACGTAGGTGCTCATAATTGCTCCTCCTCACTGATTCTGCTTAAACTATTGTACTCCTAAAACCGGAGTCACTCACTCGCCGTTATCAACGAAGCGATACCCGTTCTGTATGTACTCTTCTATGGTTTCCTTATAATCCTGCGCAGCCCATGCCCCGTAGGCTCTTGCGCTTCTTTCGACGTACTGAGACGCATATCCTTCGATATCGGCTTTTCCGTCGATGTAGTTTTCAAACTCGTTATTCATCGTTTCTATGTAGTAGAAATAGTAAAGCCCCTTATAGTTGTCGTCCATATCCTGATACGCTTCGACGGCGCAATGCTGTAAGCAATGAAAGGCTTCGTGGCATACGCCCTCAACGCACTCGTAGGAAGTCAACGTTTCAAGATAGTCGAGGTTGATTAGTATCGCATGGTCTGAGTGCGTATACTGAGCAAGCAATGCTGCCTCGCTTGACGGCATCTCAGAGGCAGCCAACATTAGCTCATAGGGGATGCCAAGATACTCGACTTCTATATTCAGTACGACTTGAAGAACGTTGAGCTTGTCCTCTGCAGACATAGAATCCCATGAGTCGTCACTGAGCTTGACCAACGTGTCGATGTTGTTTCTTATATGCCAACCGTCTTCGTTCCCAATTTCTACGGAATAATCTGCGGAGGGCGAAGCGGTCTTGCGGGGAGCAAATGTTTCGTACAAAACCCGACCTATCATAACCGAAAAGCACAGCGCAAGCGTAAACGCCAGCAGTCGACCTGTAAAACGAGCGACGACCTTAGCAGGACGCTTTCGGAGTTTTTGAATCAACGGTTTTGCTGTGAATGCCAAAAGAATGATAAACGCAGCCGCCGATACTATGGCAAGAACGATAGTCATAACAGACCATATTCTACCGTAAACGAGGACAGTATAAATCTCAAGAGGAAGGAGATAACTGGCTATTGCTCCGGCGGGCGTGCGTGCACACTTCCTCATGCACATCAAATCTGCTGCTGCCGAAGCGGCATTCAGAAAGAGCAAGACAAAAGTACTGTACTTGGCCGGTATGTAGACGCCCATGAAGTAAATAGCGCTGCCTGCGAAAACGATGTAAAGGAACGTGACGTTAACAGCCAGCAACAATCTGGCAAAGACGTTTGATGTATAATCGTTGAAATATCCGCATCGGGAAAACATTATGAGCACCTTCTTTCATAGGTATAATTCTTGTTCTCAGAGATGCGTGTCCAAGAGGCCAAACCTCTTGAGCCATGCAACGTAGGCGTTGAAGAACTGCGGATCACGAGTGACAGGTCTGTTATACTCTATCGCAGAGAAGCCTACGGTCCCGTCATAGTAGACGTCGACGGCGCCTACATACTTGCCGTTTTTGATCACGCCTACGATGGTATTCTCATTCTGCGACAAGATCACTTCGTTATCATTGATCTCTTCGTCGTCATATGAACGGTCGCAGCCATATCGGGCATTCAGGCAGTTATGAAGATCCATCCCTGCACGCTCATAGTCGTCCGAGGTTCTAAGAGTCTTGAATCGAAAACCGGCATAGTCCCAATCGTAACGCTGCTTACGCAGATGATTCATGGGGACGTTTAGAGAGAACCCCTTGGGAAGCATCGCGATATTCCTAAACGGATCGGGACTATTCATCAGGCTGCTGCGCACGAACGCCTTGTCCTCATCGTTCATAGCGGAATACATTATGCCGTTTGAGAAGATAAAGGAACAGTCCCGGTTCTTCATATACTCGTAAAGCCTGCGCATACCGAGTACCTCGCGAAGCATCACAAGATAGTCCACAGCCATTCCGGAGCGGACAAGAGAGGCGAGGATCCGATATGCCGCGGCACAGGTGATGATCCTGCGAAAATAGTTGACGTCCGGAAACACCTTGTTTAGCAACTGGAGCTCATACGCGTAGAACATGAGCTGCGGGTTCTCGAACACGATCTTCCTGACAGACTTTACCACGGGTAAGCCCAGCTTATTATATAGCGCGGGAATATCGTCAGCGCGATGCATGAACTTGGCAATTTCTCTAATGCTTTCCGGAAACCTGCGCTTGCCGCAGGATGCCGGACGGTAGTCCATAATGAACGGGACGCAGTCATAGAAATCACGGTAGTAACCCATAAAATTCGTATGAAGTATGTATCGGTCGAGGTTGAGTTCATCCGGGGTAAAGAATATCTCATAGCCGTAGGCCTCGGCGAACGCAGACCTTATCCTGCGTCGAAGCACGAAATTGTTGAAGACATCGACGATGCGGTCATGCCCCGCAAGCTCCGCATCCGATGTGATCTCCTTCTCGCAGACGATTCCGCTTCCGTCTATGAGCTGAATGACCGTCGCGCCTGTGTCGAAATCAAAAATGATCTTCTCCTCATAGGGGGGCAAGCCTATGGCAACATCCTTATTTTCGACGGACAACCACCCGATGGACAGCGCATCGAATATGTCGGTTCGTTCGCAGGCGACGCTGAGCTTGTCCGTATCAGCGGCAATACGCACCTTCCTTTCGGACGACTGCTCACGAAGAGTGCCCTGTGTTCCACAGCGAGGACATTCGACCTTCGTTCCGAAAGGAAGAGGCGCATTGATCTCGATATAATCGTGATTTTCATCATCAAAGAAGGTAATCTGGTCGTCAAGGAACGCTTTGACCTGCCTGTCCATTTTACGGTTTTCAAGTCGCCTCACGGATACTGAGTCGCTTTTAGACGCGTACAGATGAAGACGCATGCCGCAGTTTGGGCATACGATATTGATTTTCTTGAACGCATAGAACAACTCTCCCGATTTGAAAGCGGACTGATAATTGTTCCTGCGAGGAAGACTGAGCTTGAGCGCTGCACGTTTCTTATCCGCAAGGCGAACCTCGCATATAGGCTCAAAATCGTCTTTCAGTACATATTCGCGCTCCATCTTCATATTATTCACCATACCTTTCGAGAAAAACAATGACAATGCAAGCGAATCTACTTTCGCTGTGCCACTTCGACTGAAACCCACCGGGTACCTTTCATAATTCTTCATATATCCTCCTTCCAGAAACTTCCGCATTATCCACGCTGCGCCTAAGAGGATCACTATGCCCTTTCGCTCCGCCGTTCGTTCAGCGAACGCTTCCATCGCGGGTTCGCGACTTCCGCTATGCAGCCTTTCGCGTGGGATTCGTACCCACAACGGTCACCCTTTGTCATAAGCCTCGAGTAAAACCTTCCAATTACAACCACACTGTTGCCGTTGGGCGACTGAACCGGCCGTTCCGTTATTTCAAGGCAGAGAGCAATGGCGCTGCCTCGGCTTCCGATCGCCAAGTAAGAAGCGGAAACAGATACTCCCGGAACAGCCGTAACTTTGGCGGGGCGCGTGCGTTTCACACACGGTGTTTCAATAGTCCTCCTTTGTGATACTCTTCTTCTTACGGTATCAGTTTAGCAAGCATTTTTCTTATCAGCAATTTTCCGCGGAAACACAGTAACACGAGAAAAAAAGAGAGCGCAGATTTTTCATCTACGCTCCCGTTTGCTTCAGCTGTTTAGGCCAGCTATGCCTTAAAAATGCTGCCATACCCAATTATGCTTTCAGCAAGATCCGATCGGTAGTTTGGGTCGGACGGTAATAAACTACTTATAACGCATTTAAAGTCTTTCGAGTTTCCTGTTGAATGAATGAACAGATCATTGCCCATGTACATTCCAACATGCCCTTCCCAATAAATCAAATCGGCCTTTTTTAACAGTTCACGTCGAATTGGTTTTACTGGATACGAGCTATTATTTTGAGAATTACGAAAAATTAAAATTCCCGCCAGCATATAGCTCATAAACATCAAGCCGGAGCAGTCAATGCCTTTAGGAGTCTTTCCACCCCAACAGTATGGAGCACCTAGGTACCCAAGCGCATTGGTGCAAATCTGTTCACGCAGCAAGCTCTCTTCCTGATTAAGTAACGCTTGCGAGTTGAAATCAAAACTGTTGTTCAACAGGAACTCGTCGTTATCCAGTCGGCGGCTTAGCGAACAGCATCTGACAAAGCCATGATGTTTTCCATCAGTAGTACATATATGCTGATACCCATCCTTTTGCTCACCCGTTTTCACAACATATGCTCCCCTAGGCAAGGTTATCAGGATACGCCCCTGAACCTTAGGCATAGAAAGAATGTCTGCAAACGAGTTGGCTATCACCATGAGGTCGTCACCAATGATCCGATCATTAATTTCGCTCCGAGAGACAGATGAAAGCACACTCGCATCTAAATAGCCTTCATAACCATAATGCGTAACAACGTGACAATGCTTGTTATATTCTCCAAGTATTTTTACAGCCCAACCGTGTAGCAGCTCGTCCTCGCGGTTTGTAAACTCTCTATCAAACATGAAAACACTTGGCTTATTGACTATTGCGAATCTTTCTTCCATCTTCGGCTCCAATTATTCAAATAGCCAGCAAAGTTCAGTTCTTCTCAGGTTCAAAAGCGCTTCCCTTTCTTTAGCAAGAATTTCTTTGCACCTTGTTTCATCTGCAGTTACTCGATCCGGAATAGGCATTGAAACTTTTGTCGCCGCTTGTCGGGATAGGACGGCTGCTTCAGCAATTCCAAATGGATATCTGTAATCGCTGTACAAATGGTAAGAGGCAATCCCGAATCTATATGCCTTTGCATAATCCCCTGTTAAATAATAGAACTGTCCCAAACGTTTGGTCAACAAAGCTGCCGTGAGTTTGTTGAACTCAAGATCCTTTGTCCACTCCTCAACTGCAGTGCAGTCAACACTGGCAGAAGCGGTCTCCAACCTTTCGCACAAAAGTCTAATACGGCTATCTCGCGATGTCACTGCCCGTTCTACCAGTTTAGCCGCATTGACAATGTTAACGTCGCTGCCGTCTCTTTTGCAAACAGTATACAGCAGACAAAGACATACTAAGCATGCAGTACTTCCTTTCCAATGTAAATCATCAATATGAAGGTCGATTTCCTGATCATCCTTTTTCAGTAATCTTACCGCTGAGAGAGCGATATCTCTGCTGCTATCTCTAAATAGTTCTCCACAGGCTTTCGCAGCCCATTTTTCCGCTTCAGAGAATCTTCCAAGCTCACAGTTACAGTTTACTAGATTAATGTATAGGAAGATAGGAGGATCCTGCCGGCTTCCATCCCAACTGTCTAATGCACGGTAATAATTCTTTAATGCAATATCGTATAATCCTGTCATGGAGACATACAGACCTATGCAGTTAAAAGCTCGCAAGCCAAAGTCATTATGGTCCAGCCCCTTTTTCAGTTCTCTAACCGACTCTAATATTCTCCCGTTATCGCCCAAGGCCATTCCAAGGCACCTGCGTGCGCGGGCAAGTTCTTTTTCATTATTAGTTTTTATCGAGAGCTCGACAGCTTTTCGATAATTCTCTCTAACCGTTTCCCAGTCTCCGGTACCCTGAAGAAGTTCTCCTTTACGTTCATAGATTTGTGCTTTCACTGTATCTCTATCAGTGGCCGCACTCTCATACGAGTCATCAATCTGATTGAGGATTTTCATTGCTGCATCAAAATCAACCAACACTTCCTCAAACAGATCGATATCATATTTTGCAATACCTCGATAAAACGTTTGTCTCGCAAGTTTCAGCAGAATAGCGTTGCGCTCCTTATCGCTGACTTCACCAACAATCGTTTCAAGCAGGCACACGGCGTTTGACGAGTATGTTTCTCTTAAGTCTATTCTGTCTGAAATGGAGTAATAATACTGTGACAAGGCAGAATAAACATCAGCGGCTGACTCTATCACGCCACGCCCATGCTGTTCTTTCTGAGACAATACTTCATCCGCTATTTTTTCGGCGAAATCTAAATCCTCGGCAAAGAATGAACTAATCTTTCGCTTCTTCTTGTCGTCTTCAAAGCACGACGCAAAGACGGATGAGAAGGGGGCGATAAACTTTGAAATAACAGAAGAATACTTTACCTTATTCGCCATCTTTTTGACAACGGTATTAACGGCCGGATGAAGATAAACCTTTGAAGTTGAAGCAATAGTTTTTTCACGTATCCAACCTGTCGCAATCAGCTGGCGGTATGCGCGCCTATCACTTTCTTTGTTAAAAGTATAATAAACCAACGATTTGGATATTCCATTAACCGGGAACTGGCTCATGAACAGCAAAACGTCCAAAGCGGCAGGTTTCATTTTAGAAACATTAAATATCCGCTCTAAGTGTTGCAGAACATTGCGTTCAGATCGATCTCCTCGATAATTGGATCGCACGGCTTCAAATTCTCCGAAATCGCCTTCTCCTTTCAAAGCGTCTAGCATCATGCTAACATTAATATTCGCGCCAAGCTTTTCGCTTTCGCTAATTGTTCTGCCGATTATATCAACAACAAGGGTGTTATCCTCAACTGCATCAACTAATGTTGCGGCCTCAATGTCATTAATAGAAGGCAGATAGCCTTTAAGAAGCTGTAGGCAGATGCTTCTGCTTTCACCAAGCGGGATAGTTACTGTATTCTCGAACCCGTTATATCTGCTGGTACAGATAATGTTTACCGGCAATGATATCAGCTCATCATATTCATGCTGATCCTGAATAGTACATGTTTCACTGTCATCTTCCTCATCTAGGTTGTCAATAATTAAAACCGTCTCTCTCCCATATTTGCGGATACACTTTAAGATGTTAAGATAGATTTCGTGCTCAGTCATCTTAACAGTTTGACCATCATCGCCTATTTTTGTAGTTTTTATTGGCGGCTCCGTAGGAAGCTTAAGCAGTGTGTGCTGAATGCTTCTGCTATAAGTAAGATAGTAGAAATCAAAGCTCGATAAGTGCTTAATTGCAAAATCAAGAACTAGTTCGCTTTTGCCAACTCCTCCACCGCCTTGGACAACCACGGGACGATGTTCGTGCAGACATTCCAGAATCCTGTTTTCATGATTATCACGGTCGCCTAAAATAAATCTATCGGTTGCCTTTGGTAAAGAAATATTAGCCAAATCGAGTCGGCTTTCACCTTTAGGCTCAATCTCACGCTGAATCTGCACTATCTTCTCGATTGCTTCCTGATCTGATGAGCGATCTTCAATGTCAAACGCCAATAAGCTAGAAAACAATTCAAAAAACAGGTTCCTGATTCTCACACTATTTACCGTAGAACCAAGCAAGGCTTTATTACTCTGAAAATCGCTCTTAAGAGAAGATGCTATATCAAAAGCATAATCAGGCAGCTTGCCAAACATATAGTGATAAAGAATCAGACCGATACTGTATATGTCCGACTTCTCCGAGATATCATCGTATCGTTCGTTTTTCACTTCTGGCGCCGACCACTTTTGAGAAAATGAGATTAACGTATCAGCCCTTTTCTCTTTATTTATTATGACGGCCTTTTCCATCATACTTCCAAAGTCAAGTATTCTTATGCCTTCGACACCAAAGTCAGGAGTATAGACTTGGATGTTTTCGGGCTTTAGGGCGAGGAATAGATAACCTGCAGCATGATATCCTCGTACGGCTCTAAGCAAAGAAGCAATCGTACCTATATACTCTGGAAGCTTAGTAGTTCCATTATTCCACTCTGATAAAAAGCTGCCATTGATCCATGTCGTTTCAATCCATGGATTGCCATCTTTATCTGTAAAACTGCCAAGATATGGCGCGGTTTGATTAACCGTCTCTTCTAGATTTCCCAACTTGCGATGCAGTTCGGCTTTCAAGCCAAACTGTTCTTTTTCGACAAGATAAGCCTTCGAGCCAAATTCCAAGTACTTTGGACAAAACTTAATTAAAACTCTTGCTTCATCTCCATCCGGTGTCTCTTTTATCGCCTTATAGCCGACAGATATAACGCCGGATCCGATTTTGCTGCATATACGAAAGACACGACACTCCCCATTGTTTTCCAGAGTAATTCGTTCATTAGGTTCGTGTATTTTTCTCTCCATAGATTTCACCTTTCAGCCAAAGTTGCTGTAAGCAACATAAAAATGATACTGATGTTGTCCGTTGTCATCAACTCGCTTGAGGATTTACACGAACAACATTTTAATTGTCCAACTACTGCATCAGCTCACAAGAATTCGTCTAAAACTATCTATGGGATAATGCGTTAAACAACAGTATAAGATAAAAACGTCATAACCGTCCGCAGAGCTGAAAGCATGACACCCAAGTTTTCTAAAGGTATCATCGCAGGATATAATGAGATTATATGCTCTTCGCTCTCTTCTTTGAACATTATACTCGTCCGCTATAGAAGCCGGCATAACATCGTTACCATACTGTGCAGCAAAAACGAGCAGCATGATCATTTTTCTTATATGTTCGGTGTTAGCCTTCCCAGAGTAGATTTTTCTAAGAAGCCGAACAGACGGGAAGTTTCTTGAAGCCCCAATTGCTTTTAAATCTTCGTTTTTCGCAGCGTTGACTTCGCTAATTGCGCCGTCATCATCGCCATATCTATTAAGTATCCATCGAAATAGTTCTGAAAAATCTGGGTCTTCTGAGGAAGCGTCACCCTCATCAATCTCGTTAAGTTTTGTCCATGCCAATCGTATTAGAGGGGTGATCTGACTATCTACTCTATCGAGGACTGATTGCTGTGCCTTGTATTTTACTACCAAAGCAGTAACCAGCTCGGAATCGCTAATGTTCGAATTGCCAATAATAGCCCCAATAGCAACATCGTCCTCATCGCCATCTTCAGCTTCAACGTAGTGCTTAAATTTATCTTCGTACTTTTCAAAGGTATTTACTGTCTTTTCCAACCAATCGTTGCGCTTCATTAATACGAAGTGTTCTGCAATGCATTCGAAAGGACACATTCGCGCAAACGCATCCGTTTTTATCATGCCGGCAAAAAAGTCCGATATTTCCTCATATTTTTGAAGTCCCATGATGCCGCACAATTTATAGAAGTTCTGTCTCGGTTTCGGATCATTAGGCTTCTTCCTCGGGTCGCGAAAACCATTAACTCCATCTTGCCATGAGTACAGGGTAGCATGGTCGATAGTATAGCTGCCATTGTTGCTGTTTAACAATTTCAGCGCACGATAAAAAGATTCGACGTCTTTTTTCCCGACAAGCGATTGCTTAATTGCTCCGCCTTTTCGATAAAAGGCGTTTACCCAACCATTAAGCGCAGTAATAAATGAAGCATCATTGTTCCCGCATTGTACACAGCCAACACAAAAAAGCCTGTTGATTTGATCTCCGGTACCATGCGCGCATTTAATGCAATTGACAACATCTCTCCACAAAGTGGTTTCAGCCTCTTCACCGACAATGTTCAAATGTCTGCGATTACGCCCTTTGTATAATAAATCATTAAGCATAGATCCCTCCGGTAAATACCTATTCTTATTATATCAGAATTACCGGCAGATTCAATAGGGAACACGTTTTGAGGAGTGGACGAATAGCGCACAATATGGTATAATAAAGGCATGAGAAAAGCAAAAGAAAACGCAGCAAGGAAATGTCCTGTATGCGGAAAAGTTGAGAATCAGGTAAACGCAGGGAAGAATCGTTCGGGAACGCAAAGATGCTTCTGCAAGGAGTGCAGAAAATACTACACCTTTGAACCGAAAACACGAGAGTATCCTGAGGAAGTTCGTGAAATGGCAATTAAAGCCTACTACGCCGGAGCAAGCGGGAGAGGTGTTGGTAAGATATTCGGCTTCAGCAAAGCCAATGTTTATAACTGGATTAAAAAAACAGCACCTACCCCAAAAGCTAATCCCAAAACTTTAGAGCTGGATGAGCTATATTGGTTTGTGGGCCAAAAGTCTACAAAGGAAACCCGTGAAAATGCCTATATAATGACTATGGTAAGTCGAGCACCGCGCCAGATAGTAGGGTTTGACGTGGCTTTTGATAAATCAGCGCTGCGTATTCAACGAATTGTTGACAGCGGTCCTGAGGCAGACTTTTACTGCACGGACGGTTATCTCGGCTATGTTGATGTTGTTTATCCCGGCAAACACATCCGTAATGTAAACAACAAAAATGACACCTACACTGCTGAAGGTATTAATGCAGATTTAAGGCATTATATCCCTATTCTGCGCCGCCGAAGTCGCTGTTTTCCACGCAAACTCGAAACGCTTCAAGCGGTGTTGGAGCTTTTCGTCCAAGCGTATAATGAGTTTGGAATTGCAAAGGAGAATTATCGTAGTCGCTTGATGTCTGATTTTCGAGAGTTACCCTTCTCGGTTCTGGATTTCTTGTAATGTGCGTGCATTGTCCACACCTCACGTTTTGTTTTGGGTGCGTTTTGAGTGTGGGATCCTCACCTTGGATGCTTAATGGCATCATAATCACAACCAGCTTACCCGCCTCATCGATTACTAGAAAGGTCCAGTACCGTCATTGTTTGCTATATCATGCTATCTTTTGTATTCCATTACTAGGTGACAGTCTGAACAAGCGTAGACCCTTGTTTTTCTTCCAAGCAAACCTAGCCATTTTCCATTTCTGCGACCAAACAGGATGCTCCCCGCGATTCCCTTGCTCAAAGAGAAACCACTGTGATATGTGTTCACACATCTCCATGACTGGCTTCCGCATATCGGACATCTCTTAGGTGCTTTCATAGTGTTTCCTCCCGTTTTTCAGCTTAGGTCTGTGTGGCTTTGGATAAGAATGTCTATGTTTTTATCCATAAATAACCTCTACTTATCATCTGCTCTCTCGTTTTAAAGACGCTATCCGGGAACAACTTGTATCGAATATAGATAGGTATCATCTTCAAGTGATAGGTAACGTCGACGTAGTATCTCCTTCCTGATAGCTCAACCATATTCCATGCGTGAGGAGCATCATTGACTGTTCCGGTTATTACAGCACACGGTAAGTCAAGCCGCTGGCAAAGCAATAGGAACAGCTTTGCGATTGCTTCACAGACTGCCGTGTGGTAAAGAATCGGTCCAGCCACAGTATGATCCCAGAATGCGCTTGCTGTATTCTTATACTTAGTAGACGAAGCTATTTCATTCATAAGAATCATATAACGCTTTTTTGCGGACAACGAGGGAGAATCTTTTTCGCGTATTGAGGATACTCTGTTATTAATCGTTTCGGTTATCGAATCGGCTGTTTTTCTATCAATGAGCATATTGAATAGGATCGCCGATCCCTGACATAGAGAAGACGACATTACTTTGGAGTTCCAAAAATCTACGAAAAATAGCTCAGGATGATCCAAGTGAACTGCGCTTATTATTCGCTTGATCGACTTCTTATGAGCAGCAGAGCTCTTGATTTGAACTCTGCTGCTGTGTCTAATAAGAGCATTGACTATCGTCAAATAATCTGCCTGTTCTTCCTCGGTCAACAGGCTTCTATGATATGCCGCAGGAATCATTATGGTATCCTTTCTGCTCACCATTCGTTTCCACAGTCATCGCAGTGCCACACTGGTCTCCCCGATGAAAGCCGTTCGCTGATGTGCCGACCCAAACATACGGGACACCACTCCGCTTCGACATTCTTTACAGCTCCGCTTGCCTGAAGAGCCCTTGCATGCAAGGTCATAGGCTTATAGTCGCTGCTGGGAATGATGCGCTCTAACTGCGGAATAATTCTTTCTATCGGAGCCGTGTAGACGTATCCGGGGGTTGGGAGGATTCTGGCTTTCCTACGCATATTATCACTTCCTCTTTTTCGACTTCTTAGAATGATTGGCCTTTTTCTTATTCTTATTACCCTTCTTTTTCTTTTGAGTCTTGTTGCTTGAGGTGCGTCCCGTATTATCGCTTTCGTTGCCAAGCAGCATTATCGCTGGAACCTCAACGGCGTCTCTCCCAGCGAATGCGCGCCAGATCCCGCGGTGCGGATTAAGCACAACACTGTACTTCTCAGGCTTGAAATACTTCTGCCTCTGAGTTTCCATGTCTGTCCCGCTCATGAATACGGGAAGTCCGTTGGGATGGGTGTGCCACCACCCAATAATGGAGACTTCATTCTCCAACTCAGAATTGGAGGATTCAAGTTTTTCTTTAATATCAAAGAACTGTCTTTGGAGTCGAATCTCCTCCATTGCATCCCATTCGATGTAACCAGGGAAGCGGCTTTCGGTCTTGGCGACAAGAATTTCGAGGACCTCAGCCTGAACGGGTATGCCCTCGGCATTCTTAATATAGCGCCCTATGAGAATGCCGCCTTGCTCGTTACGATTATCAGGGAAATCGGTGCGAAGCCATCCGATTTTCTTGAAAAGCTTATTCGACGCATGAGGACGAAAAACCAGCAGCCTTTCTACGCCGCTCATCCAATGGCTCGTTCCTGTAACGATTCCCTGATTAGATGACATATTAAGAATCATTATTCCATACTCCTTTCGCTTTTTAGTTGCTGAGGCCGCCAATCAGTCCTATCACTGCTGCAATACATAACCCTATCAAGAGGATAGCCAGTATTATCTTAACAACAATAATAACTAACCATAGCGAACACAAAGCTGCATAAGGAACCGCGCCGGGAATAAATGCAAGCAACCACCCTGCTTCGGAGTTTTGCCATATCTCGGTAATAGTGTCATTGCACATGAGCACAAGCAACGAGATCAAGCTCAACGCGCAGAATATAGCAATAATCCATCCGACGCTCAAGCCAAACATCGCATCCGAAATGGCTGAACGCATTCCAGGAAAGATGAACGGAAGAAGGGAGGAAGCTGCAGATAAGATTAACCAGCCGAAGAATCCCCTAATGCCGCGCTGAGTTCTCGACGGGGCAACATATGCCGAAGGTTCGTTTATGACAGGAGAAGGGGTGAAAGGCGCATGTCCACAGAGCGGACAACCGCCGGCAGTGACGAACTGGGTCTTAACAACTGCATGGCAATTACCACATCTGATAACTCGGTCGCCGACCTGATATGGGGCAAGAGTCACAAGATCACGCTCTCCGCGAAATCGGGTTTGCAGCTCTCTCTCGGTAATAACAAGCTCTCCGCGCATGTTGATTCCTCCCTTAAAAATTTTCTTATCTAGGCAGATGGGGCATGACTTCTTCAATGTCTCCGGTAAGCTCGAGGAAGAGAGTATCGTGTTCTTCGTCTAACGGAGAGAACTCAACAATGTGAAGAAGCGGTATGCCAAGTTCCAGAAGAGTCATGTTCTGAATGCGCTCTTCATCTAACAATGAAAAACTGCATTTCAGTACGGCGTTCGAAAGATTGGTTGGTTCGTGTCCTGCACTGCGGCAGCTCTCGCAGAGCATCTCGTCGTCCTCGAGAGGCTGCGGACGGTACACGTCGATTTCGGTACCGCAGTGTTCGCAGTAGGCCTTTGTCACGAAACCGCGGTCTGCGCATGCGCAGTCCTTGTATACGGCTATCTCATAATCTCCGCCGTAGTTCTCCTTTGCCCATGCAAGAGCGTCTTTAAGCCTCCAATGAGCAGAAATGGGAGTTTCGATTACTCCTCCGTGAGCGTCGTAGCTGTCATGATGCTCACAGTCCCTACGGATGTTGAAATCGAAGTAGCTCATCTTATTTTTCAAAGATGAATAGTAGGACATCACGCCATAATCCGGCTTGTACAACTCGTTTTCGGGATCGCGCAGATGGAACGCAATTTTGATTGCTTTCTCGACTGCAAGAGAGCCTGCCGAAGCAGCCGCAGTTACGATCGTAGGTATCTTCTTCTCGGCGGAAGCTTTCCTTCTCGTCACGTCACAGCTGTTACGAACGCGGGAAAGGGCATTCTTTTCTTCTCTCTGGCTGAGCGTACACGCAAAGCAGGCGCATCCTTCCTGACCGGAAGTAGGCAACACATTCCAATCGAATCCGCCGATGCCGATATCAATAGAGGGCTTCTTAATCAACTGGCAGATGTTAGAGACATAAAGTCTGGTCTGATCGTTATCCACGCAGTCGATTATTATGTCCAAATGCCTGAAAACTCCGTCTCCAAGGCCATGGCAAATGTCGCCGTCATAATAATCCGCAACACCATTATCAATGTTCATCGCCTGAAAACGCTCAGCGGCAAGGACAGCTTTTCTCTTGCCAATGTCTTTCTCTGTAAACAGCACTGTTCTGCTGATGTTACTGGAAGAGATATGATCCATATCAGAACAGTAAACATATCCAAAGCCGACAAGGGCTAGGTTTTTGAGCACCTCGTTGCCGGTTGCTCCTGCGCCAATCACACCAATCCTTGCCTCACGGATTGTTTGCTGACTGAAATCGGGGATCCTTTCCTGTCTGTCGGTTTTCTTTTCAGCCTTCTCCATTAACTCATCTCCCTTCGAAACGGGCGGCGACCTCCTTGCCGCCGCCCAAATTCGCTTTTTCCATATATGGATTACGCGCCTGCCTTGGTCGGAGATGCAAGCTCCAGGGTGTCGCCGTCGGATACATGGTTGTCTGCAAGAGACAGGCCCAGATCCAACGCTGTGTTCTCATTCAGCTTGGTGACGACCCAGCCCTGACCGGAAGTAAGGATTCCGCGACCGGCAAGCTGCTGAAGAAGGTCGTCGAGGATGATAGTGTCCTGAGTGGGAACGGTGTGCTTTTCGCCGTTGTGGCGAATCGTGATGGTGATGTCGTGCATGGTTTCTTCCTCCTATGAATTATTTATTTAATATCCTACAGGACGAGGGAAATCCGTCCTCCCGCAGGGATACATCCTGTGAATGCGATGCTGCCTTTCCTTTTCCTCCCAGTCATTTGCCGCCGCATGATTAGCCGGGCTCTTGGGATTAGTGAATTCAGGATCGAAAGCCAAAACCTTACCGATCTTGATAACGTATTTCCACAGTATCTTCTCCTTATCCCACATACTTCCGGGACAAAGCCTTCCGTTTTCCCACCAGTTGGGATGGAAAGGAACCTTGCCTTCGATCACGTTAACAATCGGAGCGGAATTGATATCATCAGGATAGTCGAGACGGATAACCGTTTTCTTCTGGAAACGTTCGCTGCCTCTGTCTTTTACTTTTGTTCTTACGTTGTATGTGATGATGTAAGACTTCACTCGAGGCGCGGTCTGACCCGGTGCGATCCTCCAGGTGAACAGGCTGTTGACAGGAAACGCACACATCGCGTGGTACTCATTTTCCAGTCTCAGCTTCATTTCGGATGCAGTCAGCAATTCTATCACTTCCTTTTCATTCTATGTCCGGAATACAAAACAACAGCAACTCATGGTCTGAAACTTATTCTCATCAATCAAGCTTGCTGTCTTGCTTTCCTTGACCTCATTATCTCACAGTTAACCTGGTGTCTCAATTTCGTCAGGATTTACACGAACAACCCATAACCGCCAGATTATAGGGAATAAAAAAAGAGCCGATTGGCTCTATAATATCCATCTAAATTACTTTGCTATCTCTAGCCGCCTTTTCATTTCAGCAAATACAGCTTGACGAAAAGTATCCATAGAATAGTAGAGATTTAACTGTTTCCATAGATGTTCAGGATCCGGATGATCAGTCGCAACACCCTTCAGATGCCCCTCGCAATGACTTATTATCACTCCGTCTTTTAACGGATCAAGATGAAATTCAATAGATAGTTTTGCGAACAGCTCAACAGCGGCATCATATGTCGTTTTAGCGACCATTGTTGCTGATTCTGGGTCATCGCAGACGAAAGCAGTGTCTCCGGCATATTTGAAACCGGAGTATTCGCACATTTCGATTCCAATATGAGTGTTATTTGCCATCCCTCCTGCATGCCATCCTCTGTGGGTCCACGGCAAAGTCTGATAGATTGTGCCATCGTTTCCGTCTATAAAAGCATGTACACAGGCTCTATCAAATTTTTCATTGTTCCACAAAGAAAGGAAATGCTCGGCTGTTTGAACACCGCATCCGACCGAGTGAAGCATAAGACCTTTAACAACAATATTCCTGTCGGTGTTATAGCAAGGGTTTTTTGTTAAAAATGCCTGAACTATCCTCATACAAGCTCTCCATACAATTTGGTAGCATTAGCATAATGGATTATATCATAAGCAAGCACATTCAAGCAAGAAATCTGTGCCCTATCTCTCGGTATTCCCTTTTACAGATTTCATTCTATGCGCCTTTGACTATTTCACTTCTTCTCCATATGTCAGCTTCGGCAGTCCCGCTTGTTCCATTATCTCGTTCGCTCTTGAGACGCTTAGATCCCTAGTCTCGAAGAGCAGGGCGTGAAGCAGTTCATCCTCGGAGTTCCGTCTGAAGAACAACCCTGCCGCGACGACAAGCTGCTCTCCTATATCCGCACGGACGTCCAAGGCTATGCAAAGCGCGATTACATGGCGAAGAGTGACGCGCTCCGCGCACCTCTTGCGGACGGAGGCGCGGCTGACTCCGAGACGCAGGGCGAGCTCGTTCTGCGAGATCCCCTTTTCGTCGAGTATGAGCTGTATGGCGTTTCCAAAGTTTTGAGGGAGATCCCGTCGAAGCTTCTCCCATATTGCGGCGTCGGTTTTAAAGCGGTCGTTCTGCAGCGTTCGTTCCTTTGATTCCGGCTCAGCGTCGAAGGAATGGCGGCTCTGATACTTGTCGGTGACCTCGGTCTTTCTCGCGGCATACCCTCCCGAGTATTCCGCTTTCGCGTACCTGCCGGACGCGGAAAAGGAGATACAGCACTCGTCGATATGGCTTCTGGCGTATTCTGTAAGCCGTCTGCCGCCAAAACGGCTTTTGCGGATATAGACCTCCGAGTCAAGGCAGTAATGTCCTTCGACGTATGCATACTGACCGCTTCTCAAGGCGGTATGGAATTTCGGCGAGGCGGTAATGAGTTTCGCCGCTTCCTTCCTTGATATCGTATACGTGATTCCCTGACGCCAAGCTCCCGAGCATCCATGGTCGGGAGTTCTCTTTTTGTCGATAAAACAGTAAATGCCCTCTGCCTCCGGAAAGCCGAGTTCGATCATGCGGTACTTGGCCATGGATTTCGACACTCCGAACTTCTCCGCCAGCTGAGTAACGACGCGCATGACGTTTTCCGGGGACTTGTCCCAGCGGGAATAGTCGTAAAGCTCCTCGATATAGTTTCGGGCGGTGTACTCGGGCATAAGGATATAAGCGGGCAGCTTCTCCGCCTGAAGCTCAGCCCATTCGATAGGGTTGTTGATCTTCGCGTATCTTTTCGGAACGGCGCTCTTGCCCATGCAGGCGGCGGCTCCGTTTCCGCTCAGCGACTGGAGCAGAAAGAAGCGATGGTCGAGATATGCGTGAGCGCATTCATGAACGATAGTGCTGTTCTCAATTTCGGGGGTGGAGCACAGGTCTCTGTTGACGAGTATGGTCATAGGAGGAACGTTTATTTCAGCGCAGTCTCCGTTTTCGTTCCTCACAGGATATTTCGATTCCGAGAAGAATATCAGCCCCTGCATATCGCTTCCCTTCGGGAAACGGACCGTGCGCGTCCTGAGTCCCATACGCTTCGCAAGCGTGCGGCCGTCGATGACGATAGGCTCATCACGCGCTTCGGGATAGTATCTGACGAGTATGTCCTCCGCGACGTCAGCATAATCATCCGAATACATGACGGGGAGCAGATAACGGTTGAAGCTCATGCCCTTCTTCCGCGGCGCTTCCTTCCTCGGGCCAATTGTTGGAACGCTGCACTTTTTGCTGTGGTAGTTGATGAAATAGCGCATTTCAAAAGGAATATGAAACGACGCCCCTTCTTCGTTGCCGGAAGTAATGGTGTTTACGACGGCGTCGAAAACGAGATCGACTGCCAGATATCTGTAGTCGTACTCAAAGCAATCCTCTATTCTCGGTTCGCTGAGAAGATCGAGACGAAAGGCGTCGGCGTCATTTCTGCCGGTAAACTTCTTTATTAGATCGGGGTAGGTCTCCACATATCGATCGACGGCGGCGAAGAAATCCTCGTTGAATACCTCCTTCAGTATCTCGATGACCGAAAAGGGTCCTCTTCTGTTTTTAAGTGCGTTCTCCTCCTCAGCCGAGTAAAACGGCATGAGGACGTGAACAGAGCCGCCATTCTCAGGCGATGGCAAATACTCGTAACTTTTCATTCGGCGGTCCTCCTCATGTTGGTGAGGACTATTATACACACGCCGGGTTCGGAACGCAATACTTTTTGTGTAAAATATTTTGCAGATAGGTATTGCATTGCAAAGTAGATATGTGGTATAATGCCGCAAAAGGGTATCCGGCAGTAGGAAAACGCATACTTTTCCCGCCGGAAACCGAATAAGCAAAGGAGAACGATCATGGCTGCAAAAAAAGACGCTCCTTCAGCAGCAGAGCTGCCGGCTGACCGCACTTGCTTCGGCAAGGTCATCAAAGCGCACAGGGAAAGCGCAAGGATATCCCAGATCGACTTCGCGGAGATGGTCAACGTATCCAGGAACTCCGTCGCCAACTGGGAAAAGGACAGGTGCAAACCCGACCACAGTCTTATTCCCGAGATATGCGCGCTCCTCGGCATAAAGCTCCACGAGCTTTACGGGATGGAAGCCGAAAACGGCTTAAGCGAAATGGAGGACAGAGTCATACGCTTTTTCCGTCAGCTCTCTCCCGCAAGTCAGCGTGTCGTCGAAAAGATGATCTATTCCATGCTGAACGAGGAACTAGCGGAAAAGGACCGAATCGTGAAGGAAACTTTCCGGCTGTTCCTCGTCCGTCCCGGCATGGCGGCGGCAGGCGTCGGCGATTACGTCCCGGATTCGCCTCCCTCCTATACCTTCCTCAAAAAGAACACTATCAACGAGGAAGCGGACGGGATAGTCAAGGTCCACGGTGACAGCATGGAACCCGTTTATCACAGCGGGGATTACGTCTACTATAAAAACGCCTGTTCCGCTTCTCCCGGAGAGGACGTCATCGTCGATACGGATGACGGAGCCGTTATCAAACGCATCGGAGCGGACAGAACTCTCTATTCCGTTAATCCCGATATTCCGTATCCGAAAAAGAATGAGCAGAACACCCTCGTTATCAGAGGCAGAGTCCTCGGCACCGTCCGCTCCTCCGAAAGGCCCGGCAAAGACGAGGAAGGCGCGCTCGAGGAGATGTTCGTTGACGAGATCAGGGAGTTTAACAGAGAATACGGCATAAATAACAGGGACTGAAAGGATCCCGCTGAAAGGAGTTGATCCCGATGGCATACACGAAGCCGCTTCATCCTGAGCGGGTATATGTCAAGGTCAACTCCGATTTTGATTCAACGGGGTATATGCAGCCGCGCTCTATCACATGGAAGGACGGCCGTGTTTTCGTCATCGAGGCTGTGAAGGATTTCCGTCCGGCGTCGTCAATTGAGCGCAGCCTTCCCGGAGACTGCTTCACGGTCGTTATCAAGGGCGAGATAAAATATCTGTTTTTCGAGAGATGTCAGGACAGGTTCGCCAGCCATTTCGGCAGATGGTTCGTCGAAAGTCTGAGAAAGGAGGATCGGGATGGATAAAGTCTATATAGCGATAGACCTCAAGAGCTTCTACGCCAGCGTCGAGTGCGCGGACCGCAAATACGATCCTCTGACAACGAATCTCGTCGTCGCGGATCTCTCGCGCACCGAAAAGACCATCTGCCTCGCAGTATCCCCTTCTCTTAAAAAGCACGGCATTTCAGGACGAGCCCGTCTGTTTGAGGTGATACAGAGGGTCAAGGAGGTCAATCAAGAGAGGTTCCGCAAGGCGATAAAGCTCGGCGTTTTGCCGATGGACGAGAAGGGGCATTATCATTTCACATCCTCATCGTTTGATGCCGAGGCGCTTGAAAACGATCCCGCTCTTGAACTCTCGTACATAGTCGCCCCACCGCGCATGCTCCTTTATGAAAAAGTGAGCACTCAGGTCTTTTCCGTCTATTCCAAATACATAAGTCCAGAGGATATCCACGTTTACAGCATTGACGAGGTGTTCATAGACGCCACGCCGTATCTCGCCACATACGCGGTCACCGCGCACGAGCTCGCCATGCAGATGATACGCGAGGTGCTCTATACCACGGGCATAACCGCAACAGCCGGCATAGGAACGAATATGTACCTCGCAAAGGTCGCCATGGATATAGTGGCTAAGCACGTCCCGGCCGACGAGCAGGGAGTGAGGATCGCGGAGCTCAACGAGCGGACGTACAGAGAGCTGCTGTGGTGCCATACGCCGATAACGGACTTCTGGCGCGTCGGCGGCGGCACCGCGAGAAGGCTTGCCGCCCTCGGCTGTTATACGATGGGCGACGTCGCGAGGCTGAGCGTTCACAACGAGGACGCTCTTTACAAGGCGATGGGCATAAACGCGGAACTGCTCATAGACCACGCATGGGGATGGGAACCCACGGATATCGCCACAATCAAAAGCTATACTCCCGAAACGACCTCTCTTTCATCCGGGCAGGTGCTGAAGGAGCCGTATAACTGTGAAAAGGGAAAGCTGATAACCAGGGAAATGACGGAGCTGCTCGTGCTCGATATGGTGAGAAAAGCCGTAGTTAAAAAGCAGGTCGTGCTGACCATCGGATACGATCGTGAGAGTCTCGAGGTCGTACGTCAGGGAAAAACGATGGCCGATTCCGTCTATAAGGTCAAGACGACCGGCATAACGTATACGGGAAAGGTCTCTCCCGATATGTACGGAAGACCGCACCCGAACCATGCTCACGGCACGGGGAATATCGACCATTATACCAGCTCAACGGAAGCGATAATGGAGGTCATGATGGCTCTGTATGACCGTATCGTCGATCCCGACCTTCTGATAAGGCGCGTGGGCATTGCCGCCTGCAATCTTATCCCCGAAACGGATATCCCAGCTGAAGGACCGGAGCAGATGAGCCTGTTCATCGATTACGAAGCCGTTGATAAGGCGAAAGCGGAAAGATCTGCGGCTGAGGAAAGGGAACGCAGGCTTCAAAGAGCCACCCTCGCTCTGCAGGATAGATTCGGAAAGAACGTCCTGCTCAAGGGAATGAACTACATGGACGGAGGCACGACGATAGAGCGCAATGAGCAGATCGGCGGTCATCGCGCCGGCAGAGACGAGGTCATGACCGGCAGACCGAAAAAGAAGCCCTACGAGCCTATGAACGGAGGCGATGAGGATGAGTAAAGGAATAAAGGAAAAAGAACCCGATCCGCGCATAGTCTACGCGGATATCATCGACCTCCCTCACTGGAGATCGCCGAAGCATCCCCATATGAGCCTGTATGACCGTTCCGCTCAGTTTGCGTCGTATAAGGCGCTTTCCGGATACGAGGATATGGTCGCCGAGGAGGCAAGGCTGACCGACTCCAAACTTGAACTTGAGGACTTCGAGCTTGAGCTCCTCAATCAGAAGCTCTCGCTCGTCGCGGACGTTATCGCGGACGGGCACCGCCCCGTGCTGACCTTCACGGTTTTCGAGCCTGATGAGCATAAGGACGGCGGCAGATACGTCGAGATCACCGATACTGTCAAGCGCATCGACGTCGCCGGAAGGAAGATCGTTCTCATGAGCACAAGGGAAAGCGGGTTGAACAGAACGATTGAGTTTGACAGGATCGCTGCGGTTCACGGGGAACTCGTCGACTATATGGATGAGGCATTAGAGTAGCCCAACGACCTCATTTTTCAATAGATTATTCAAAAAACGAGAATATATATCTCAAGCCATATCATGAGTACCGTTTTTTGTATATCCAAATACTCATTTTCGGTGTATAATTCAAGCGAGGTCTATTTTCGATTAATCCTTGCCAGTACAGAAAGCCTAAATTGTTCCTGCTACCTGGTTAATGGTGTATGAGTTAAAGCGAAAACAGATACGTTTACTGATGAGGTAGTGTGATATGAAAGGATCGGAAGCAAAACTTGTATCTTATATGCAGGGAGCGGATAAGCGGTTCATAATCCCCGTTTATCAGCGAAATTATGATTGGCGTATCGAAAACTGCAAGCAGCTTTACGATGACCTGATTGCAATCATCAGAAAACAACGCAGCAGCCACTTTTTCGGCAGCATCGTTTCCGTTCACAGCGATGGGGAGTTCAATGAGTATCTTATCATAGACGGTCAGCAGAGGCTATCTACGATCTCTCTGCTTATGCTTGCCATGTATAATCTGATGAAAGCCGGCATCGTTATTCCAACGCAGGGGAATCTCGCTGATAAGATCTATAAGACCTACCTGATCGATGAATGGCAAGAAGGCGAAACAAGGATCAAGCTAAAGCCGGTGAAAAACGATCAGAGAGCCTTTGGAATGCTCTTCAAAGATGCAGAAGACTATATTCAGGAGTCTAACCTCACCATCAACTATCAATACTTCTATTCCCGCATACAGAAGGAAGAAATCAGCATTGATGAACTCTATACCGCGATCACACGACTCGAAATCATCAATATAACACTTAACAAAGACGATAATCCGCAGCTTATCTTCGAGAGCCTTAACTCCACCGGCCTGGCTTTGAGTGAGGGCGATAAGATCCGCAATTTCATATTGATGGGTTTGCCCACCAAAGAGCAGAACGATTATTACGAAAAATACTGGAACCGGATAGAAGTCTGCACCAATTACGACGTCAGCGCTTTTGTTCGTGATTACCTCAGTGTAAAACAGCAGGCGATACCTTCGATTAGCAAGGTTTATGTTACCTTTAAAGCATACGTTGAAGAGCACGGCTTTGAAACGGAAGAGCTTCTAAAAGACCTTCTCGATTATGCCAGGTGGTATGAACTGCTGCTTAAGGGCAAAACGGAGGATAGAAAACTCAACGCCTGCATCTATCGCCTGAACAGACTGGAAACGACAATTACGCGCCCGTTCTTCCTTGAAGTGCTTCGCATGATGACAAAAGGCGCTCCTCAGCTTTCTGTCGCTGATGTGCGTGAAATATTCCTGCTGACCGAAAACTACTTGTTCCGCAGGAGCATTTGCGACCTCCCGACTAATGCCTTGAATAAGATCTTCCTTATGCTGCACAGGGAAATAATCAGGTACGACGGCACGGAAGCCGGTTATCTTGAAAAATTCAAATATGCCTTGCTTTCCAAAGTCGAGCGAGGTCGTTTCCCACGCAATGATGAATTTGCCGAAGCGCTTGGCACAAGGCAGATCTACCTAATGAATATCAAGAACAAAGCCTATATCCTCGAACGTTTCGAGAACTTCGGAATTGATGAGGATAAGGATATTTATCGTCATCTTGACGAGGGCACGTATTCAGTTGAGCATATCATGCCTCAGCATTTGACCCCTCAATGGGTAGCCGCCTTGGGCGATGATTACGAAGATATCCACGAGCTTTGGCTGCACCGTCTCGCCAACCTTACTCTGACGGCATATAACTCAAAATACAGCAACGGTTCGTTTGACGATAAACGCGACATGGAAAAGGGCTTCCGCCAAAGCGGCCTGAGGCTGAACACTTGGATTGCGGGCCGGGAGAAGTGGACGCTCGAAGAGCTTGAGAGCCGCAGCGAATTGCTCGTTTCAAGAGCTTTGACTATCTGGCCTATTCCGGAAACAGAGTTTAAGCCTGCGGAGAAACAGCTCGATTCCTACACTCTCGAAGATGATGTGGATCTCAGCGGCAGGGAGATTGTCCGCTTCGGCTACAAAAACACCGAGCAGCCGGTTGACAGCTGGATCACCATGATGGCACAGGTAATCAAGATCCTGCACGCAGAGGATAAATCCGTTTTGACGCGCCTTGCACACACAAACGATCCTGATAACGAACTCGATGATTACGTAAGCGATAATCCGGCGGATCTTCGTGGTGCATTGGAAATCGATCAGAACATTTACTTGGAGCGCAACACAAGTACCAACACCAAAATTATGATGCTCAAAAAGTTTTTCAAAGCATACGGGCAGAATCCTGGGGAATTGATCTTCTATCTTAAAGATCAAAACGAGGAGCAAAAGGATGATGAAACTGGGACCCGTTTCGAGCTTCGTCGCAGGTACTGGACGCTTGCTCTTGAGTATATAAAGTCCGCGCACGGCAGCGAAGGTTCCTTCCGAAACGTACATCCCGGCAAGGAATATTGGCTGAATGGCACGTTCGGAATCAGTGGCTTTTACTTCTCTTGCAGCGCTAAAATGAAGTGCGCTGATGTTGACCTTATTCTCGGAAAATCGGATAGGGATACGAACAAATCAGCGTTTGACTTCCTCTATTCACACAAAGAAGAGGTTGAACGTATCCTAGGTTCGCAGATCAACTGGTGGCGATTTGAGGGCAAGGCTTCTTACGTCAACTGCCATTTAGACGGAGTTGGCATAAACGACGAAAGCAGCTGGACGCAAATGGCGAAATTCCACGCAGAATGGAGCAAGAAATTCTATGACGTATTCGTTCCGCTTCTTTATCAGTGGAATGCGATGAGGACAGATGTGAGCCATCCCCATTAATGGATTTGAGCGCAGATTGAGCGGGGTCTGGAAGCGTAGATACACTGATGTCATGCGTCGGGCAGATATTGTGAAATATGTTTGCAAAGGATATAGCCGCGCTTGCTTCCAGATTCGGAACGAGTGGATGGTGGATCATTCTAAACGAGTTATAGCCATATATAACGGGCAGCCTGGCGGGACAAAGAACACAATTGAGTATGCAGAGAGAGTCGGCGTCTACGTTGTTAAAGAATAGAATGAGAGATATCTTGATTTCGGACTGAAAAAGAGGTATAATTTAGACCGAATTTAGTCCAAGGAGGATGCGACGATGGCCCATTCGGATACAAACGAGATTTACCTGGAAACATATGTGCTTCAGCAAGATATGAGAATAAGAATGCCGAAGTCCATTCTGACAAATCTGGGGGCACAAAAAGGAAAGACTAGGTTTGATATCTATTTGGATGTTGCAACCCAAGAACTAGTACTCCGCAAACATGATGAGGAGAGCGAAACTTAAAATGAAAGCTATTGAACTGTTTGCGGGTGCAGGCGGCCTTGCTCTTGGACTAGAACAGTCAGGGTTCAGTTTGATTGGCCTGATTGAAAAGGACAAAGATGCAGCACAGACCTTGAAGCAGAATAGACCAAACTGGAATGTGCTTTGCGCTGACATCAGAACTGTCGTGGATCAAGATCTTGAGCAATTATTCGGTATAAAGAAGGGTGAATTAGATCTGCTCTCTGGTGGCACTCCATGTCAGAGCTTTAGCACAATTGGTAAGCGTTTAGGGCTGAATGATGTTAGGGGTACAATGTTCTACTATTACGCTGTATTTCTTAATCAACTACAGCCGAAAATGTTTTTACTCGAAAATGTCAAGGGCCTTCGCAATCATGATAACAAGCATACGTATACAACCATGCTTAATATCTTTGAGGACGCAGGATATACAACAACTTATACAGTGCTAAATGCATGGGATTATGGTGCGCCACAACGGCGGGAGCGTTTATTCACAGTCGGAATAAGGAATGACTTGATTGCATCATGCAAGTTCAGCTTTCCTACTCCACATGAGTACAAACCTGTTATCCGAGACATAAAGTTAGACGATAATCCTGACCCATCTGAATGTGCTAGATACTCTCAAAATAAGTATCGTGTTATTTCTCTCGTTCCCCCCGGTGGATGTTGGAAAGATGTCCCAGAGGAAATAGTGAAGCCATATATGAAACTGTGCTGGCAGATGCCAGGAGGAAAAACGGGGATTTTAAGACGTTTCACATTGGATGAGCCATGCTTTACAGTCATGACAAGTCCTGGTAGCAAGCAAACTGATAGATGTCACCCGATTGAAATCAGACCGTTTTCGTACCGAGAGAATGCTCGGTTACAGACATTCCCAGATGATTGGGAATTCTATGGTAGTTTGTCAAGCAAATATAAACAAGTGGGAAATGCTGTCCCGGTTGCTCTGGCAAAGGACATAGGTACTTCATTGCTAACTGCACTTGCTCAAGTGTAAAGCAAATAGAGCTTAGAACGTAGGAGAGTGAACGAATATGCCGCAGACCATCGATAATCAAATAGCTGATGTCAATGAATCCACCCCTTCTTCACCGGGAGCTATCAGCAGGGAGTATTATCGTTTCGTTGCTGACTTTACAAAGACAGATTTCGAGGATGATAGGCTGCTTGGAAAGTTTTACACCGACTTTGATGTCTGCGCTAGTATCGCAAGAAATATAGGTAATCTTTACCATGTGGATTGTTTTGCTACAGAAATCCGAATCATTGACCCGTTCTGTGGGGACGGCAGGCTTGTTCTGAGTTTGCTTACAGAGTTGATAGAAAGGTCCGAATTCCAAGCAAAAATATTTCATATTGAACTTTGGGATATCGATTCCAGTGCAGTCAATGCCGCAAATAAAAATGTATCACTTTTCTGTGAGCAGCACGCTGTAAAGTATCAGATTGTCCCACGTGTTTCTGATGCGTTTGTCGATTATCGAGCCTGTCGTGGATCGTTTGATATTTGTGTCACCAATCCTCCCTGGGGGCTTCTGAAACCACAGAAACTATTTAGTAAAAGCAATAGTGATGAGGAGTTGGAACGATACCGTAATGCGCTAGAACAGTATGACAGTTTTATGAAAGCTGAGTTCCCTCTGTCTCAACCTAATTCTCGATTCGGGAAATGGGGTACAAATTTAGCTAGGTGTGGCACCGAAGTTGCTGTTCGCCTAATAAAGAAATCCGGAATCTGTGGAATTGTATCGCCCGCCTCCTTGGTAAGTGACCAGGTTTCTGGCAGGTTGCGTAAGTGGCTGTTTGAAGAAAACCGAGTAGCCTGCATTGATTACTATCCTGCGGAACTTAAGCTGTATGGTAGTGCAGATATTTCAAGCATAACACTGATAATACAAGGTGGAGAAACGGATCAAAGTCTTGATGTCAGAATCTATAGCAGTAAAAATGATTATGATTATAAAAAGATAGAAAAGGCTGTTTTTGAACACATCAAGAAAAAAGGTTATCTTATACCACTGAAAACTGGCATAGCATCTATTCCCATAATGATGTACCTTGAGCTTCTGCCAACGACTAGCGATTATTGCGAAAAATCAGGTATGTTTTTTACGCGCGAGTTAGACGAGACGCGTGTTGGAGAAAAACTTGTTCAAGCCGGACGTATAGCATTTGCAAAGGGCTACATGGTAGATCGTTATGCTTTTCATGGAGAAGGACAATACCTAAATGAAGATCTAGTTGTTCCCCCGGCAAGCGTAAACATGAACAAGCTGGTGTGGAGAGATGTATCAAGAGACTCCCAAGCTAGGCGGATAAAAGCTACGTTACTCCCTCCAGGATTCATCTGTGGCAATTCATTAGGTGTTATTTGTTGCCCGCCCGAGGGTATTGGCTCCTTGAAAATGTTACTTGTAATAATGAACTCAATGGTATTTGAGTATCAAGCGAGGTCAATGCTCGTGTCAAACCATGTTGCCGCAGGAATAATTAAACAGATTCATGTCCCGGCGCCGACTATTGACGAAACTGTAATAAATCTCGTGGATCGCCAACTTAACGGTGAACACTTGGAAGCGGAACTCGAATTAGCTGCAGCCAGACTTTATGATGTGTCCCTAGAGGATTATTGTACTATCGTGGATTCTTTTGATATAGAAGAAGCGGTGAAGACAAGCCTTAAACAGTCGTATGCCAAGTTGGTTAACCACGATAATAATGGAGAACAGAAGATGATTTTTAATCACTACGCATCATCGTTGAGCGAGCTTGATATGCAAATCATTCGATGTGTTCCACCTGGAGGGAATTGGAAAAACATCCCGGAAAGTGTGCCATCGCATAGGTTGGAACAAATAAGAGAAAGCTACCAGGCTGGAAAAGGAAGTCGCTCGACCTATTATGGAAGGCTGCGCCCCGAAATGCCTGCTTATACTATAAACACATATTTCAACCGCCCTGGAAATGGCTGCCATATGCATTATGAGCAGGATCGAACGATATCTCAAAGAGAAGCTGCTCGATTTCAAAGCTTCCCGGATTCCTTTGAATTTATAGGTTCGTTAGGCGCAATCAACAATCAAATTGGCAACGCGGTTCCCCCGTTATTAGCTTATCAAATAGCCAAGGCAATACCATTTAAAGGCCAGTTTATTGATTTGTTTTGTGGTGCCGGAGGGTTGGCCTTGGGGTTTGTTTGGGCTGGGTGGAAGCCGATCGTCGGGAATGATATTGATCGTTACGCCATCGAGACACACAAAAGAAATCTAGCGGGGGCAGCAATTGTAGGGGATATAAACAGCGAAGAAGTATTCGAGGAGATTACGGCAAAAGCAAAAGCTGCCAGAGAAGAATCCCCGGAATTGCCGTTGTTCGTTCTTGGCGGACCTCCGTGCCAAGGGTTCTCAACTGCAAACACGCGAAGAGGAGCTGACGATATGAGGAATTGGCTCTTCAAATCATATGTTAGAATTGTTAAGGCTATCAACCCAGACGGGTTTGTCTTTGAAAATGTAAGAGGAATCCTGAACCTTGATGGTGGTAGGTTTTTTGAAATGATTAAGCGCGAACTGGAAGAAAGTGTTCAGGAAATCAAGGTGAACCAGATTAGTGCGGCTAACTTTGGGGTTCCTCAGCGGAGAGATCGTGTTGTAATCATCGGTGGAAGTAGTGCCTTGGTGCAAGGGTTTAATATGACTGAAATAACCTGCGTACCTAAGGATCGGCAAATGTCTCTCTTACCTAGCGTAATAGGAGTAGAAGATGCGATTGGAGATCTTCCGCCTCTTTCGCCTGGAGAGGATGGGAGTAAACTGAACTACAGATTTCCTCCTGCAAATCCGTATCAATCATTCATGCGAGGTGAAATAACGGCTGAAGAGTATCTGAACAGCTATCACTTATAAGAAATGGCACCTACCGCAGATTGTGCGGTAGGTGCCTGCTTTATTCTTCAGATAGCTCCCTAGAGTAACGTGGGTCATCCCAATTTGATGCCAATTCAGTCGCCACAAGCTCCATTATTCTGACGAGGATTCTTTTGGCCTCGATAAATTCTGGCGTCTGTTTGATTCCAAGATAGTCAACGGAAGCAATAAACTGTTCTATATCGGCATCAGAGCCATCATCCGACAGAGCAGCAATAAGAGAATGATTATACTCTTTTAATGTGCCTGGCACCGTTGATAGCAACCTCAAGGCTTCTGCTTTAAGTCCTTGTATTTCTTCATTCGAGTACATATATCCGTTTCTGTTTTCTTTACGCGCATACTCAGTAAGAGAGGAAAAGGCAACTCGAATCTTCCTGGTTTTCTGAATGCTCACATAACGTAAAGTACTCGCACGTCTAGAGAACCGAACAGTAACAATCTGGTTTTGTATTTCTGTTGAACCGGGGATAATATCATAATCGAAATCAACATACTCTAGGTGAAGTAGCGTGAGAAGGAAAAGGAATTCTCCCTTCTCAATGAAATCTGCGAGTAGCATCATTGCGATATTCCTGTTGTCTCGCATCACTCTACTGAGCCGTAATGCTGATTCTTTGTCAGTCACCCTTCCTTTGCATTTCTCCCAGATTGGCTGAGCATACCATGTAGCCACCGTTTCACCGTTTTCTCCCGCTTCAATCAGGTGAAGCACGTCAGAATAATACATACGGTTGTTTTTTGCGCTATTGCACGGTTTGCATAAGAATTGGAATTCAGGGCGATGGCAAAAACCTAAGGAAATCGGTCCGATATGGTCTGCGCTACAGGGACGTGGATGATATCCGCCGTTGCCTTCATTGGCACATTGTTCTTTTTTCATATCGGGGTTTGAACTGATAAAGCCCATCAGCTTATTTGCAGTTATCCAGTTTCCGTCGCTCCAGTTTTCAAAAGCCCTTCGATCTGTTGAGTATGAGGCAAGGTTTTCTTTTGAGCGTCCTTTATCAGCGGAAGAACGGCAGCATCGATTAAAAGTATGAAACCCGTCGAGTCGGTCTGGCGCATTTGACATTGCTCCTGGGCCAAGCATACTAGGTTCGTTAGGAATATAATACCTCTCAATCCATGAGGTCCACGTCTCAAGGTCATTTGGGAGATCAGGAAAAGATTTCACTTGTGTGCATTTCAGCAGAGAAGGCAATGCTCTATATGCGTTTTCACCATATGTATCGACAAAAGCAGTTACAAAATCAAGGATATGTGTGACCTCATCCATTTCGGGCGCACCATCATAAAATGGCAGTTTCTCGACTCGTTTCATGAAATTTGAAGAAAGATAGCAATAGCGAATATCCATTACTCGACCGCACACTTTGCAGGGATGCAGCTTCGTTGGGTGGATTTTTTTAGCGACTTTGCTAATCCACTTATCCTCATCCGTACTAATACCCACTTCTGCAGCCTTTTCTACCCACCATTGATATCGCTTATCATGTGAAAACTGGAAAGCACCGGATCCTCTGTTTGATGGAGCCTCCCATTGAATTGTCCCGTCCTCGTGACGTAAATCTGGCATACCGGCGTAGGCAGGGTGATTAACAATCTCCTCTTCGTATTGCAGGAACGCTTCATTTGCTTCCAGGTTAGCCCTGGATCGTCCTTTTGTTGCCATAACATCTCCTCCTCTATTTAAACAGATGGAACTCTTCTTTGACGAGTCCGCAGTCGAGCGCTCTATACAGGTATCTTGAAGCAAGGGAACTGTGTGGAGCCCATTTCATACACCTTTTTTTCACGGATGCAGGGCTGCAGTCTGAAGTTTTGTACATCCATTTGTACGACTGCAGAAAGGCTCCATCTTCGTATGGGAGGATATTTGGCCGACCTAGGACAAAGAGCAAATACATTTTTGCTGTCCATGGCCCGATCCCATGAATCTGCGTCAACTTTGAGATAACCTCGCTGTCAGTCATGGTTTCCAAGTCTTCAAGAACAAGGCTACCGGATAGAACTGCTTCAGTTATGTTCTTTATACTTCGAGCCTTAGAAGCAGATGTCCCCGTGTTGCGAATATCATCAATACTAAGGCAATCTATGACTTCTGGGCAAAGGTTCCCATCACACAAATCAACAACTCGATCATATATTTTCTTGCCAGCTTTTATTGATAGCATCTGTTCTATGACTTCATGAACAAGAAAGTCATAAGCATCTGCGACCTCTCTTTTTTTATAGCTGATGGGTCCTACCATAGAAATCACTTTTGCAAGACGCTTATCCTTTTTGCACAAGTATAGAATCTCGGGTGAAGTTTGATCATATGTGATTATTTCAGACATTAGGCCACACCTCACTCGTCGATGGTTTCCAGGATATCTTCGATGTGGCAATTGAGCGCCTCGCAGATCTTAAGTAGAATATCAGTAGTGATATTCCCACATTTACCTAGCTTCGCAATCGACGAGGCACTGATCCCGGCAGCATCCTTCAAATCCATTTTTGTCATATCTTTATCTATGAGCAGCTTCCAAAGCTTGTTATAGCTTATGTGCATCGTCTCGCCCCCTTCAACTTTTACACTATATTCTATCACATGGGAGCCGAGAAATCTACACTTTCGCACGAAGTAAATCCGTTAACACACAAAAAAGTGTGCGAAAGCAGAAATGCTGATCGCACAGGCACTGTCTTAATTATTCTCTTATCATTTAATTATTCCCCGCCACCCGTCAAGGGGGGTACATTTTCTATCCGTCTGACTCGGACAAACAAATGAGTAAATGAAAAAAGGGCTTCCGAAGCTACGATGCAAAAAACATCAAAATCTCGGAAGCCCTTTGTTTCATGCCCTTTTTGGTGGTTATGTGCCGAAGAGGGCTTTTTTCTGTTGTATCAAAGACGGCGTCTTTATAGAACCGGAATATGATTGAGAACACCTTAGCGAAAAATATATTTTCTTGATTTGGGCACCCCCGTAGGGTGCCCGTTTTTTTATCACTTTTTGAGACCAAACATCAACATATTGTATTTATTTATTCACTTGAATACCGGATATTGAAAAATTGACCGATTTTTTGGGCACCCACGTGGGGTAGCTGAAAGAGACGGCTAAATAGTGTATCCTTGCAGCGTAACGAAACGCACCGGCTGATCACCGGCGGCTCAACGGTTCATTGCAGATAACTGAATACAGAAACGGCTGACCATTGAGCGGGAAGCCGCGACCGGAATGGAGATATCTTCATTCGGTATGCGGTTTATTTGTCCTGCCTCCTTTTGCCGATACCTCCATTCCCCGAACCGGATGGAGGTTTTTATCTGAAAGGAGCAGAACAATGAAAATCACAGTTTACTATGAAGACAACCGCGAAAAGACGACCATAGAGGTACCCGATTCGGACTGCGAGGTTATGATCGAAGAGGATTACCGCAGCCGCCTTGATTCCGCCAAGGACAAGTCCACAGTCGTCCGCAGGACCGCCCAGCAGATCATTGACGAGGAATGCAACAAGCCCACCTACAACAATCATCACTCGGAAACGCGCAGGCACGTATCGCTCGACGCTTACGATCCCATGGGCGATACGCTGACCGACGGAAGTGACCCTTTTTGCGGCATTGAAGGGGATGAGATAGAGAGGTTGCACGCCGCCATGAAAAAGCTCGATCCCGATCAGAGAAGGCTTCTCAAGCTCGTTTTCTTCGACGGCGTAAAGCAGAAGGATATCGCCAAAGCCGAAGGCGTCTCCCCTCAGTCGGTCAATATACGTCTGAGCCTGATCCTCAAAAAGCTGAAGGACGCGCTCTCGGATTAAATATATTTTCTTCGCAGACTTAATTTTGGCCTTTTCCGTGGACTGCTTATGAAGGGCAATGAGAAAACCGCTCTTCGGAAAGGAAACAGCGAATGAGACACAATTTGAAGATCACGGTCTCAAAGGAAAGAGCCAACGGCGGGATCGTCGCCTGCAGGCGCGTTACGGTCAGGGAAAGACTGCTCCGCTTCCTGCTCGGAAAACCCGTAAGGCTTACGGTGCTCGTGCCGGGAGACAGCGTGGACGAGGTAGCCATCAGCGAGATCAGGAAAGGAGGCGGCGAGGATGACGACGCGCAGTCAGTTTGTGTCGGCGCTTGAGGAGCTCAGGGAGAGCGCCGTCAGACTGGTAAAGGCTTCGGAGGCTCTGCTTGAGATAGCGAGGGGCGAAAAGGAAACGACGCGGCCGTCGGAGCCCGAAGCTGAGAAGAAGGAAACAAGGCCCGAGGAACCGATCGAAAAGCCGGTATCCCTCGCTGAGGTCCGCGCTCTGCTTGCCGAAAAGTCGAGGGACGGCTTCACTGCGGAGGTCAGAGCGATCATCGTCTCCCACGGCGCGAACAAGCTCTCTGAGATCGATCCCTCCGAGTACGCGGCGGTCATGAAGGAAGCGGAGGGTATCGGAAATGGGTAAGCACGCTCTGCTCTCCGCTTCATCAAGCGCGAGGTGGCTCAACTGCCCTCCGTCCGCGAGGCTCGGCGAGAGCATTCCGGATAAGGGAAGCGAGTACGCGAAGGAGGGTACAGACGCTCACAGTCTTTGCGAGTACAAACTCAAAAAGCTGCTCGGAATGGACGCCACGGATCCTACCGAAAACCTCGACAGCTTCAACGGCGAGATGGAGGAATGCGCGGAAAGCTATGCCGCCTACGTTCTTGAACTCGTCGAAAAGGCTAAGGAGACCTGTCCCGATCCGGTCGTGCTCGTCGAGCAGCGAGTCGATTTCTCCCGGTACGTGGAAAGCGGATTCGGAACAGCCGACTGCATTGTTATCGCCGACGGGACTATGAACGTCGTCGATTACAAGCACGGCAAGGGCGTTGAAGTCTCCGCCGAAAACAACCCGCAGATGATGCTTTATGCTCTCGGAGCTCTGGAGATATTCGACTGCATCTACGATATTGACGACGTGAGGATGACCATCTTCCAGCCGAGGCTCGGGAACGTCAGCGTCAGCGAAATGACGAAGTCCGCCCTTATCGGATGGGCGAACGGCGAGCTCTCCGAGAAAGCCAAGTTAGCGTATGACGGCGGCGGCGAGTATTCCTGCGGCGAATGGTGCAGGTTCTGTAAGGCGAAGGCTGTGTGCCGCAAACGCGCCGAGGAGAATCTCCGAATGGCTCGGTACGATTTCGCTCCAGCCGACACGCTCGATGAAACGGAGATCGCCGCCGTGCTCGACCGCGCGGACGAGCTTGCCGCGTGGGTGACAGACGTGAAGGAATACGCTCTTTCTCAGGCCTTGCAGGGCGTCAGGTATCCCGGCTACAAGGTGGTCGAGGGACGATCGGCAAGGAAGTACTCGAACGAGGAGCTGGTCGCGAGAGTGGTGAGCGAGGCGGGATACGATCCCTACGCTCACAAGGTGCTCGGCCTCACCGAGATGCAGAAGCTCCTCGGCAGACAGAAATTCAACGAACTGCTCTCGTCTTACGTAGTGAAGCCGCAGGGCAAGCCGGTACTCGTGCCGGATGACGACAAAAGACCAAATATGAACACAGCGCAAAACGATTTCAAGGAGGAAAACTGATATGTCAACCATTACCAATCCCACCAAGGTCATCACCGGGCCGCAGACCAGATGGTCATACGCAAACGTATGGAACCCCAAGAGCATCAACGGCGGCAAGCCGAAGTATTCCGTCAGACTCATCATTCCCAAGAGCGACGTGAGGACGGTCGAGAAGATCAAGGCCGCCATTAAGGCCGCGTATGAGGAGGGCGAAAGCAAGCTGAAGGGAAACGGCAAATCCGTGCCGCCCCTCTCCGCGATCAAGACCCCTCTCCGCGACGGCGACATCGAAAGGCCCGACGACGAGACCTACAGGAACGCCTACTTTGTCAACGCGAACAGCGACACGGCTCCCGGCATCGTTGACGCGGACAGGCAGCCCATTATCGACACCTCCGAGGTGTACAGCGGAGTTTACGGCCGCGCAAGCATCAACTTCTACGCCTTCAACTCCAACGGCAACAGGGGCATAGCCTGCGGACTCAACAATCTTCAGAAGACCCGCGACGGAGAGCCCCTCGGCGGCAAGGCGAGAGCGGAGGACGATTTCGCCTCGGCCGATGACGACGACTTCCTCAGCTGACAAAACGGAACCGGCGGGCGGAGCTTATCCGTCCGCCTTAAAAGCGAGGTGCTTAATTTGAAGACGCTGTCAATCGACATCGAGACCTTCAGCTCCGTCGATCTGAAGAAATGCGGGGTTTACAAATACGCCGAGTCTCCCGATTTCGAGATACTCCTTTTCGGATTCTCCGTCGACGGAGGAGAGGTCAATGTCGTCGATCTGACCGCCGGAGAAACGATTCCCGCAGAGATCCTCGACGCTCTGACCGACGACCGCGTGAAGAAGTGGGCGTTCAACGCTCAGTTCGAAAGGGTGTGCCTGTCCCGGTATCTATCAGATCTCGGAATAAGCCTCGATCCGTTTCGCGACGGTCATCCCCTCTCGCGGGAATGCGCCCGTTTCCTTCGCCCACAAGGCTGGCGCTGCTCCATGGTGTGGGCGGCGACGCTCGGACTCCCTCTTTCCCTTGAGGGCGTCGGCTCGGTTCTGGGACTTGAAAAGCAGAAGCTGACCGAAGGAAAGGAACTGATACGGTACTTCTGTTCACCCTGCAAGCCGACGGAAACGAACGGCGGCAGAAATCGAAATCTTCCCTCGCACGATCCCGATAAATGGGAGCGATTCAAGGCGTACAACGCTCGGGACGTTGAGGCAGAGATGGGGATACAAAGAAAGCTGAACGGTTTCCCCGTATCCGACGCCATATGGGAGGAGTATCACATCGATCAGGAGATCAACGACCGGGGCGTTGGCGTAGATATGGAGCTGGTCGCGCAGGCGATCCGAATGGACGAGCTGTCAAGGGAAAAGCTGACGGCTGAAATGAAAAGGCTGACCGAGCTCGACAATCCCAACTCCGTGGCTCAGATGAAGCAATGGCTCATGGAGAACGGCATGGAGGTCGATTCCCTCGGCAAAAAGGAGGTCGCCGCCATGATGAGAGACTGTCCCGACGAGCTTCGTCCCGCGCTTGAGCTTCGTCAGCAGCTGGCGAGATCGTCAGTTAAGAAATACTCCGCTATGAAAAACGCCGTATGCGCGGACGGCAGAGCGAGAGGAATGTTTCAGTTTTACGGCGCGAATCGGACGGGAAGGTTTGCCGGAAGGATAATCCAGCTGCAGAACCTTCCGCAGAACCATCTTCCCGATCTGGCTGAGGCGAGGGTTCTCGTTCGCTCAGGCGACTTCTCTTCAGTCGAGATGATCTACGGCGACGTTCCCGACACGCTCTCCCAGCTTATACGCACAGCGTTCGTTCCGAGAAAAGGCAGGATCTTCCTCGTGTCCGACTTCTCCGCCATCGAGGCGAGAGTTATCGCGTGGCTTGCCGGAGAACGCTGGCGAATGGACGTGTTTGCCGGAGGCGGGGACATCTATTGCGCTTCGGCTTCGCAGATGTTCAAGGTCCCTGTTGAAAAGAACGGAGTGAACGGTCATCTAAGGCAGAAGGGAAAGATCGCGGAGCTGGCTCTCGGCTACGGCGGCTCGGTCGGCGCGCTCAAGACAATGGGCGCGATCGAAATGGGCCTTGACGAAGAGGAGCTTCAGCCGCTCGTAACGGCGTGGCGGGAATCCAACCCGAATATCGTAAAGCTCTGGTGGGACGTCGACCGCTGCGTTAAGGAGGTCGTGAAACGGAGAACGGACACGGAGCTTCACGGACTGTATTTCGAGTGCCGAAGCGGGATGCTGTTCATCACGCTCCCATCGGGAAGGAGGCTTGCCTACGTCAAGCCACGTATCGGCGAGAACCGGTTCGGCGGCGAGTCCGTGACCTACGAGGGAGTCGGGGCGACGAAGAAATGGGAACGGCTCGAAAGCTACGGCCCCAAATTCGTAGAGAACATAATCCAGGGTATGGCGCGGGATATCCTCTGCTACGCCATGAAAACGCTCCGATGCTGCGACATAGTCGCCCACGTCCACGACGAGCTGATAATCGAGGCCGACCCGAAAACGTCCCTCAAAGCAGTCTGCGAACAGATGGGACGAACGCCGCCGTGGGCTGAAGGACTTCTTCTCCGCGCGGACGGATACACAACAGAATTCTACAGGAAGGACTGACGAGTATGAACAAATACAACGCGGAGGGCTATCACGATCCGACCGCCTATACCGCTCTCTCCGCGATAGAGCGCGAGGAAAAGGCAGCGGCGAAAACCGCAAGATACCGTCCTCTCATATACGTCTGCTCTCCGTTCTCGGGCGATATTCCCGGCAACACAAAAAGGGCGATCCGGTACAGCAGGTTCGCCGTCGATAACGGCGCGATACCCATAGCCCCGCATCTGCTATTTCCGCTCTTTATGAACGAGGAAACCGAGCGCGATCTCGCCTTGTTTATGGATATGGTTCTTCTCGGAAAGTGCGAGGAGCTGTGGGTGTTCGGCGATACCGTTTCAAGCGGTATGAGAGCGGAGATCGATAAAGCGGAGAGGAAGAAAATGACCGTGCGGTACTTCACCGACGGTCTGAAGGAGGTCAAAAGGTGAAAACCTCTTTTTCACTTACAGTATGGGCGGCGCGATGCCGTGGCAGCAACACCAACTGTCTCTATCCGGACGAGCGTACCGCGACGGACGCGGAGACGCTCAAAAGGATCGTCGCCAACGATCACACGTTCATCCGCTTCAAAAACAACTACCGCAGCGAGGCGAATTTCATCTATACAGACGTTCTCGTCGTCGACTGCGACAACACCCATTCGGACGATCCGAAGGACTGGATCACGAGGGAGGATATCGTAGAAGAATTCGCGGACGTAGCAATGCTGATCTACACGAGCCGGAACCATATGAAAAGTAAGGAAGGCAAGGCTCCGAGACCCAAGTATCACGTCATCTTCTTCATTGACAGGATAACGGATCCCGTTAAGTACAAGCGGCTGCTTAAACGCGTGCAGGAGGTCTATCCCTACTTCGACGACAACGCTCAGGACGCGGCGCGATTCTTCTACGGCAATCCCGACGCGGAGGTCTATTATCAGCCGGGAGTCCTCAGCCTTTCCATGTTCTTCGACGAGGACGGCTTCGCAAATATGGATCGCGAGATACGCGAGGGAAGCAGGAACTCCACGATGTTCAAGTGGGCCGTCCGTTCCATGAAGCGGTACGGGAATACTGCGGAATCCAAGGAGTGCTTTTACCGGCAGGCCGAAAGATGCGTCCCGCCGCTTGACGACGAGGAGCTTCAGTCCATCTGGAGGAGCGCGAACAAGTACTACAAGAGGATAGCCGCTCAGCCGGACTACGTATCCCCCGAGGTCTATAACGCAAAGGGTTCCATCCTATGGGAGGAGCCTATCCCGTTCAGCCGGTACGCTATGGCAAGATTTCCGGTTGAAGCCCTGCCGAAGGATATCGCCGACTATGTGACCGCCGTAGCGGAAAGCACTCAGACTCCCGTCGATATGGCGGGCGTAGTCTCGATCTCCGTGCTGTCGGTATGTCTGCAGGGCAAGTACCGCGTCCGGGGCAAGGCGGACTGGTTCGAGCCGCTCAACACATACGCTCTCGCGATCGCGCCGCCCTCCGAGAGAAAGTCGGCGGTTCAACACATGATGCTTAAGCCAATCAACGAGTACGAGTATCAGTACAATCAGCGCAACGCCGCTCTCGTGGAGGGCAGTAAAATGCGAAAAAGAGTCCTCGAACGCCGCCAGAAGGCCGTCGAGGATCAGGTGGCGAAGGGCAAGGCCGACGCTGAGGAAATGGAAAAGATAGCGCGGGAGATATCCGAGTTCGAGGAGATACTCCCCATGCAGCTGTACGTGGACGATATAACGACCGAAAAGCTCGTGTCCGTCATCTCGGCAAATCACGGCAGAGCGGCTCTGATCTCAAGCGAGGGCGGCATATTCGATACCCTCGCGGGTATCTATACGAAGAACGTCAATATCGACGTAATGCTGAAGGGCTATTCCGGTGACCCAATCCGCGTAGACCGCATCGGCAGGGAAAGCGAGTGCGTTATGGATCCCGCGCTGACCGTTCTTCTCATGGCTCAGCCCAACGTCATCGCGGACGTGCTGAACAACGCCACCTTCAGAGGGCGAGATCTCACCGCCCGTTTCCTCTACTGTATGCCCATATCGTTCGTGGGCAGCAGACGGTTTCAGTCGAAGCCCGTGACGGACGAGGTCTATCACAGATACGAGCGGCTCGTTATCAACCTGCTTGAGGACGAATACCCGAAGAAGCCTGAGATAATAACGCTCTCGGACGACGCTGAGAAGATGCTGACCGCTTTCGCCGAGGAGATAGAGCCGAAGCTCGTGACGGATTACGCCGAGCTCGCCGACTGGGCGGGAAAGCTCGTCGGCAACACCCTCCGATTATCGGGACTTCTCTGCCGCGCCTCCTCCTACAGGAGCCATGAGTTTCTCGACGCGCCGGAGCCACTTATAGTCGAAGGCCCGACTATGGAAAACGCGATACTCCTCGGACGGTATTTCCTAAACCACGCTCAGGCGGCGTATTCCGTGCTTCCTGAGGACGCCGCGTTCAAAAAGGCGAGCCGCATACTCGCGATGCTGAAGGAGCGGAAGCTCAAGGAGTTCGACAGAAGAGCCGCCATGCGGTTCTGCCGTTCGTTCAAAACGGCGGCAGAGATACAGCCCGTTCTCGACTTCCTCGACGATTACGGATACATAGCGAGACTCCCGGAGAAAACGATGAGTCAAGGCAGACCGCCCCTTCCGAGGTACGCCGTCAATCCGTGGGTCGAGACGGGTTTTGTCCCTTTTGTCACACTTTTGTCCGAGCGGCAGTGACAATAAAAAGGACTTATGAAACAAGGAAAAAGAGTTTTGTCCTTTTTGTCCGAAATACTAGATAAACAAAATTTAACTTATTATTTATTTATCTGCGTATTCCCTTATCCCAAAGAGCATAGGGACAAACGTGACAAAAGGACAAAACTCAAAAAATGCAGTAAAACGGGAGGTTTTTTAACAGCATGAGCACTGTTGGGGTTTGGGACAAAAAGGACAAAACTCCCCAAGGAGAAAAATACATTGAAAAAAAGCTGATAAAAGCCGTAAGGGCTGTCGGTGGTATCGCTCCCAAGCTCGTCTCGCCGGGATACGACGGAATGCCGGACAGATTGGTTCTTCTTCCCAAAGGCAGGATGGGCTTTGTCGAGGTAAAGGCTCCCGGCAAAAAGCCCCGTCCCCTTCAAACGGCAAGGCTTGAGCTTCTTAAGCGGCTGGGCCTTAAGGTGTACGTCCTTGACGGGGAGGAACAGATAGAAGTGATCGTTGATGAGATAGGAGGTGAAGCCAGATGAAGTTCACACCGCACGATTACCAAAGCTATGCAATCGACTACATTGAGCGAAATCCCGTATCGGCGGTTCTGCTTGATATGGGACTTGGCAAAACGGTCATTACCTTGACGGCGCTGAACGATCTGCTGTTCGATAGCTTCGAGGTTCACAGGATTCTTATTATAGCTCCGCTGCGGGTCGCCAGACAGACGTGGAGCGACGAGATAGCAAAATGGGATCATCTGACCGATCTCAGATACAGCATAGCGGTCGGAACGGAAAAGGAACGGATCGAAGCGTTGAGCGCGAAAGCCGACCTCTACGTCATAAACCGCGAGAACGTGCAGTGGCTTGTCGAGAACACCCGCTTCGATTACGACATGGTAGTCGTGGACGAGTTTTCATCCTTCAAAAATCATCAGGCGAAACGCTTCCGGAGCCTCATGAAGGTTAGACCGAGGGTTAAACGCATAGTCGGTCTCACCGGCACCCCTGCGGCAAACGGTCTGATGGACTTATGGGCTGAGTTTCGTCTTCTCGATATGGGAGAGCGGTTGGGGCGTTTCATCGGTCAGTATCGGTCGGCCTATTTCGTCCCCGACAAGATGAACGGACAGATCGTTTATTCCTACAAGCCCCTGCCGGGAGCCGAGGAGCGGATTTATGGGAAAATCTCGGATATCACGATTTCCATGAAGGCCGCCGATCATCTGAAGATGCCGGAGCTCGTGAGTCTGCGTTATCCCGTGAGGCTGTCGAACAGCGAACGGAAAATCTACGACGCTATGCGGGAGGAGCTCGTTCTTCAGATACCCGGCGGTGAGATAACCGCGGCGAACGCAGCAGCGCTGTCGGGCAAGCTCTGCCAGCTTGCGAACGGAGCGATCTACGGCGACGATGGAAACGCGAGGTCCATTCATGACCGCAAGCTCGACGCGCTTGAGGACATAATCGAGAGCATGAACGGAAAACCGCTGCTTGTCGCCTACTGGTTCCGTCACGATCTCGAGCGTATCGAGACGAGGCTTCACAAGCTGCATATCCCGTTCTCCCGTCTTGATACGGAAACGAGCATCAGGAGATGGAACGCCGGCGAGATCCCCGTCGCGCTTATACATCCCGCCTCGGCGGGTCACGGTCTCAATCTTCAAAGCGGAGGTTCGACGCTTGTGTGGTTCGGGCTGACGTGGTCGCTGGAGCTGTATCAGCAGACCGTAGCGAGGCTTTGGAGACAGGGACAGTCGTCTAATACGGTCGTCATACAGCATATCGTCGCCGAGGACACGATTGACGAGCGGATACTCGCCGCCCTCCGCAGAAAGGACGCGACGCAGGCGGCGCTTATAGAGGCAGTCAAGGCAAATCTGAGAAAATGAGAGTCGATCCGAGGGAAAACAGTTATTCCGGAGGTATCGCTGTGACAGCAAAAGAATTCTTGAATCAGGCTTACAGGCTTAACGAGCTGATAGCGTCGGACGTTGAGGAGCTTGAGCGGCTTCGCGATCTCGCGGTGAGGATAACGGGTATTAATTACGGAGAAAGGGTACAGTCGTCCCGTGATCCCGATCCGCCCTTTATCCGATATATTGACGATATCCGCGAAATGGAGAAAAATCTTCAACGGGAGCTGTGTGAGCTCGTGGAGCTGAAAAAGCAGATCACAGGCTCCCTTGAGAGGATGGAAGATCGTGAGGAGCGCCTGGTTCTGACCTACCGTTATCTCGATAACCGCACATGGAAGCAGATCGCTTCCCTTCTGAACGTGTCCGACAGGACGGTACACCGCGTTCACGCCTCGGCCTTGAGAAAATTTCCCATGCCGGACGAAAGTTGGCACACTTTGCCGTAGTTTGGCAGACGGAAAAGAGATATAATGGTAGTATGAAAGAATGCATACAGGGCCTCGCGCGGGAAACCTCGCGGGGCTTTTCATATGCCGTGAAAGAGGTGAAGAAATGCCAAGGAAACCGAAACGTCCATGCGGAGTAAGCGGCTGTCCCGGCTTTGCGGAGGACGGATCGCAGTACTGTTCTGTGCATAAAAAACAACAGCGGGACAGCTACAACAGATATGAGCGTGCACAGGACGCTAATAAAAAGTACGGCAGAGCATGGAAAAGAATCAGGGACAGATATGCTGCGAAGCACCCCTTGTGCGAACGCTGCCTTGAGGAAGGCAGACTCACCCCCGTTGAGGAGGTGCATCACATCGTTCCGATCTCAAAGGGCGGCGATCACAGGGAGACGAATCTCATGAGCCTGTGCCAGTCGTGCCATACGAAGATACACCATGAGCTTGGCGACCGGTAGGGGGCGGTCAAATCTCTGCGAACCGTGTCCGCGGACAGCGGCCCGGGGTCGCGTGTGCGAAAAAAGCGATTTCAAAAGGGCGATTAAGGTCCCGGAAAGGAGAACGATGAAAAATGCCGACAAAATCTAACAATACTGGCGGCAGAGGCGGCGCGAGGCCCGGTGCGGGAAGGAAGAAAAGTCCTGTCAAAGAGAAAGCCGAGAACGGCAATCCAGGAGGCAGGAAGCTCACGGTCCTTGATATTCCCGAAGTCGAGGGCGTCGATATGCCGAAGCCGCACGATTTTCTTTCGGCGGAGCAGCGCGACGGAAGTCAGTTGCAGGCCGAGGAAATCTATACCGAAACCTGGGAATGGTTGAAAAAGATCGGCTGCGCTGCGAAGGTCTCTCCTCAGCTGCTCGAGCGGTACGCCATGTGCTCCGCGAGGTGGATACAGTGCGAGGAGATGACGAACAGGATGGGCTTCCTCTCGAAGCACCCCACCACGCAGAAGCCGATACCCTCGCCCTTCATCAATATCGGCATCAACTATATGAATCAGGCCGTAAGGCTGTGGAACGAGATCTTCCAGATCGTGAAAGACAACTGCTCCACGGACTACGGCGAGGTCTCCCCGCAGGACGACCTCATGGAAAGACTGCTTCGGGCAAGGAAAGGATAAAAGAAATGTTTGAAAAAGTAAACCCAATGCACCCGGACAAGCTCGCTGACCGCATCGCCGGCGCTCTTGTCGATCTGGCATACGACAGGCAGGACGATCCCCGCATAGCGGTAGAGGTCCTGCTCGGCCACGGCTCCTGCCGCATCATTGCGGAAACCTCCGTTCATCTTCCCGCGACGGAAGTGGTAAAGGCCGTCGGAAGGATCGCCGGAAAAATGTCGGTCGACTACATTGAAGCACCGCAGGACGGTCACCTCGCAGATAATCAGCGAGGCGCTTTCCGCTGCGGCGACAACGGCATATTCAAGGGTATGCCCGTAACGGATGAGCAGAGGGAACTGACGGAGATAGCGACCGAGCTGTTCTCCGCGTTCCGTTCGGACGGGAAGTACGTCCTTGACGGGGACAGGCTCATCATCTGCCAAAGCAACGCGAAAACGAGAGATTTGAAAGCCATGTTCCCCGACGCGGAGGTAAATCCCCTCGGCGACTGGACGGGCGGCACCGACGTCGATTCCGGCGCCACCAACAGGAAGCTCGGCTCCGATATGGGCGATTCCGTCACGGGCGGCGGTCTGCACGGGAAAGACCTCAGCAAGGCCGACGTTTCCGTGAACATCTACGCCTGGCTCAAGGCGCAGGCGACGGGAAAGCCGGTCGAGATGTGCTGCGCCATAGGCGACGAAACGGTGGACGGCGTCCCGTATGAGGATATCGTCATCATCGCCAAGATGTATGTAAGGCAGCTCGGCGGTTTTGAGAAGTTCGCCGAATGGGGGCTGATCAGATGAAAACAACTACCGAGCTTCAGCTCGTTCCCATTTCAAAGCTCGTCCCGTATGTGAATAACGCCCGCACCCTCTCCCCGGAGCAGATCGTGAAACTCAGATCGTCTCTGCGGGAGTTCGGTTTTATAAACCCCGTCATCATCGACAGGGACTACGGCGTTATAGCAGGTCACGGACGCATAGCCGCGGCGAAAGAGGAAGGCATCACCGAGGTGCCATGCGTATTCGCCGATCACCTCACCGAAGCTCAGAAGAAGGCGTACATAATCGCCGACAACAGAATGGCGATGGACGCCGGCTGGGACGAGGAGCTTCTGCGCGTCGAGATAGAAAGTCTGCAGGCGGCTGACTTTGATCCGTTGCTCACCGGCTTCGACGCGGACGAGCTTGCCGACCTCTTTTCGGATGATTCCAAAGAGGTCAAGGACGACGATTACGACCTGACCGCCGCTTTGGAGAAAGCCTCCTTCGTGGAGCGCGGAGACGTGTGGACGGTCGGACGGCACAGGCTCGTATGCGGTGACGCGACGAGCGAGGCGGACGTCACCCTCCTTATGAACGGGAAGAAAGCGAATCTGCTTCTTACCGATCCTCCCTACGGCGTCTCCTTCAAAAGCTCCGGAGGGCTGACGATACAGAACGACAGCCTCAAGAACGAGGAGTTCTATAACTTCCTGCTCGCCTCTTTCAAACTCGCCGCCGACCACCTTGAAAGCGGCGGCGCGGCATACGTCTTCCACGCCGATACGGAGGGCTTGAACTTCCGCAAGGCGTTCATCGACGCGGGCTTCCATCTCGCCGGATGCTGTATCTGGGTGAAGGATTCACTTGTGCTCGGACGATCAGATTATCAGTGGCAGCACGAGCCGGTGCTCTACGGCTTCCTTCAGAACGGAAAACACCCGTGGTTCTCCGACAGGAAGCAGACCACGATTTGGAACTTCAAAAAGCCCAAGCGCAACGAGAACCATCCGACGTCAAAACCGCTCGATCTTCTGAGCTATCCGATCGGCAACTCCACGCAGGAGAACGCGATCGTGCTCGATACCTTCGGCGGCTCGGGTTCCACCATGATGGCGTGTCAGCAGATGAACAGAATCTGCTACTCCATGGAGCTCGATGAAAAGTACGCCTCCGTTATCCTCCGCAGGGCCGTTGAGAACGGCATTCCGCCGGAGGATATTTTTGTTGAGAGAAACGGCGAAACGATCCCGTACTCAGCTCTCGTGAAGGAGGTCGAGACTCCGGATGGAAAGTAAACTGACCCTCGGCAGTCTCTTCGACGGATCGGGCGGATTCCCTTTGGGCGGGATCATCTCCGGCATAACCCCGGTATGGGCGTCGGAGATAGAGCCGTTCGCTATCCGCGTGACGACGAAGCGGCTGCCCTTCGTAAAGCATTACGGCGACGTCACCGCTCTTTCGGGAGCGGAGCTGCCGCCGGTCGATATTATCACCTTCGGCTCCCCGTGCCAGGACATGAGCATAGCGGGAAAGCGCGAGGGTCTCGGCGGCTCGAGATCGAACCTGTTCTTCGAGGCCGTCAGAATAGTAAAGGAAATGAGGAACGCGACAGATGGAAAATACCCTTCCTGGCTGTGCTGGGAAAACGTGCCGGGAGCTTTCTCGTCAAACGGCGGCGACGACTTCAAAGCGGTCGTCGACGCCCTTCGCGGGATCAAAGACCCCGAAGCTGATACTCCTCGACCTTCGAAGTGGCCGAACGCCGGACTGCTCCTGGCGGATAATTACAGCCTCGCATGGCGGGTACTTAACGCTCAGCACTTCGGAGTTCCCCAACGCAGAAAACGCATCTACCTTGTCTGCGATCTTGCAGGTCAGCGTGCCGGAAAAGTATTATTTGAGTCGGAAGGCGTGTCTGGGTATTCTCCGCAGGGCTTCCGCTCGTGGCAAGGAACTTCCAGAGCTTTTGAGGAAGGCTCTGGAACGACAGGCGGCGTCATCGTCCTGAACGATCAGGGCGGGAGCTTTATGAACGTGTCCGAGGACGTGACCGGAACGCTAAGAGCGCAGATGGACGGACATCCCCCGACCGTGCTCGAGGCTATAGCTATTGAGAACTATCCCATCGACAGCAGAGCGAAGCTGTCGGAGGATAACAGCGTGCAGACGCTCACCTCCCGCATGGGAACGGGCGGCAACAACGTGCCTCTCGTCATGAAGATACGTTGCGGCTGCGAAGGCGGCGGCAAAGGCCCTCTCATACAGAGAGACAGGTCTGCTACGCTCGGGTGCAATAACGACCAAACCGTTTTTGTTCCGACAGCTTTCGGGATATGCTCCAAGGACTCCAACGCCATGAAGTCTGACAACCCTAACAGCGGGTTTTACGAGGCGGACTCCTCCCGGACGCTCGACGGCAACGGCGGCAACCCCTCCTGCAATCAGGGCGGAATCGCCGTGGTAGCTGTTCAGGGAAGCATGATTGGACGGAAAGATGAGAACGGTCCGCAGGGCAGCGGAGTCAATGAGGATGTGTCCTTTACGCTCGACGCTGTTGACCGGCACGCCGTGGCTTACGGCATTGACCGGGCGGCGTTCAATCAGGGACAGAACGCTCAGTTCGGCATTACGATAGAGTCAGAGGTCGAGCCTCCCATGCTGGCGAAAGGACCCGGCGCGGTGGCGCATCCCGTGTATTCGACGAGCAAAGCGTCGTATCACACTCTCGCAGAAGAGGATCTTGTGAACACTCTCGTGGCGACCGATTACAAAGACCCGCCGACCGTTTCGGAGGATCCATACTATGTAGTCCGCAGGCTTACGCCCGTTGAGTGCGCGAGACTGCAGGGATTCCCGGACTGGTGGTGCATGGGGCTTGAAACGGACGAGCCCACAGAAAAAGACCTCGGCTTCTGGCGCGAGGTCTTTGAAACATACAGAAAAGCTGCGGCTCCGGATTCCAAGCCGAAGTCCGACGCTCAGATAATCAAGTGGCTGAAGGATCCGTATTCCGATTCAGCCGAGTATAAGCTCTGGGGTAACGGCGTCGCTTTGCCGTGCGTGCATTTTGTGCTTGCCGGCATAGCGTACTTCGCCTCCGTTACTTCCTCGCGGGCTTGACATTCTCTGCGGGACGGACGCTGCCTTCGATCTCGCCGTGCTCCGTTTCAAACGCCTTGATCGCGTCGCGGACAAGAACGAGGATGTGGCTGTTCACGGAACGCCCCTCGTAGTCGGCGACGTATCCCAGCTTCTTCAGCATCTCCTCTTCAATGCGGATGGACACGCTCTTAACGGCCATGATGATTCTCCTTTCGGTGGCTGTATAGTGCGTTTATTTTATGTCCACAGTATGCTATAATGTTGTAAATAGATACACCGTATATCCACAAAAAGGAGAGCATGTTATGCGAGTCGCCGTAATAGGATCCAGGGGGCTTTCGGTTCCCAACCTTGATGACTACCTACCTTCAGAAACAACAGAAATAGTCTCTGGAGGCGCGAGAGGAGTCGATACTTCGGCGAGGGAGTATGCCCTGTCAAAAGGCATCGGGATCACGGAGTTCCTTCCCGAGTATGACAAATACGGCCGCAGCGCGCCGATCAAAAGGAACATTACCATTATAGAGAATGCCGATATTGTTTTCGCCTTTTGGGACGGCCAATCGAGAGGGACGCGGTTTGTCATTGAAGAGTGCAGAAGAAGAGACGTCCCGGTCAGGATTTTTATTCCGAAAAAGCCCCAATAACGACTTGCTATTTTCGGCCTTTTGAGTGATAGATACCTTACTCCATGAAAGACGGTATAAAAGAATGGCGATAGGAAATCTTGATAAAGCGGTCGACGAGTTCGTACTCAGCCGTATGAATGAGATCGGGATGAATCAGCCGTACTCACTCGGCGATGCGTTCGCGAACTTTGAGAACGCCGCGAAAGCTCTCCGCGACAGGCTCCCCGAGGAGCTTCTTCCCCTCTTCCGAGAATGCGAGAACGCATTCTCGATATTCGACGCGGAGATACAGGAGACCTTTTACAGGGCGGGATTCTCCGACGCAGTAATGCTGCTGACGGGGATCTCCGGCAGAAAAGAATAATGAGTTTTTTCAAAAAACGCTTGACTTTCTGTGGTTTTAGAGCGAATATGCGCATACCGAAAAACAAGGAGGTCAAAGCAAATGATCCTAAAGTTCAACGCCACGGGTCCCAAGAGGAAGGAGCTTGCGGGACTCATCTCAAGGTTCACAGGCAATGAGTGCCGCTATCTCGGAGCGCCCGGTTTCTCGTATGAGATCGGGCGCTTTGTTGTCGACAGGAACGGGAACGTCGAAACGGACTATGAGCCAGGCTCGGAAACGGTCGAGCTGCTGACCGAGATGCTCTACGACAACGGCTTCGTAACGGAGTATGACGAGGGTCGAGGGTACGATCTTGAAATATCCGTTCCGAGAGAAACGCTTACCGACGCACAGATCGAGAACATCAAAAAGCTGATCGCGAAGAAGGCGGAACTCATAAAGAAGGCGCTCGGAGCCGACGAGCTTCCGGTGGTAGTCACCGACGAGAGGATCGCCTTCCCCTGGTTCGGCAAGGCCGATCCCGCGACCGCCGGAACGTACACGGTATTCATTACTAAGCTGTGCGCTCTCGCGAAAAACGCGGTCAGGGTCAACGACGGCGGCAAGCCGGCCGAAAACGAGAAGTACGCCTTCCGCTGCTTCCTGATAAGGCTCGGCTTCATCGGGGAGGAATACAAAGCAGACCGGAAGATTCTGCTGAAGAACCTTGAAGGCTCGTCGGCCTTTAAGAGCCCTAGGGCGAAGGAGGAAGAACCATGTTCGGACTGAAGAAAGAACGCTTGCAGGCCCTCAGGGAGGCTTACCCGGCGGGTTGCCGCGTGGAGCTCGTTCACATGGACGATCCGTATAATACGACGCTTGTGCCGGGCTCCCAAGGCACGGTCATCGCGGTCGACGATATAGGCACGATCCACGTCGCGTGGGACTGCGGCTCATCGCTCGGAGTGGTTTACGGTGTTGACGCCGTCAGAAAGGTGCGTGAGCCGAATGACAGAAAAGGTTAAGAAACAGATCCTCGCGATCCGCGACACTGGGCTTACCAATATGTTCGACCTTAACGCCGTGCAGCGGCTTGCGAACGACCGGGGGATGTACGAGCTCGTCATATTCATCGAGGAGAACCGCGCTTCCTACGTCCGCTTCATACTGACGGGCGAAGGATGACCTCAACTACATCTAAAAAATGTAGATAATTCTTCAAAAAATGAGTTGACTTTAAGACCGTTCAGAGTGATATATACAGTACCGGAAGGAAAACGACGAACGGAGGAAAAGACAATGACCCGCGAAGAAAGAAACGAGTTCAACTACATCAGGAAGACGGTTAGGAGCTTCCCCCTCACCTACGGCACGCTGCTTTCGATAAGGCTCGACAGGGGCGCCGAATACAAGAAAGCCCTCGACGGGCTTTACACGGAGCTCGGCTTCCACCCCGCGACGATCACGAGCGACTGCCGGAGGTTCGACGGCAAAGAGCGGCTGATTTACATCTTCGGAAGAACCTGGACGGACGACGAAGGCGCCGCGAGGAGCTGGGAGGAGATCTACACCGCCGAGGAAAAGGCGGCCTTCGAGAAGGCGCTGAGCTGAACGAACCGCTTTGTACGCGGCCCGGTCGGGCCGTGTTCCTCGTTAACGGACGCGACGGCTGACAGTCCCCCGGACGATCCGGCGCGGCACAGGGCGGCACAGGGGCTTACACAAGGCCTGCCCCAAGTCCAACTACAATCAAAAAATGTAGATAATTCTTCAAAAAATAAGTTGACTTTCAGGGCGTTCAGAGTGATATATACAGTACCGAAAAACAAGGAGGTACAAAACCGTGAAGACCAACGCATACTTTGAAGCAATGATGAAGACCGTCCGCGACTGGAGGGCGGCGAGAGACGAGCGCAGCGCGCGCAAGCAGATGATCGTCGATACCTACGGCTGGGAGAGCAGGGAGCTCGAAGCCTGGTACGCCGAGGACCAAGCCGCGAGGTACCCCTTCGCCGGGGGCGAGAGCAAAGCCCTGCAGGCCTGGCGGGTGACGGTCGACCGCGAGGAAGACGAGCTCGAGATGGATGACTTCCTTTGGGACAAGGAGACGCACGACTTCATCGAGACGCTCCGGAAGGCGGGGATCGAAAGCTTCGTTTACACCAATCAGAGCACAGCGGTCATGGAGAACCTTCACGCGTTCGCCGCCGAGGGCTGCGAGATGACCGGGCTTTGCACGATCGCCCGCACGGAGGACCGTTTCGGCAGGGACGAGACGGTCGAGATCCCCGGCATTCGCTTCAAGGTCAACTGAAGCCGCCGGGAGGGCTGAACTACAATTAAAAAATGTAGATAATTATTCAAAAAACGCTTGCCTTTCAGAGCCTTTAGAGTGATATATACAGTACCGAAAGGAAAACAAACGGAGGTACAAAACCATGACGATCAACGAAGGAATGAAGAAGCTCAGGCTGCCGAACCCCGCCACCCCGGAAGACCTCGAGACCCGCTGGAGCAAGACCCTGACGTTCGGCGACAAGGTGCTCGTTGCCGGGTACTACTACAACGGAAAAAACAAGCCCTGCTGGTTCGGAGCCACCTACGAGTTCCTCACCGACGACACGACCTGCGAAAGCACGGTTGGGCTGAGGGCGGTAAGCGAAGTCGAGTTCACCGACGACGGTCACGCGATCGCCTGGGCGATGAGGCAGTAAGCCGGAGGGTAAGACCATGAAGGTGGAAAGAACGCTGAGGAAGAAGGACAGCCGCGGGCTTGAGCGCACCTACAGCTTCGTAAAGTACGACGACGGCGAATGCACGGTGACGGGCATTCAGGAGCGCAGGAGCGGAGGCTGTGTGGTCATAATGGCGGACACTGTCACCCCGGAGAAAGGCAACGAGCTTTACAAAAAGCTTTTGAGGGAAGGATACAAGCTCCTTCCGCCGCCTCCCGTAACCTACAACTAAGATAACCGCCGGGAGCTTGAGCCGAGAGGCTCTTCCTCTCGTACATAAACAATTTGACGGTTGCTTTGAAGGGCGGCTTTTTTGTTGCCCGGAAAGGAGGCAGTCTTGAGAAAACTGAAGAAGTACGAGCCGACGCGGTTCATGGCGAAGACCTCGCACTACGATAAAGAGGCGGCCGACTACGCCGTCATGTTCATCGAGTCGCTCTGCCACACAAAGGGCACGTGGGCGGGTAAACCCTTTGAGCTCATCGACTGGCAGGAGCGGATCGTGCGCGATCTTTTCGGAGTTCTTAAGGAGAACGGCTACCGGCAGTTCAATACCGCCTACGTGGAGATCCCGAAAAAACAGGGAAAGAGCGAGCTTGCCGCGGCGATAGCGCTTCTCCTCACCTGCGGCGACGGCGAGGAACGCGCCGAGGTCTATGGCTGCGCGGCAGACCGCAATCAGGCGAAGATCGTATTTGACGTCGCGGTCGATATGGTAAAGCTCTGTCCGGCGCTCTCCAAAAGGGTGAAGATACTGGAGTCACAAAAGAAGCTCGTGTATAAGCCGACGAACTCCTCGTATCAGGTGCTTTCGGCGGACGTCGCAAACAAGCACGGCTTCAACACCCACGGCGTCATTTTCGACGAGCTGCACACGCAGCCCAACCGGAAGCTCTTCGACGTTATGCTCCAGGGCTCCGGAGACGCGAGGATGCAGCCGCTGTATTTCCTCATAACGACGGCTGGAAACGATACCAACTCCATCTGCTACGAGGTGCATCAGAAAGCGATTGACATACAGGAAGGCCGGAAGATCGATCCGACCTTCTATTCCGTTATCTACGGCGCGGACGAGAACGAGGACTGGACTGATCCCAAGGTGTGGAAGAAGGCGAACCCTTCGCTCGGCATTACGGTCGGGATCGACAAGGTCAAAGCGGCGTGTGAATCTGCGAAGCAGAATCCCGGCGAGGAGAACGCTTTCCGTCAGTTGAGGCTTAATCAATGGGTGAAGCAAAGCATCCGCTGGATGCCGATGGACAAGTGGGACGCATGCGCTTTTCCCGCGAATGAGGACGATCTCGAGGGTCGGATCTGCTACGGCGGACTTGACCTCTCTTCTACGACTGATATCACTGCGTTCGTGCTCGTGTTCCCGCCGGAGGATGACGACGGAAGATACAGCATACTGCCTTATTTCTGGCTTCCTGAAGAAACAGTTCCGTTAAGGGTGAACAGAGACCACGTTCCGTATGACGTGTGGGCGCGGCAGGGCTTCGTAATGACGACCGAGGGCAACGTCGTTCACTACGGATACATTGAGAAGTTCATCGAACGGCTCGGAGAGCGTTTCAATATCCGAGAGATCGCCTTCGACCGCTGGGGCGCGGTGCAGATGGTGCAGAACCTCGAGTGTATGGGCTTTACGGTCGTGCCTTTCGGGCAGGGCTTCAAGGATATGAGTCCGCCTACCAAGGAGCTGATGAAGCTCGTCCTTGAGAAGCGGATCGCTCACGGCGGGCATCCCGTTCTCAGGTGGATGATGGATAACATTTTCATCCGCACCGATCCCGCCGGGAACATCAAGGCGGACAAGGAAAAGAGCACCGAGAAGATCGACGGAGCGATTGCCACGATAATGGCGCTTGACCGGGCGATCAGGTGCGGCAACGATACGACCGAGAGCGTTTACGATACAAGAGGATTACTCTTTATCTGACGATTCTTCCTCAACATCCTCGTCGATGAGCTTTCCTGTCTTTTTGAAACGGAATCCTTCGGGAGAAGAATAAATCTCCTCTCCGATCGAATACTCTCCGCGATAATAAGCGGCGATATCCATCTCCAAAGCAGAAATAACTCTGCAGGCAATATCGAACGAAGCCCGATTGAGCTTTCTCTTTCCGCTTTCAAAGTTCTGATAGCTCTGAAGAGGGATGTTCGCCCTCTCAGCTACCTCGCGCTGAGTCAGCCCGAGGATGACGCGCCTTTTTCTGAGGATACCTTTTTCTTCCAAATGCGCGATCTGGAAGTCGTCGAGATCAATGAATTCCATAATAATACCTCCACAAGATTCACAGTCATTTGACTGTAAGAATTATACAGTCAAATGACTGTGCTGTCAATACCGAAATCAACGGAAGGAGAAAAAGATTTGGGTATCATAAAGAACATATTCAAGGCTCGGGACAAGCCCAAAAACCGTGTCGTCGGCTCCGGCTATACCTTCCTCATGGGCAGCACCACATCCGGCAAGACTGTCACCGAACGATCGGCAATGCAGATGACAGCGGTGTACGCCTGCGTCCGTATCCTGTCGGAGGCGATTGCGGGACTGCCGCTTCATCTCTACCGGTACAAGCCCGACGGCGGTAAAGAAAAAGCGATAGATCATCCGCTTTATCTCATACTGCACGATGAGCCGAATCCGGAAATGAGCTCCTTCGTATTCCGCGAGACGCTCATGACGCATCTTCTGCTCTTCGGCAACGCGTATGCGCAGGTCATAAGAAACGGCAGGGGTGAGGTCATAGCTCTGTATCCTCTCATGCCCAACAGGATGAGCGTCGAGAGGGATGAAAACGGACGGCTCTACTATCAGTACTTCAAGACCTCCGACGAGGCGGGCGGCAGAAACGAGTCGGTCGTGCTCCGTCCGTATGACGTGCTGCATATCCCCGGTCTCGGCTTCGATGGGCTTGTCGGATACTCGCCCATAGCCATGGCGAAGAACGCCATAGGCTTGAGCATGGCGACCGAGGAGTTCGGCTCAAAGTTTTTCGCGAACGGAGCGGCTCCGTCGGGCGTACTTGAGCATCCGAGCACGATAAAGGATCCGCAAAGGGTGCGCGAAGCGTGGCAGAGTCAGTTCGGCGGCTCACAGAACTCGGGCAAGATCGCAGTGTTTGAGGAGGGGATGAAATACACGCCCATATCCATAGCCCCGGAGCAGGCGCAGTTCCTTGAAACGAGGAAGTTTCAAATCAATGAGATCGCGAGGATCTTCAGGGTTCCGCCTCATATGCTCGCGGACCTCGAAAAATCCTCGTTTTCCAATATCGAGCAGCAGTCGCTTGAGTTTGTGAAATACACCCTCGATCCTTGGGTCGTAAGGTGGGAGCAGTCGATTCAAAGGACGCTTTTCACCTCCGAGGAGAAGAGAATGTATTTTGTCAAGTTCAACGTCGAGGGACTGCTCCGCGGCGACTACGCCTCCCGAATGAGCGGCTACGCTACTGCCCGTCAAAACGGCTGGATGAGCGCGAACGATATAAGAGAGCTTGAAAACATGGACCGCATCCCTCCCGAGGAGGGCGGCGATCTGTATCTGATAAACGGCAATATGCTTCCCATGGCGAACGCCGGGGCTTTTGCCAAGGACAATTCACAGAAGGAGGAAACCGATGAAGAGGTTTTGGAAATGGAAGGATCTGACGGAGACGGGTCCGGCGGAGGGGATCCCTCAGGCGGAAAGAGTCCTGTTCCTGAACGGCACCATAGCGGAAGAAAGCTGGTTTGACGACGACATCACTCCGGCTCTTTTCAAAGAGGAGCTGAACGCGGGAGACGGCGATATCGTCGTATGGATTAACTCGCCCGGAGGCGACTGCGTAGCGGCCGCACAGATCTACAACATGCTGATCGACTACAAGGGAAACGTCACGGTCAAGATCGACGGCATTGCCGCAAGCGCGGCGTCGGTCATCGCCATGGCTGGAACGAAGGTGCTGATGTCTCCGGTATCCATGATGATGATCCACAATCCCGTGACAATCGCCATAGGCGACGCCGAGGATATGGCGGACGCCATAGAGATGCTCGGCGAGGTCAAGGAGTCCATCATGAACGCCTACGAGATCAAGACCGGCATGAGCCGCGCGAAAATCTCCCGCCTCATGGACGCCACAACCTGGATGAACGCGAACAAGGCGATTGAGCTCGGCTTTATCGACGGCATTCTCTCCCGCGAGGAGCGGTATGACGAGGACGATCAGCCGCAGGTATCGGAGCTGTTCTCCGAAACGGCTGTCGCGAACTCGCTCATGGGTAAGATAGCCGAAAGATGCAGGATAAAGAAAAAGCCTATGACCGTAACCGAGAACAAACCCGATGAACCTGCAGGACGCTCTGTCAAATCGCTGATGGAGCGTTTATCTTTACTCGAAAACTAATATCAGGAGGATAAAAGTATGACTATCAACGAACTGCGCCAGAAGCGCGCGCAGAAGCTTGCGGCCGCGAGGGCCTTCCTCGAGTCGAACCGCAATGACAACGGCGTACTCTCCGCTGAGGACGACGCCGCCTACACCCGTATGGAGAACGAGATCACCGCTCTCGGCAACGAGATCTCCCGCATGGAGCGTCTTGAGGCAATGGACGCGAAGCTCTCGCTTCCCGTTTCCGCTCCGATTACGGAGAAGCCCGAACAGCCCGCGAAGGCTGAGACCAGGACCGGCAGAGCTTCGGACGAGTACAAAAACGCGTTCTGGAACGTGACGAGGCACAAGGACAGGCTCACTCCCGAGATGAAGAACGCTCTGCAGGTCGGCACGGATTCCGAGGGCGGCTATCTCGTCCCCGATGAGTTCGAGAAGAGCCTCATCGCCGGACTTAAGCTGGCGAACGTCATCAGGGCGAACGCTCACGTCTTCACCACCTCTTCGGGTTCCCACAAGATCCCCGTCGTAGCGTCCAACGGCACCGCCGCATGGATCGAGGAGGAGGGCGCTTTCACCCCGAGCGACGATTCCTTCGGTCAGGTACAGCTCGACGCCCACAAGGTCGGCACCCTCATCAAGGTATCCGAGGAGCTTCTCGCGGATGCCGCGTTCGACCTCGAGAGCTATATCCGCGCCGAGTTCGTAAGAAGGATCGGCGATAAGGAGGAGGAAGCCTTCCTCGTCGGCAACGGCACGAACAAGCCTACCGGCATTCTCAACGCGACCGGCGGCGGTCAGGTCGGCGTAACGGCCGCCTCCGCCTCGACCATCACCGCGGACGAGCTCATCGATCTCTATTACAGCCTTAAGGCTCCCTACCGCAAGAACGCGGTGTGGGTGCTTAACGACTCCACCATGAAGATCATCAGGAAGCTCAAGGACGGCTCCGGTCAGTACCTCTGGCAGCCCGCGCTTAAGGACGGCGAAGCGAACACCATCCTTGGCAGGCCCTATTTCACCTCGCCCTACGCTCCCGCCGTTGCGGCAGGCGCGAAGTCTGTGCTCTTCGGCGACCTCAACTACTACTGGATCGGCGACCGCGAGGGCATTACCTTCCGCAGGCTCAACGAGCTCTACGCCGGCAACGGTCAGGTAGGCTTCCTCGCCTCCAAGCGTCTCGACGGCAAGACCGTGCTTCCCGAGGCTATCAAGGTGCTTCAGCAGCACGCCTGATGAGGAGGTATACGCATGAGCTATAACTCGAAGAACTACACCGAGCAGGGCGGCGAAAGGACCGTCATCGGCGGCGAGCTGGTGATAAAGAACGGCGGCAGGCTCATCCTTGAGGAGGGCGCGGATAACTCCGGCCTTCCCAGTGCCGCGAATCAGGCGGAGTCTACCGCGACGACCGTTTCGGGGCTCAAGGACGATCTCAACGCCCTGATCGGAAAACTCGTATCCGCCGGTCTCATGGAAGCCGGCAGTTAACATGAAAGGAGGCGGCGATGGAAACTCTGCTTGAAAAGGTCAAGGCAAACCTCATACTCGAACATTCGGCTGACGACGCTCTTCTTGAGAGCTATATCGCCGCCGCCCTCGCCTACGCCGAAAGCTATCAGCATATCGAGGAGGGATATTATTCCTCCCATACTATGCCGGCGACGACGGAGCAGGCCGTGATAATGCTGGCGTCCCATTTCTATGAATCGAGGGACGGCTCGACGGCGGGATTCTTCTCTGACAATCCGCAGGCTGCTCAGCAGACGTGGAACACGGTGAATCTCCTGCTCCGCCTTGACAGGAGGTGGCAGGTATGAGCTTCGGAAGAATGAACCGGTTCGCTCAGCTGACAGAGATACGTAGCATTAAGGATTCCGAGGGCTTTGCTTCAAAGACAGAAGCCGTCCTCGCTTCCTTCCGCTGTTACCGGGAGGGTCGGCACGGCTCCGTTAGATGGGCGAATCTCGCCGCTTTCTCCGAGGCGACGGATTTGTTCCGTTTTCGGGCGCTGCCAAGCGTTTCCGTTCTGACGGGCCAGATACTCGTCTGCGACAGTGAGCGGTTCGAGATACTTTCGGTCGAGGACGTGAAGGGACGGAAAATGTACCTCGAGGTCCTCGCAAAAAAGGCGGTGGCTTCAAATGGCAAAAGCGGACTTTAAACTCCCCGAGGAGTTCCTCGACAGACTCGCTCAGATCGAGCGTGACGAGGCAGAGATTGCCGACCGCGTGTTGAACGCCGGAGCGGAGGTCGTTGTCGAAAAGGTCAGGCAGAACCTTATCGGGACCGTCGGACGGGATACGCAGTTCCCCTCAAGATCGACCGGCGAACTCGTTTCCGCTCTCGGCGTGACGACCGTAAGGGTAAACCGCGACGGCGACTACGATATCAAAATCGGCTTTGCTGAACCGAGGCGGGACGGAGACTCGAACGCGAAGATCGCGAACGTGCTCGAATACGGAAAGCACGGTCAGCCGCCTAAGCCGTTTCTTAAGCCCGCGAAGACCGCGTCGAAATCGGCGTGCATGGAAGCGATGAAGAGAGCGCTGGAGGATGAATTTAAGCAATGAGCATTTTGGAAGAGCTTAACTCGATGCTGTCGGACTTCGGCGTACCCGTCGAAACGGGGATATTCTCCGAAGAGGCTCCGGCCGAATACATGGTGATCACCCCGCTGACGGACGTGTTCGACCTTCACGCGGACGATACCCCCGGCATGGACGTGCAGGAGGTCAGGATATCCCTTTTCACAAAGGGGAGCTATACGGCGATAAAGAACCGGCTCGTCAGGCTTCTCGTCACAAACGGCTTTACCGTCACGGACAGGAGATACGTCGGCTTCGATACGGAAACGGGCTATCACAACTACGCCGTCGATACGGCGAAACAATATGAATTTGAACTGGAGGAAGAATAATGGCCACGATAGGTCTTGATAAACTTTACTACGCAAAGATCACCGAGGACGCTGCCGGTATCGAAACCTACGGTACTCCCGCCGTCCTCGCGAAAGCCATGACGGCCGAGATCTCGGTCGAGCTGAACGAGGCCGCGCTGTACGCGGACGACGGCACGAGCGAGATAGTCAAGGAGTTCAAATCCGGCTCCCTGTCGCTCGGCGTGGACGATATCGGCGCGGCAGTAGCCGCGGACCTTACCGGAACGACCGTTGACGCGAACGGAGTCGTCATCTCATCCGCTGAGGACGGCGGAGATCCCGTAGCTGTCGGATTCAGAGCGAAGATGTCGAACGGCAGATACCGCTATTACTGGCTCTACCGCGTGAAGTTCGGCATTCCCGCTACCAATCTCACCACAAAGGGCGATTCCATCACCTTCTCGACTCCGACCATCGAGGGCGCGGTATCGAGAAGAAACAAGGTCGACGCCTTCGGCAAGCATCCGTGGAAGGCCGAGTTTACCGACGACGGCAGCACGGAAGCGAAGGAAGCGGTAACGACCTGGTTCACACAGGTGTACGAGCCTGTGGCGGCGTCCAATAACGCGGGAGGCAACAGCTGATGGATAACGAGAGAGCTTCAAGGATAATCATAGGCGGCGAGGAATACGAGCTGATGCTCACCACCCGCGCCACGAAGGAGATAGCCGGACGCTACGGCGGTCTTCAGAATCTCGGGGACAAGCTCCTGAAAAGCGAGAACTTTGAGATGGCGATCGGCGAGATAACGTGGCTGATCACAGTCCTCGCCAATCAGAGCATAATGATCCACAACCTGAGAAACAGGGATAACCCCAAGCCCCTGCTCACCGAGGAGGACGTTGAGCTTCTGACCGTTCCCTCCGATCTTGCCTCCTACAAGGACGCTATCACCGAGGCGATGATGAAGGGCATGAAGCGGAACGTCGAGAGCGAGGCCGACCCAAAAAACCCGGAGGCCGAGTAACCGACGGGGAGCTTTTTACCCGGCTTCTTTATTTCGGCGTCGCCCACCTTCATCTTTCACAGGACGAGGTGTGGGCGACTCCGTTCGGACTGCTCCTCGACCTTTGGGAATGCCACCTGCAGTATAACGGGATAACGAAGCCGAAGAGGGAGCGTTTCATAGACGAGATCATCCCCGACGGGATATGATTTTTCTATCTGTTCTGTAGGTTGTTATTGTGCTTTCCTTCATGGGCTGTTATAATGAGCATATCTACAAATCGTGATTTAGAAAGGCATGTATGGAAAAAGCAACAAGAGAAAAGCTGGCCTTGGTTGCAAAGGAGAAGGGCAAGCTTCCGTTTCACGGAGCCGTTGATGGGATGGCGTCTAATCTGACGCCGATCGTTCGATTGTTTCCAACATGGAACCTAAAGGATGCAGATGGCCTATGGTGTGCGGCGTTCGTCTATTATTGCTGCACGGAAGCCGGATTCGTGATTCCGTATAGACCAAGGGAATGTAAAACCTGCCATCTGGCAGCATGCCTTGGGTGGGAGGAGTTTGCCATAGGCGATCAGCGGATCGAATACCATAAAGGCGTAAAAGGATTTATTCCGGAAGCGGGAGACATTGTTATTTATGACAGAGTCTTCGAAAACAAAGAGCACGACCATATTGGGATTGTTCTTGAGAAACGGGAACGTACGATCCTTGCTGCAGAAGGAAATGTAAACAACAAATCCGGGATTATCGAACGTCCTCTCGACGAACATATCCGAGCATATCTTCGAATTACGGATGGGTATCGGTACGAAGTTGAGTGACAAATTCCCGTTTATCGGGATGAATGGAGCCGCACCCACGGCTCTTTTCTTTTATCTTTTTGGGGGCTTTTTTATTTGATTCCGAATGAAAGGAGGCGAACGGATTGTCCGAGAATTTCGGTTTACGAATAGGTCTTGAGGGCGAACGCGAGTTCAAAAAGGCGCTGTCGGACATCAACGCCTCCTTCAAGGTGCTTGGGAGCGAGATGACGCTCGTCTCCTCGCAGTTCGAAAAAAACGACCGCTCGGTTCAGGCGCTGACGTCGAGGAACGAGGTGCTGAACCGGGAGATCGAGGCTCAGAAACAGAAGATAGAAACATTGAGGGCGGCGCTTGACAACGCCGCTTCTTCATTCGGCGAAAACGACCGCAGAACGCAGAACTGGCAGATACAGCTCAATAAGGCGCAGGCCGAACTGAACGGCATGGAGCGTGAACTCGGGGAGAACAACAAGGCCCTCGACAGCGCGGAGAGTAATCTTGACGAAGCCGGCAAGGAAGCAAAGCAGTTCGGCATAGAGATCGACAAGGCGGGCGATCAGTCGAAGGACGCCGGAGGCAAGTTTCAGAAGGCCGCGGATATCGCCGGCAAGGTCGGAGCGGCGATGGCGGCTTCGGTCGTTGCGATAGGAGCGGCTGCTATCGCTGCCGGCAAGCAGCTGTGGGACATGGCTAACGACGTCGCCTCCGCCGGAGACGAGATAGACAAGACCAGTCAGAAGATCGGCATCTCGGCGGAATCTTTTCAGGAGTGGAGCTACGTATTCGAGCGTTCCGGCGCGGACGTGAACGGACTCCAAAACGGCATGAAAAAGCTGTCGGGAGTCATAGCGGACGCGGCAAGCGGCTCTGCTTCAGCGGCGGCAAAGCTCGAAGCCGTGGGTCTCAGCATTGAGGATCTCAACGGCAAGAGTCAGGACGAGCAGCTGTCGATAGTCATCGCCGCTCTCCAGGACATGGAGGCAGGGGCCGAAAGGACCGCTGCGGCTAACGACCTCTTAGGCAAGAGCGCGACGGACATGGCGGCGGTGCTCAATATGACCGCCGAGGAGACGAACGCGCTGAAGCAGGAGGCCCACGACTACGGCATGATAATGTCGAACGACACCGTGGCGGCAGCCGCTTCGTTCGAGGACAGCCTGTCGAGGCTCAACGGCACGATGGGCGGTCTGAAGAACAGAATGATCGGAGACCTGCTCCCCGGTATCTCGACGATACTCGACGGGTTTTCCGACCTCGTCGCCGGAAACGACAACGCCGGAGAACAGATCGAAAATGGCGCGAAGAGCGTCATCGCCTCGATAACTGGAATGATACCGCAGGTGATTCAGCTCGTTCTGAGCATAGCTCAGGCGGTGCTGAAGAGCGCACCGGAGATAATCAAGGCGCTGGCGGACGGAATTCTCACGGCGATACCCGAGCTGCTTCCCGTCGTTTTAGAGGTGGTGCTTGAGATCGTTTCCGCACTCGTCGATCTTCTGCCGAGTATCATAGAAACCGGTATGCAGGTGGTCGCTTCTCTCATCACGGGCATAGCCGAGGCGCTCCCGACGCTGATACCGCAGATAGTCGCTCTGGTAGTGCAGATAGTGCAGACGCTTATCGACAGCCTGCCGATGATCCTTGACGCCGCGCTTCAGCTCGTGCAGGGACTCGCTCAGGGCATACTCGAGGCTATCCCAGTTCTCATAGAGGCGCTCCCCGAGCTGATACTGTCAATAATCAACTTCATATTGGACGCTATCCCGCAGATAATCGACACGGGAATACAGCTTCTGACCTCGCTGGTCGACGCTCTGCCCACGATAATCGCGGCGATAGTCGCGGCCATCCCGCAGATAATCGACGGCATACTGAAGGCCGTCCTCGGAGCTATCCCGCAGATCATTCAGGCAGGCATTAATCTGCTAATCTCCCTCGTTCAGGCGCTGCCGACGATAATCGTCACGATAGTCAACGCCATTCCGGAGATCATAGGCGGCATACTGGACGCTCTGATGGACAATATCCCGCTCATAATACAGGCGGGAATAGATCTTCTCGTTTCGCTCGTCTCGAACCTTCCCGTGATAATCGCCGAGATAGTCAAGGCCGTACCTCAGATAATCGAGGGCATAGTCAACGCCTTCGGGAATCTGATGGGCAAGATCGTCGAGGTCGGCGGCAATATCGTCAAAGGTCTTTGGGAGGGCATAAAGGGTCTCGCCTCGTGGATATGGAACAAGGTCTCCTCGTGGGCTTCGGATCTTTGGAACGGCATACTTGACTTCTTCGGCATACACTCCCCGTCCCGTAAATTCGCCTGGGCGGGCGAGATGATGGTAAAGGGTCTCGCCGGCTCCATCGAGGAGAACGGAGACGAGGCGATAGACGCCGCCGAGGATCTGTCCGGAGAGATAAACGGCGTAATGAACGATCTCGCAAAGGACATGACGGCGGCTGTGCCCGCTAAGTTCAGCGTGAACGGAAGCCTCGCGGGAGTGAGCGGAAAGACCGCTTCTTCGGGAGGTTTTACGCTTCAGCTCAATATTTCAACTTTCAATAACTATTCGACGGCGGATCTGGAGCAGCTCACAAACGAGATAATGGCGACCGCCGGCTCCTTCATCCGCAGGCAGCAGGAGGTGTTCGCATGACGCAGACAAGGATAACAAGCGGCTGGTTTCAGTACAACGGCGTCCGTTCCGACTCGATGGGCATAAAGGTCGAGTCGAGGAACGTATTCGGAGCTCCGAAGTACGACGCGGAGTTCATAGCGGTTCCCGGCAGGGACGGAGAGCTGATCAACCCGAACAGGAGGTTCTCAAACGTACAGATAACGTACACGGTCTTCGTGCCGGCTCTAAGCATGGCGGAGCTCACGGAGAAGATGACGGCGGTCAAGGCGTGGCTCTACACCGAGCCCGACAGGTATCACGAGCTTCGTGACAGCGAGGATACCGAGGCGTACCGCATGGCTGTGATAAACACGCAGCTCGATATAACTCAGGAGGTGAACAGGATAGGCAGGTTCACGGTCTCGTTCTCATGTCTTCCCTACAGATACCTTTTGAGCGGAACGGAAAAGAGAACGTTCTCGGTGGCGATGCGTTTCGTGAATCCGTATCCGTTTACCGCCAAGCCTTTCGTTACGGTCATCGGAGCGGGAAGATCGGGAACTGTCAAATTCACACACGGAGGCGAGGAAAAGGAGTGGACGATCAACGGCGTCAACGGAAGACTCGACATAGACAGCGCGGAGATGATCGTGACCGTGGACGGAGCGATCGCCAACGACAGGCTGGAGGGTGACGGCTTCCCGGTCTTTGAGCCGGGAGCGACCACGGTCAGCTTCTCGGGAGCTGTCGCTTCCATGGAGGTCACTCCGAGGTGGGTGACGCTGTGATACCCGTGCTTTACGACGAGGAGGAGACCGTCTTCACGTCCTTTGGAATAGGCGCACTTGCCGAATGCACGTACTGCCAGGTCACCGAGGAGCGGAACGGCGCGTATGAGCTCGTGCTCAAATACCCCTCGAAGGGCAGGATGTATCCCGAGCTGATCTCCGGAATGATACTGAAGGTCAGAGCGAACGAGACCTCCGGCCTTCAGCTCTTCCGCATATACCGCGTGACCACTCCCCTCGGCGGGATAGTCACCGTTTACGCCGCTCATATTTCGTATGACCTTTCCGCAATTGCCGTCATACCGTGGAGCGATCCGTGCATATCGCCGATAAATGTATTTCACAATCTCTTCCACAACACGGCTACCCCGTGCCGCTTTTCGTATCAGACCGAGTACGACACGGAAAAGGCGTTCTCCGTTCAGAAGCCCCAAAGCGTCAGAGCCTGTCTCGGAGGAGTCTCCGGATCGGTGCTCGACGTGTGGGGCGGCGAGTACGAGTGGGACAATTTCACGGTAAAGCATCACAGGCACAGAGGCTCGGAAACGGGAGTCGTGGTCGAGTATTCCAAAAACCTCACGAGCCTCGATCACGACGCGGACGCGTCCGACTGCTACACCGACCTCTATCCCTATGCCGTAATGACCGACGAGGACGGAAACGAGACGGTAGTGACGATCCCGAACAGGCTGATAACGGACGGCTTTATCAACGTCGATTCCCATAGAAGGACGCTGATAAAGGACTTCTCCGATCAGTTCGAGTTCGGAACGACGATAACTCCCGACGCGCTGAGGACAAAGGCCGAGGCGTGGCTCGAGAGCAACCCCCTCGGAAGGAGCGAGGCGGTCATTACCGTGGCGTTCGAGCCTCTGAGGAACAGACCCGGATACTCGGACGTACTGGAGCACGTTTCCCTCTGCGACGTCGTGACCATCCGCCACGCGGAGCTCGGGATCGCGGTCAAGACGAAGGTAATCAAGACCGTTTACGATACCCTCGCGGAGAAGTACGTTTCAGTTTCTCTCGGCAAGGCGCGTCAGAGCCTGATTTCGAGCGTCAACAGCCTTGAGCTCAAAACGGCGCACATAATCCGGACGATATTCCGCCTTCCGGGAATAGTGATGCCCATACTCCACGAGATGGGCGGCAGGATCGACGATATCTGCAGCAGGCGTATGTACCGCCTCGTCATCTCCTCGTCGAACGGGAATATATTCAAGAACAGCGATATCTCGACCGTACTCTCCGCGACGGTATTCTCTTGGGACGACGACGTGACCGACGAGCTCGATCCCAATCAGTTCATCTGGACGCGGGTGTCGGACGATCACGAGGCCGACGCGCAGTGGAATCACGACCATTACGGAGGGACGAAGTCGATAACGGTCACCTCCGACGACGTGACGAGAAGGGCGACCTTCTTCTGCGACCTTATCGATACGACCACAAGACAGAGCCTTCTTGGCTGACAAATACACCATATCAGGAGGATTTTTTACAATGAGCAGAGCTCAGGGACAAATCACGATCATCGACTACAACGACGCGCTGACGCTGACCGGCTACATAGGCAGCAATCATCCGAAAACGCAGATGTACAACCCGGACAACGGCTCCTACTCGCCCAACTGGGCGACGACCAATCTGGTGCTGACGCCGAGTCTGTACGTCATAGGCGACACGACCGACAAGATCACCTCGGCGAACGTCACGTCCGTCAAATGGTATCAGGGCACCTCGACCACAGCGATCACATCGACGGGCAACTTCACGCTCTCCGGCGCAAAGAGCCATATCCTGACCGTAAAGGCCAACGTCATGGCGGGTCTCGCCGGCGTGGACTTCAAGTGCGTCATTACCTACAAGGATTCGAGCACGAACCTTTCCATCACGCATCCGCTTTCCATCTCCTTCTCGCGAGTGGTCAACGGCTCCGGTATCGTCGACCTTCTCGTAACGACCCCGAATGGAAATGTGTTTAAAAACACGCTCGTTCCTACGCTTACGGCAAAGGCGGAGCTGTGGCGCGGCTCGACGGTCGACACCACCAACGTCACCTACAAGTGGGCGGTAATGGATCCGTCGGTCACCTCGTCCTCATCGTCCGGCTATGACGCTGATTTCGGCACCGGCTGGAAGAAGCTGTCGGATACGACCGGCATGTATTCCGGAACGACCACCAACACGCTCACTATCTACGCGGCGGCCGTCGAAAGCTATGCGGTCATCAGGTGCAGCGCGAAGGACACGGACTCCGCGTCGGCGACGTACAACTCGAAGTTCTACGACGTCGCGACCTTCATCGACAACTCCGACCCGATTCAGATAGTCATAACCTCGACCGGCGGCGACATTTTTAAGAACGGACTCGGCTCGACCACGCTTACGGCGGTCTGCTATCAGGCGGGAGTGGAGATCGACAGCGCGGGCAACGGGACCTACACATGGACGAAGTACGATCAGAACGGAACCATCGACACGACCTGGGGCACCTCCGGCTCGAAGACCGGCAAGACGCTCTCCGTGTCCAACTCCGACGTCGACACAAAGGCCACCTTCGTCGTGATAGCGGAAGTCTGAGGAGGTACGGCAATGCGTTCGATGGCTCAGTTCTGCATAAAGGACCTGCACGACGCGACGCCCTCGGAAACGCCTCCAGCCGATCCCATAACCGGTCAGCTGTGGATCGATATCTCCGTCTCGCCTCCCGTGACAAATGTGTGGAACGGCACGGAGTGGGAACAGCAGAACGGCATATCGAAAATACTCGCCGCCGTCGACGCGATAAGGGTAAAGAACGACGAGCTCCGTGACGCGCTCATGGAGCTCGGTCTTTATTCGGGTACGGAGAACGAGAGCATACAGGCGGTGAACGAAAGGGTCGACGGACTTGAAGCGGCTGTCGCTTCTCTCGAAGAGGACATAGAGGATATCTCGGAGGACGTGAGCGTCCTTACCGCCGAGAGCAAGAACGCTTTTCACCCCGGCATGAACGTGATACCGAACTCCGCGTTTCTGAACGGAACGGAGGGCTGGACTGTATCGGGTACCGTTCATACCGAGAGGACTACCGACACGATCGCGTGCACGGCCTCCGGGACGTGCCTCGTCATCGGGGACGGCTCGGGAATATCTGTGACCGTGACGGGGCTTCTTGCGGATACGCCCTACGTCTTTTCGTTCAGAGCGCAAAAGCCCTCGATGGACGGAACGGGATACGCGAATCTGACCATAAGCGGCAACACCGTACTTGTCGAGGAGCTGCTGAAGCAGAGGAACTGGTACACGGTTTCCTACATTGTCGACTCGATACCCGACGGCGTTATCACGATCTCGGTCGAGACGGCTCACGCCGAGATCAGCGTCGCGGACTTCATGCTGTCTGTCGGCACAAAGCCGCGCGGCTGGGCACCTAAGCCGGGCGAGCATTACGGCGAGGGCATAAAGGCTGACGGAAGCGGGCTGAGCCTCGACGACGGGGACGGCAGAGAAACGAAGGTTAAGCATAACGAGGTTTCCGTCGCGAAGGATGAAGAGACTGTTTTTGCCGTTTCGGATACCGGCATTTCGGCTAAGAACGCGGAGATCGTAAGCGATCTAATGGTCGGGAAGATCCTGATACGACCGTGCGATACGGCTTCGGCGGGAGCCGATATCTATCTTTTGACTTAGGGGGTGAGGATATGGCGTTAAGCGGCAGCTTTTCTCATTACGAGGCTGATAATTTCGGTTTCTACTGCGAGTGGTCGGCGGTGCAGAACACCGTCGGCAACTACTCCGACCTCACTCTGAGGATGTGCCTACGGTACAAAAAGCTCACGATCGGAGCGGTGACCGGAGCGACGATATCGATAAACGGCGTGAGCGAGACCTTCTCGACGGAGGGCTTTACCGATCAGAACAAGGGAGTGAAAACGAGGCTCCTGAAGGAGAAGACGGTCAGGATAGATCACGAGGAGGACGGCTCGAAGACCGGCGTCGTTCTCGCCTGCACGTGGCCGTGCAACACGTCGGTGGGAAGCGTATCCGTCGTGGCGATAAGCGCGTCGGACACCGTAACGCTCGATACCATTGACAGAGCCGCTCCCGTAATTACCGCAAACGTCACGGAGGTGACAGCCGGCAGCGTGACGGTATCGGCGTCGGCGTCAGCCTCCTGCGACGTATGGAGGTACAGGCTCGATAACGCGGAGAACTGGACGCAGGTTCAGGGGGCGGGATCGAATAAGACGTTCACGATCTCGGGACTGACCGTGAACCGGGTATACAGCATACTCGTCTCGGCGAGGAAGACGCTGAATCAGGTGTACGGTGAAGCTAAGCCTCTGTCCGCGAGTACGGAGAAGATGTCGCAGATCAACAGAGCGAACGCTTTCAACGCGGACGTATCGGCGGCGTCCTTCTACGCGAACATAACGATAAACGATTCGCGCTTAAGCAATACTGTCTCGATCTGTAACGAGACGGGAACGGTCATAGTTCAGAAGACGGGGCTTACTCTGTCGGCTGGAACGGCGTCAAGACTGATATCGCTGACCGCGGCTCAGACCACGACAATACAAAACGCGATGTCGGGCCTTAAAAAGCTGAACGCGATAGTAAAGCTGAAATCATATCTCAGCGGCTCACAGGTCGGGCCGGAGACCTCGGTACCCGTCACGATCTCGGTCAGGGAAAACGTTTCGGCTCCCACAGTCGAAGGTATGACCATAACGGACTCCAACACGGACGTGACCACGCTGACGGGAGGAGAAGGCTTTGTTCAGGGGGCTTCCACGCTCAGGGTAACGCCGTCGAGGGTAAAGGCGCTTTACGGAGCGTCAATATCGAAGATCGCGGCCTTCTGCGGTGATATGTACGCCGAGAGCCATACGACGGGAGCGCTTGAGCTCGGAACGCTGAATATGTCAGGATACACCGAGGTCAGGCTCGTCGTCACCGATTCGAGAGGATTCACGGTCTCGCTGTCGGAGACCATCAAGGTCGATCCGCATACGAGGCCGGCTCTTTCGGCGTTCGCGCTCACGAGGGACGATCACAGTCCCGCGGACGTTTCCATGAGCTTCACGGGCTCTATCTCATCGGTTTACATAGACGGGCTTGAGCGGAACGGCATAGCCTATGCGCAGTACAGATACAAGAGGACGGATCAGGATACCTACGGACAGTTTGAGAGCGTGCTTCGTTTTCTCTCTGTGAGCGGAACGTCCGTAAGTCTGCCGGAGACTCTGCTGATGGATCTCAGCGCGTCGGCTTCGTTTGACGTGCATCTTCAGCTGACGGACAATTTCGAAGGGACGCTCGATCATTACTTCCTGCTCCCGCAGGCGGTCCCGCTCGTATCGCTGCGAAGCGGCATGGTCGGGATCAATATTGCCGAGCCGCAGGTCGCTCTGCACGTCGACGGAGGCGCGATGGTCACGGGCGAGGTCAAGGCGGCGTCGTTCTCCGGATCCCTCGCGCCGTCGAATCTCTCGTCCGCCGTAACCGTCGCGAAGGGCGGCACCGGAGCAACGAGCGCGTCGTCGGCGAGGTCGAACCTTGGCATTAAGGCGACGTCGCTTTATAACGGGACGCTTACGACCGGAACCACGACCTTCAGCTATTCGTCGTATAAGGCGTACTCGATAATCGGAACAACGGTAAGCGGTACGGCAAGATGCGCCGTGTTCGTCCCGAAGCTCGCGATAACCACGTCAAACGTGACGTACTGCTATTCGGACGGAAGTGACGTGCAGACCTTCCAGCTCAAATATTCCGGTTCGACGGTAACGCTCACCATGGGTTCGGAGGGAGGCAGCATACTCCGGATATTTGGGATCAATTAACAAATCAATAGGAGGATTTTGAAATGAAGGAATTCTGGATCACCGTGCAGGTGATATTCTCCGCCGTCGGGGGCTGGCTCGGTTGGTTCCTCGGCGGCTGCGACGGTCTTCTCTACGCGCTGATAGCGTTCGTCGTTATCGACTACGTGACAGGCGTGATGTGCGCGATAGTCGACAAAAAGCTCAGCTCAGCGATCGGTTTCAAGGGGATATTCAAGAAGGTACTGATATTCGCTCTCGTGGGGATAGGACACATACTCGACACAAGGATCATCGGCTCCGGCTCAGTCCTCCGGACGGCGGTGATCTTTTTCTATCTGTCCAACGAGGGAGTATCGCTCCTTGAGAACGCGGCGCACCTCGGTCTGCCCGTCCCAAAAAAGCTGAAGGCCGTGCTCGAGCAGCTGCACGACCGCGCGGAGAAGGAAGATACTACGTCAGTCGGGACGCAATGCCCGCCATTTCCTGCACGACCGCGCGGAGAAGGAAGATACAGCGATAACGGAAACAAACGACCATTCGATCGAGCCGGACGCTCCGGATGATGACGATACTTACAGGGAGGATGAAGACAATGCTGAAGACGAATAAGCTCAGGGAATTTCTCACTCATCTACATGAGCAGGTAAAGAACCATTCCATCTACGTCTGGGGAGCACAGGGACAGCTTGGCGATACGATCACCGAGGCGTGGATCAGAAGCCGCGAGACCAACGAGACCAACGCGAAGAGGGCTATCGCTTTCTGGAGAAAGCAAGTAGAGGCGGGCTTCGGCGACGTGCTCCGCGCGTTCGACTGCTCGGGTCTTGGGATGTACTGGCTGCAGAACGTGAAGGGCATACTCCGCTACGACCTTTCCGCTCACGGGCTTTACAACAAGTGTGAAAAGCTGACTAAGGACAGGCTCCGCGTCGGCGATTTCGTGTTCAAGGTCAACAAGGACGGCAAAGCCACCCACATAGGCTATGTCGCCGATACCGACCTCAACGTGATCGAGGCGAGAGGCCGCGACGCCGGAGTGGTACAGCTCCCGCTTTCCGGCAACACGTGGAACGCGTTCGGCAGGCCGCCCTTCTGGACGGAAGCGGAGGTTGCAGAGTGCGAGGGAAGGTTCATCTTCACCCGCGTTCTCAAGTGGGGCTGCGTCGGCGACGACGTCTGCGAGCTCAAGAAGCTCCTCGAAAAGAACGGCTTAGGCGGGCTGAACGTGAAGAACAGAAACTACTTCGGCAGCACCCGTTCCAAGGTCAAAGCCTTTCAGAGGGCGAAGGGACTCGCCGTCGACGGCAAAGCGGGACCCAAGACGATCGCCGCGCTCGGCGGCTTCTATACGGCTGAGTAACGCATACCCCCATCGGAGGATAACCTTCGGTGGGGTCTATTTTTATATATTTATTTTGCAGGCTTAATTTTGGCCTTTCTCGTGGACTGCTTATAGGAGGTGCTTTCTATGAACAGCAAAAAGGAAGTCAAGATATATTTTCACTCAGGCCCTGTACAAGGACGGCTTTTTTGTCCGTAAGTTGAAGGAGGTGTTTCGTATGAACAATAACACAGCTATCGAAATCGACGCTCTGCGCAGAGCGGGTTATACGCCGACGATGATCGCGGAGAAGCTCGGCATATCCGTCAACACGGTCAAGAGCCACATACGCCGCCATCCCATGACGGACAAGCCGCGCTGTCTTTTCTGCGGAGCGGTCGTCAGGCAGAACGAGGGCAGAAAACAAAAAAAGTTCTGCTCTGACAAATGCCGTATGGGGTACTGGAACCGCAGGTACAGATCGAAGGAGGCCGCCGATGGAAACTGACGCTCAAAGGTATTCCGACAGCCTGATTTTGTATCATCTCGCTTGCTCTGTTTTGGAGAAACTCGAAAAGGAATACGGGCTGACAGCAGCCGAAAAGGTGAAGCTTTCAGAAGCTCTCGGTAAGCGGCGCGGACTTGTGGATAAGAGCATTTTTACTATATAATACTTGACTTTTTGAGCCTTCAGAGTGATTAATGGGATACCGATTATTGATACAAAAGGAGGTCAAAATGGAGATCAGAATAGAGAAAAAGAACGCGATAGCCCCGCTCCCAAGACTTAAAAACGTCGCCGCATACGCAAGGGTATCCTCTTCGAAGGACGCCATGCAGCATTCCCTCGCGGCGCAGATAAGCTATTACAGCGGACTCATACAGTCCCATTCCGGCTGGCGCTTCGCCGGGGTATTCGCCGACGACGGTCTGACCGGAACAAAAGAATCGAGGGAAGGGTTTCAGAAGCTCCTCGCAAAATGCCGCGCCGGAGAAATCGACGTGGTGATCACAAAGAGCATATCCCGATTTGCGAGGAACACGGTCACGCTGCTCAGCACGGTCAGGGAGCTTAAGAGTCTCGGGATCGACGTCTTCTTTGAAGAACAGAACATACGCTCCGCCTCAAGCGAGGGAGAGCTGATGCTGACCATCCTTGCCTCGTTCGCGCAGGAGGAGATACGGGAGCATTTGCCGCTTCGCCCTTTAGCAAATCCTTGCCTCGTTCGCGCAGGAGGAGAGCCTTTCCGCAAGCGAGAATCAAAAATGGCGCATCAAACGGAATTTCGAGCAGGGCAGGCCGTGGAGCGGGAAGCTGTTCGGCTACCGCCTTGTGAACGGGACGTTCATCCTGCTGCCGGATGAAGCTGTTATCGTAAGGCGGGTTTTCGACGAGTATCTTTCGGGGAGGGGCACCGAGGCAATAGCCAACGGGCTTAATGCCGACGGTCTTACAAACCGGGGAGGAAAATGGTATCCGAGCGTTATCGCTCATATGCTTCGGAACGTCGATTACACTGGGAACCTGCTCCTGCAGAAAACGTACCGCGAAGACCACTTGACGAAACGGAAGAAAAAGAACGACGGCGTTCTTCCACAGTATTTTGTTGAGGAAGCGCATGAGGCGATCGTAGACTCCGATACGTTTGAGGCCGTGCAGAAGGAAGCCGAAGGGCGGCTTGCAAAATACAAGCATGAGAATAAAGGCTCGGAGAAATACGCCTTTACCGGGCTGATCGTATGCGCCGTCTGCGGGAGAAAGTATAAAAGGAAGAAAACGCACGCCGGTCCCGTATGGATATGCCCGACGTTCAACTCGGCGGGAAAAGCGGTATGCCCGTCAAAGCAGATCCCCGAAGAAACGCTCAAGGAGCTGACCGCCGGCATTGATTTGAGTACGGTCGAGCGGATGACGGCTGAAAACGGCAACGTTCTCCGCGTCCGCTTCCGCGACGGCACGGAACGGACTCTTGTTTGGAAAGACCGCTCACGGTCGGAATCATGGACGGACGACATGAAGCGGAAAGCTAAAGACGCTGCGGAAAAGAGGTGGAAAAAGAATGGCGAACGTTAAATACATTCCTGCAACGAAAATGCGTCACTCCGGCGCTCCGATCGAGAGCAAGACCAAACGGCGCGTGGCGGGATACGCGAGGGTATCGACGGACAGCGACGAGCAGCTCACTTCCTACGAAGCGCAGGTCGATTATTATACGCAGTTCATCCGCAAAAACCCCGACTGGGAATTCGTCGGCGTCTATACGGACGAGGGGATTTCCGCTTTGAACACACGGCACAGGGAGGGCTTCAACAGAATGATCGCCGACGCTCTTGAGGGAAAGATCGACCTTATCGTCACAAAGAGCGTCAGCCGCTTCGCCCGAAACACGGTCGACAGTCTGACTACGATCCGCAAGCTGAAGGATTACGGCGTTGAGGTCTTTTTCGAGAAAGAGAACATCTGGGCGTTCGACGGAAAGGGCGAGCTGCTTCTGACGATAATGTCAAGTCTCGCCCAGGAGGAGAGCCGATCCATATCGGACAACATAACGTGGGGACAGCGTAAGCGCTTCGCCGACGGCAAGGTGAATATGCCCTTCAGCTCCTTCCTCGGCTACCGCAGGGGCAAGGACGGCAAACCGGAGATCGACCCCGAGGAGGCAGAGCTCGTCAGGCTTATCTATAGGCTCTTCATGGGCGGCAAGACGATAACCGGGATAGCGACGTATCTTACCCAGCAGGGAATACCGACGCCGAGGAAGAAAGCGCGGTGGCGCGATTCCACGGTCGAAAGCATTCTGACGAACGAGAGGTACAAGGGCGACGCTCTTCTTCAGAAGCAGTTCACGGTCGATTTTCTCAATAAGAAGATGAAAAACAACGAGGGCGAGGTCCCGCAGTATTACGTCACTGACAGCCATCCGGCGATAATAGACCGGACGGAATGGGAGCTTGTGCAGGCCGAGATGGCAAGGCGAAAGGAAAAAGGCAATCATCAGAACAGCCTCAACGTGTTCTCCTCGAAGATCTATTGCGGGCAGTGCGGGAGCTATTACGGCTCGAAGGTATGGCACTCGACAGACAAGTACCGAAAGGTGGTCTGGCGGTGCAACGGGAAGTATGAAAGGCAGACACGATGCTCAACTAAGCATTTGACGGACGATGAGATAAAGAGGCTGTTCATCAGCGCGGTATCGAAGCTGCATGCGGAGAGGGAGACGCTCATAGAGGACTGCCGGTTCATGCGGGAGATTCTTTCCGACACGTCGGGGCTTGAAGCGGAACGGGCGCGGCTTATGGAGGAGCTTACCGCCGTGGGGCTTCTTACGCAAAAGCTGTTTGACGAGGAGGCTGCCGGGACTATCAAGAAAAAAGATTTTGACGCTCGTCACGCTTCCTACGTCGAAAGGTATAACGACCTGCAGGCAAAGCTCAAAGCGATCGCGGACAGCGAGAAACGGAAACGACAACAGATCAAAGTCCTCGACCGGTTCATAAAGGACATTCGCGGGATGAAGGCGCTGCCGATAGACTTCAGCGAAAGGCTGTGGAACGCCCTCGTTGAGAAGCTGACGATCTACCCGGACGGCACAGCGGAGTTCCTTTTCAAGAACGGAACGACGGTAACTGAAAAGCTGTAAGAACAGGCTCGGAGCAAACACGCTCCGGGCTTTTTCTATGCCTCAATAACGGAACGATAACGCCGTCCGGCGCACGGAAAATGCACCCTCTCAAAAGTCTATATGGAATAAAGATTTTTTGACGTTTGAAACGATAGCTTTCGATTTTGAAACGATAGCCCCCTTTGAAACGATAGCTTTTGCAATAAGTGCTTTTTGGGGAAGATTGTAGGCAAAATTGCACCCTCAAGCGGCTGCGGCTGAAACGATTGCTGCACCCTCTGTTTTGAAAAACATAGATAAATCAAGGACAATTGAAGCCAAAAATAAAACGAAAGGGTTCTTGATGAATTGTATCAAGAACCCGTTCAGATTTGGTGGAGGCGAGGGGAGTCGAACCCCTGTCCGAAAACCTGTTTACAAGACTTTCTACGAGCGTAGTCGATATTTTGACATTCCCTCTGCCGCACTCCTACCGACAGGATTACGGTTTCAGTAGACTTTTAATCCCGCCCGGGTCAAGTCAAGCCCGGGTTGGTTCCCCACATTAATGATGCCCGTTACCGCCGTCGTGGGCAACGGCGGGCGGACAGTCGCCGGTTAAGCAGCGACGGGTACGAAATTGGATTCGTCGTTTATTTTTTAAGTTTTCCCGATTTTAGCGAAGCTCGGGGCTTCGGCTCGCTTATCCGGCACCCATGATCCCCGTCGAAACCATGTACGCCCCCAAGCGTTGATATTATACCACAAACAAAACCATGCTGCAACTCTGATTATGTGCAGAAGGTGGGTTTGGATTATAAACGGTACGGCTACCGAACAGCCAAGCGGTGAAATCGGTGAAAAACTCCGTCAATAAGCATCGGCATTTCGCCTGTCCATTGCGCGCTTTGCATCGCGTTCGGCGATATCATGTCGTTTATCATAAAGTTTTTTGCCTTTTGCGACCGCAAGTTCCAATTTCACTTTTCCGTCCTTAAGGTAAAGACGGAGCGGAATCAGGCTGTATCCGTCGGCTTGCGAAAGCGTGAGAAGCTTTAAAATCTCACGCTTATGCAGCAGCAGTTTGCGCTCGCGGAAGGGATCACGATTGAAGATATTGCCCTTTTCGTACGGACTTATGTGCATACCGACAACGAACGCCTCGCCGTTTTTGATTTTGACGTAGGAGTCCTTGATGTTGACCTTGCCCAAACGAATGCTCTTGACTTCTGTTCCGACAAGAGCCATTCCGCATTCATAGGTATCTTCAATGAAGTATTCATGCCGAGCCTTGCGGTTTTCGGCAAGTTGTTTTTCTCCGCGTTTTACGGGCATATTGCTGCTTAACCTCTTATATTGCCAAAAACGCAGCACTCAAAAAATTAAATGCTGCGCAGCAAAATCAAAATTCGGATCGTTGCGCCCGAAACCCGAGCGCATGAACATCAGCCGATAACGAGCAGAACAAGAGCAAGCACACCGAGAACGGAAGCGAAGATAACGGTAAGCCTCTGGAGCTTTGCTTCCCTGCCCGCTTTTGCGTTGCGTGCCTGACCGAGAGCGGTCGTATCGTTGCCGAACGCACTGCCGAGACCGGCACTCTTTGCGTTCTGCGCAAGCACAACGATGACAAGAAGCACGGCGACAATGACCATGAGGATGTTTACAATAATTTCAACAGTCTGCATAACTAATAACCCTTTCAATTTCAACTGCATTTGGCATTATAGCATTAAAAAGCCAAATATGCAAGCATAATTTTCGAATGCTGTCGATTATATAATTCGTTCATCGTTCAATCAGGCTGTGACCCGTCATTTCTTTCGGAACGGGCAGATGCATGATATCGAGAAGCGTCGGCGCAAGATCGCATAATCTTCCGCCGTCACGGAGTTTTTTGCCCTTTGCATCGTCCGAAACCCAGATGAGCGGAACGGGATTGGTTGTGTGCGGGGTGAACGGTTCACCTTTTTCATCGAGCATCTGCTCACAATTGCCGTGATCGGCAGTGATGAGACAAGCTCCGCCGTTTTTGATAATATGGTCAACCAGCGTCCCGACACAAACATCGACTGTTTCAACAGCTTTGACGGCAGCCTCGAAAACGCCCGTATGTCCGACCATATCGGTGTTGGCAAAGTTCAGAACCATAAAATCATATTTGCCCGAATCGATGCATTCACACGCACGGCGTGTGACCTCGTACGCACTCATTTCCGGCTTCAGATCATATGTTGCAACGTTCGGTGACGGAACAAGAATCCTGTCCTCGCCGTCGAAAACGCGTTCGATCCCTCCGTTGAAAAAGAAAGTAACATGAGCGTATTTCTCCGTTTCCGCAATGCGAAGCTGAGTTTTTCCGAGAGAGGAAAGGTACTCGCCCATGGTGTTTGAAAGCTGTTCGGGAGGAACGATGAGGCTGACTCTGCCGTTGAATTCTGCGGAATACTGACTCATGCAAACGAATTTGACCGGAAAGTACCCGAGTCTGCGCTCGAACTGCGGAAAATCCCTGTCGATGAAGCAGCGTGTTAGCTGGCGCGCCCTGTCCGGGCGGAAATTAAAGAAGATAATGCTGTCGTTCGCATTAATTTTCGCAACAGGTTCACCGTTCTCGGTTATTACGCACGGTTTAATGAATTCGTCCGTAACGCCGTTTTGGTATGATGTCTTAACAGCCTCCTCCGCATCCGAAAACATGTCTCCCTCGCCGTAAACAAGCGCGGAGTATGCTTTTTCCGTACGGTCGTAGTTATTGTTCCTGTCCATTGCATAATACCTGCCTTCAACAGTTGCGATTTTCCCGCAGCCGCATTCGGCAAGCTTGTTCTTCAGTGCACGAACAAAACCGAGTCCGCTGTCAACCGCCGTATCCCGTCCGTCGGTGAAGCAATGTACAAAAACCTTTTGCATTCCTGCCGCCTTTGCGGCATCCAGAAGCGCAAAAAGATGATCGATATGGCTGTGAACCCCTCCATCCGAAAGAAGTCCCATAAGATGCAGCGCGGAGGAATGCTCACGACAATTTTCAAACGCCTCGCGAACAGCGGTACAGCTTCCGAGCCTGCCGCTTTCCGCAAGGTCAAAAATCCTTGTCAAATCCTGAAAAACAACTCTGCCCGCACCGATATTGGTGTGCCCGACTTCGGAATTGCCCATCTGTCCCGACGGCAAACCGACATCGCGTCCGGATGCACCTATTTGGGTGTGCGGATATGCATCCCAAATCGTGCGGAGGTGTTTTGTGTTTTGCGGCATGATTGCATTTCCGTAGGAATCCGGGTTGCAGCCAAAGCCGTCCATAATGATGAGTGCAGTGAGTTTTTTCAATCCGTACCTCTTGCCCGCTCCCGAAAGCATGTTCATTCGGGAGCGGGGCTGAAATATTGTTATTCCGCTTCATGCGGTGTAATATCTTTATCGTTCGCAATGCAGTCGGCAGCCGCTTTTACGGTCCGCTTTCTTCTGCATTGCGTGCTTTATCAGTTCAAAACGACCTTTGCAAAATCTTCCGCAACAAGGCTTGCACCGCCGATAAGACCGCCGTCGATCTGCGGCATTGCCTTAAGCCCTGCGGCGTTCTTTGCGTTCATGCTTCCGCCGTACAAAATGCGGGTGTGCTGCGCAAATTCAAGCCCGTAAAGCTCTGCAATAACTCTGCGAATTGCGCCGATAGTTCGGTTCGCTTCCTCGTTTGTTGCGGTTTTGCCCGTGCCGATAGCCCAAATGGGTTCGTATGCAACGGTGATGCGCGCTGCCTCTTCGGCAGGAATACCGTTGTAAAGTGCCTTGACCTGACCTGCAAGGAATGTGTCGGTAATTCCGGCTTCGCGCTGTTCAAGGGTTTCACCCACGCAAACTATGGGCAGAATACCGTTTTCAAGTGCGGCTTTTGTGCGCATGTTAACGGTTTCATCCGTCTCACCGAAATACTGTCTGCGCTCACTGTGACCGATAATTGCGTATTCGACACCTATACATTTCAGCATGTCTGCACTGATTTCGCCCGTAAACGCGCCTTTTGCCGCCCAGTGAATGTTCTGAGAGCCCAGTTTAACGTTGCTGCCTTCAAGAACTTTTGCCGCACAGCAAAGATCGACAAAAGGCGGACAAACGACGATATCGCATTCGGCATTTTCAACAAGGGGAAGCAGGTCGGAAACAAGCTGCTTCGCCTCGTCGCGGTTCTTGTTCATTTTCCAATTGCCGGCGATTAGTTTTTTGCGGCAGGGACGATCAAGAAGTGCGGCAACGCCGGGAAGCGTTTTGCCCTCAAGGAATTCAAGGCTTGCACCGCCGCCCGTGGACATATGTGTCATCTTGTCGCCGAGACCGAATTTGTTAATTGCGGAAGCGGAGTCGCCGCCGCCGATTATCGTTGTGCCTTCGCACTCGGCGCATGCTCTTGCAACCGCTTCGGTTCCCTTTGAGAATGCATCCATTTCAAACACACCCATGGGGCCGTTCCAAACAACAGTCTTTGCTTCACGAATGATTTCGCCGTAAAGTTTTGCGGTCTTTTCGCCGATATCCATGCCCATCCAACCATCGGGAATTGCATCAAAAGCAACCGTCATATGCTCTGCATCGGGTGCAAAATCCTTTGCAACGACGCAGTCAACGGGAAGCTGCATACGCACGCCCTTGGCCTTTGCTTCCCCAAGCAGTTCGCGCGCCGTTTCAACGCTTTCCTCATCAAGATAGGATGTGCCGATATTAAGTCCCATAGCCTTGAAGAATGTATAACTCATTGCGCCGCCGATAAGCAGAGTATCGCATTTGTCGAGCAGATTTCTGATAACGCCGATCTTGTCGCCGACCTTTTTGCCGCCGAGAATCGAAACAAAGGGACGCGCCGGATTTGCAAGCGCACCGCCCATTACGGAAAGCTCCTTTTCAATCAGGAAACCGCAAACGGCGGGCAGATAATGCGCAACGCCCTCGGTTGAAGCATGTGCTCTGTGAACCGTTCCGAAAGCATCGGACACAAAAACATCCGCAAGGGATGCAAGTTCCTTTGCAAATTCGGGATCGTTCTTCTCTTCCTCTTTGCTGAAGCGAAGGTTTTCAAGCAGGAGAACTTCGCCCTCGCCGAGTTGCTCAGCCTTTGTTTTCGCATCCTCGCCCACTGAATCGGATGCGAATGCAACTTTAACATTCGGAAGAAGCTCCGCAAGACGCTTTGCAACAGGTGCAAGTGACATTTCGGGAACAACTTTTCCCTTCGGCCTGCCCAGATGCGAGCAAAGGATAGTTTTTGCACCGTTTTCAACAAGATATTTAATCGTCGGCAGTGCGCCGAGAATCCTGCTTTCATCGCTGATATTAAGGTTTTCATCAAGGGGAACGTTGAAATCAACGCGAACGAGTACGCGCTTGCCCTTTACGGGAACATCGGTGACGGACAGTTTAGCCATTTTCAGCCTCCTGAGTGATTATTGTTGTTTCTTCGTGCGGAACATAAGCCCCGCACTGACCGATTATGTGTTATTCCGTTTCAAATTATAACACTCAATTAAAAAAACTTCAACCGCAAAACATGCGGAAAAAGCTTCTTGGAGGGCGAAATCTGGTTCAACACCGTGAATATGCCGTGAGTGCGGCTGATTTTTCGACAAAATATGAACTTATTTTTCTGACTTTGAAATTAATTCTTATGCAAGCCAAAACAAAGCTGCCGCGGGAAAACCCTGCGGCAGCTTTAACGCTTGTTTCAAAGATAAATCTGTGAACACAGCTTTATGTTTGTCACATTCGGCAAACATCAGGCTTCAACCGCAAAATCTGTTGACAGAATGCGGTTGAGCCACGGAAAGGTAAATACGTTCGAAGTATTTTACTCGTTGTCGTCAGAAGCAACGAACTTGCCGAGAAGAGATGCAAGAGAAGTCGTTGCGGACTCAACGGGAGGAAGCTCGTAATCGGGTTCCTCACGGCGGCGGCGTTCTGCACGACGCTCATCGCGTTCACGGCGACGCTCTTCGCGTGCTGCTGCCTGCTCGCGGCGGGTCTGCTCTTCCTGCTGACGCTTTTCGTTGCGTTCTGCATTGCGCTCTGCGCGCTCACGCTCACGCTGTTCGCGCTCTTCGGCCATGATGCGCTCTGCTTCCTCGGGATTCTCTTCGATGAGAGCTTCCCTGCGGCTGAGGCTGATGCGACGCTTTGAAGTGTCAACTTCGACTACCTTGCAGCGCACACGGTCACCGACCGCGAGTTCATCCTCGACCTTTGCAACGCGCTTGATGCCAACCTGGGAAATGTGGATGAGACCGTCGATCGTGGGTTCAAGCGATACGAATGCGCCGAACGGAACAATGCGAACGACCTTGCCCTCGACGAATGAACCGACGGGGTATCTTTCGTCTGCGGTTGCCCAGGGCTTGGGCTGAAGCTCTTTGTAGCCGAGGGAAATCTTTTTGTTTTCCTTGTCGACTTCGCGGATGACAACTTCGATCTTCTGATTTACGGTGAAGAGCTCAGCGGGGGACTTGATTCTGCCCCAAGCGCACTGCGTAACATGCAGCAGGCCGTCAACGCCGCCGATGTCAACAAACACACCGAAATCAACGATCCTGCGGACCGTGCCCATGACCTTCATGCCGGGAGTGAGGCTGTCCCAAACTGCTTCCTTTGCGGCTTCTGCTTCGGCAAGGAGAACTGCCTTTGCGGAGCCGATGATGCGCCTGCGCTTTGCGTCAACCTCAAGCACTTTAATCTTCATGGGTTTGCCGACAAATTCTTTAAGGTCGGCAACGTATTTTGTGGAAACCTGAGAAGCGGGAACGAATGCGCTTGCACCGTTGGCGAGTGAAACAATGACTCCGCCCTTGATTGCTTCTTTGCAGGTACCTTCAAGAACCTTTCCTTCGGATTCGGCGCTGGCGGTGAATTCTTCCCACGCCTTCTGGCTCTCGACGTTTTTACGGGAGAGCAGTACATTGCCTTCGCCGTCATTTACTTTGAGAACTTCAACTTCGATGGGATCGCCCACTTTGTACTGGGATGCGGGATCCAGATCGGGATCGTTGGAGAACTCGGAGCGAGGAATATATCCGTCGGACTTGTATCCGATGCTGACGCTGATTTCGCCGTCAACAATCTGAATGACGGTGCCCGTCAGAACCTGACCGCCGTGAATTCGGACGATGGTCTTGTTGATCGCCTCTTCGTCAAATACGGCATTTTCCTCGATGTTTGCTGCGTTTGCAGCTGCGTTTTCGGTTGCGGCTTCGCAATTTACATTAGCCTTATCCTGTTCGCTCATTGTGTTGATAACCTCCCTGATAATCGAATCCGGTGTCGATGCACCGGCAACTACGCCTACCATTATATCATTATTTTTAAATATATCAAGAGAAATTTCGCATTCTTTTGCGGCATTGAGGGTATTTCTGCAATTTTTTTCACAAATTTTTTTGAGCTTTTGGGTATTGGAGCTGTGTTTGTCACCTAAAACAAGCATAACATCGCATTTCTTGCTTAATTCCTCTGCCTCCCGCTGCCGTTCGAATGTTGTGCTGCATATGCTGTTGAACACGCGAATGCGGGGATATTCTCGCTCGATAACGCGCTGCATTGCAGCAAATGTTTCGGAATCAAACGTTGTTTGAACCACAAGGCAGCCGCTCCTGCCTTCAAGCTTTCGAAGCTCCTCCTCACCGCGGATAAAAATCGCCGAATTACCGCAATGCCCGTTTATACCTATGGTTTCCGGGTGTTCCGGATTGCCTACAATAAAAACCTGCTCACCGCGCTCGTACGCAGCCGAAACAATTCTGTGAATACTCGAAACAAACGGGCATGTTGCATCTATGAAATTAATGCCTCTTGTTTCAAGCTCTTCATAAATCTTTTTCGGCACTCCGTGGGAGCGAATGATAACGTAATCCCCGCGCTGCGCTTCATCAAGCGACTCTATCGGCGCAATGCCGGCCTCGCGCAGCCGGTTCACAACATCCCGATTGTGTATCAGTTCGCCAAAGGTAAAAACCTTTGCCGCACTGCCGAATTCGGCAACCTTGGCCGCAGTCTGCTCCGTCAGTTCCACCGCACGGCGCACTCCAAAGCAAAACCCTGCATTTTTTGCAAGAATGATTTTCAATTTCGGTAATCTCCGATTCCTTTATTATTTCGGCTTTCAGCCCCTTGCGGTGCGTTTTTTGCCCTCTGTTTCGCTCCGCATGAGCAGACTCAGTTTTTCCATTTCGTTCTGCATCCTGTTCGTTATTGCATCATTCAGCATTCGCCTGTCGCAATGCTCGGCGATCTCTCCCGGAAGAATGACGTCTCCGACGTACAGAAGCGACCGTCCCGACCTGCTCTTTTTCGGATTGATATATATAGGAACGATCGGTGCGCCGGATTTTGCGGCAATAAACGCCGTGCCCTTTTCAAATTCATCCATGCCGTCCGTTGCCGAACGCCTGCCCTCCGGAAATATTCCGAATGCTTTGCCGTCACGCAGGAGCTTCAGCGACTGCCGAATGGATTTCATGTCCGCCGTTTTTCGATTTACCGGAAAAACGAAGAGTGACTTAAAAAAAACTCGCCCCACAGGGTTGTCGAAAAGCTCTTTTTTTGCCATGAAATGAATGATTCGCGGTGAACTGACTACCAAAAGCAGCGGATCGTACAACGCTCTGTGGTTCGCAATAAAAATAACGCCGCCCTTAATCCTCAGGTTTTTCTTATTGCCGAATACTTTCGGTCTGTAAATCAGCCAGAGCAGCCATTTAAAAAATATGTATGCGATTATATAAAGCATTCTCAACCTCCGAAAAAAAGCTGCTCAGCATTATCCGATATGCGCCAGCACGGCCGCAACCGCACTTTCAACATTCATTTCGCTTGTGTCGATAACGACTGCATCATCCGCCGGGCGGAGCGGCGCAGCCTCCCGCGTTGAATCCCTCTCATCCCTGCGTTTTATTTCACAAAGAATGTCATCAAAGTCCCTGCCGTTCAGCTTTCCCGCCGCCGCGTATTCCGTATAGCGGCGCGCTGCGCGAACTTCCGGCTCGGCAGTAACAAAAAACTTATGCGTTGCATCGGGCAGAACATAGGAACATATATCGCGCCCGTCCATAACGACATTGCGAACCCTTGCAAGCGCACGCTGCAATTCCACAAGCTTTTTGCGAACCTCCGGAATCGTGCTTATAACCGAGGCATAATGTGAAACTTCCTCCGTGCGGATGAGCCCGGAAACATCTTCCCCATCCAGAAGAACATGCTGAACGCCGTCAATGTATTCAATGGAAACATTTGTGCCGTCGAGCATCGGAACTACGCGGCGCACGTCGGCAGGGTCAATCCCCATGCGCATTGCCTTGAGTCCGATAGCTCTGTACATTGCGCCCGTGTCAACATAAGTTATTGAAAGTCTTTTTGAGATTTCTTTTGCAATTGTGCTCTTCCCCGCGCCCGCGGGCCCGTCTATCGCAATGCTGATGTTTCCCGTATTTCCCAAATTTGCAAATTCACTTCGTTCCGCAGTCATATATTTTTCTCCGTTTTCAGTGTTTTTAAAGCAATGTTTTGCGTTGGATATGTTTAAAGAGCTTCCGCCGCCGCTCTGCCCGCCGCACAGCCGGTTGACCATGCGATCTGAAGATTGAATCCGCCTGTACAGGCATCAACATCGATGACTTCCCCTGCAAAATACAACCCGGGCACAATTCGCGACTCCATTGTTGACGGATTAATCTCTTTAATCAGCACACCGCCGCGCGTGATTATCGCTTCTTCAACGGGACGTGCCGCGCGCACCGTCAGCGGCAGGCATTTGAGGGTTCGAACAATTGCCCCCCGCTGTTCACGAGTCAGGTTATCCACCGTGATTTCGGCATCAACACCCGCAACATGCAAAACCGCATCGATAAGCCTTTGCGGAAGCAGATCGCACATTGCATTCTGCACCTGTTTATGCTTGTATTTTTCAAAATCCCGCAGAATGCGGAGATCAAGCTGCTCTGCTGTCAATCCGGGCTTAAGGTCAATTTCAAGCAATGCACCGTTGGGCGAATCCGCAAGATAGCTGCTTGCGCTGAGCACAAGCGGGCCAGAAACACCGAAATGAGTGAACAGCATCTCCCCGAGTTCTTCGTAAACGGGCTTGCGCTTTTTTTGTTTTTTCTCGATTTTTGCCGTATTCTCCGCCGCAGAGCAGGCATATCCGCCTTTCTCGGCATTTCCGGATTCATTTGCGGAATATTTCCCGGGAAATGGCTCGCCGGATTTTGTTTTTTTACTCTTTTCGGGTGCATATGCGCGCAGAACAACATTTTTGAGCGAAAGCCCCATCAAATCGCCCGCCCATGCCTCGTTCGCAACAAGCGGTATGAGCGACGGCTTCGGTGCGGCAACGGTGTGACCGAGACTCTCTGCAAAGCTGTAACCGTCCCCGGTTGAACCCGTTGAAGGATAGCTTGCACCGCCCGTTGCAATGATTACTTTATCGTAATATTTTTTCTGTCCGTTTTCAAAGCAGAGCCGAAACCCTCCGTCCTCCGTCTTTGAAACGCTTGATACCCGTGAATTAAGCACAATGTTCGCTCCGCATCTCACCGCATTGGTCTGCAATGCGCGAATAACATCGCTTGACTTATCGCTTTCGGGAAAATACCTTCCGCCGCGTTCAAGTTTCGTGCGAACGCCGCAGGAGTTTATCAGTTCAATTATGTCGTCGTTAAAAAATCCGTCAAACGCGCTGTAAAGGAACCTGCCGTTATGCGGCACGTTTTTCAGAAATGCATCGATATCGGCAGAATTGGTGATGTTGCACCTGCCCTTTCCCGTAAGAAAGAGTTTTTTGCCCGTTTTTTCGTTTCTGTCGATAATATCGACACTTGCGCCGCCTTTTGCCGCAAATGCGCCCGCAATAAGCCCTGCCGCGCCCGCTCCGATAACTCCGATTTTCATAATCCGCCCTCTTTATCCCGCATATTAAACCATGGGTTCACTTTTAAACCTGCAAAAAATTGCCGTTTAATAAGTTCTTTCCGCAAATGCCGCGATCTGCTCAAGCCGTTCGTAATCCGTTATATCGTACTTTAGCGGAGTCACGGCGATGAATCCGTCACGAACGAATTTTTCGTCCGTCGTGTCATGCTCGGCGCAGCTTGTCAGCTTGTTGCTCGGAGTTTTGTAGCCGATGCTTCCGTTTTCGTCCTTTATTTCGATATAGGCAATCGGATATATCTGCTCTGCAAGATACCCGACCCGTATTCCGCGATATTTATTCGCGGGCAGATAGGGATAGTTCACGTTCAAAAGCCTGTGGCTTTCCGTTAAGCAGCCAATGAACAGGTCAATATTGCTGCAAAAGTGAACCGCCGCATCATCAAAATAGTCCGTTCCGAGCGTATCTCTTGAAACCGCAACGGCGCGGTAACCGAGCATTGCCGCCTCCTCCGCAGCGGAAACGGTGCCGGAATACAGTACATCCGTGCCGAGGTTCGGAGCCTGATTGATTCCGGAAATCACAATATCCGGCTCAGCGGAAAGGTTGCCGAGTGCAACGCGCACACAATCCGCAGGTGTGCCGTCAACCCAAAATGCGGTTACGGGTTTCAATTCACGTTCGGAGTTTTTTGCATCATCGTCAAATACCGTAACCTTTTCCGCATGCAGCAGTCTTCTCAAAGTCAACCCGTGCCCGACCGCACTCTGATTTTCCTTCGGTGCGCAAACGAACACATCATGCTCTTTGCGCAATTCCCGAACCAGCGCGGCAATGCCGGGCGCGGTATATCCGTCATCATTAACAACAAGAATATTCATACTTTTTATCTTTCACACATGTTTTCAGCCGAAGACGCATTATTTCTTCATTATATCTCTTAAGATATCGCGCAAATCCGGATCAACCGGCAAAGAGAATGTTTCCTCGCCGCTCTCCTCATCCTGATGAATCGTGAGCGGCGTCCCTTCACCGATATCGTACAGCTCACCTTCATCATCCGCCTCCTCGGGGATATCCCTGCCTTCAATAGAATAAATGCTTCGCATCAGCGATGCCGCGCTGCTGTATTCTTCCGGAAATTCCGACTCGACCGATTTTGTGTGTTTGCCGCTCTTGGTCTTCATCGATTTTTCGGATTCTTCCGATGTTTTGATTTGCTCATCACAGTCATCCGCAGGATCTGCCGTTTCGGGTTTGTCTTCCGCTTCACCTTCCGCACCTGTGTGACTCTCCGGCTCTCCGTTTTCCGTTACGGAGCAGACGGCCTGCGCTTTCGGTTCATCCGTTGTTTCGGGATTTGAATCTTCCGTTTCTTTAGGCAGTTCCGTGTTTTCCTGTCCGCAAACATCCGCATCCGGCGCTTCCGAATCCGACACCGCTTCCGCATTATCGCAGGAGCAGCATGTTTTTTCGCGGCCGCACGGAGGCATTGCTTCCGCACCGCCGGTGCCCCTTATGCTCTCTGTGCCTTGCTTCGCTTCGTTCAAATCCATTTCGTTCGAATCCGCTGCGTCCGGATTTGTTTCGCTCAGTGAAGTTTCATCGGCATCATCCGCGCATTCACCGCTGTTCTCGGGCTCTGCCGCGGCGGGTGCGTATTTTTCCGCATATCGTGCTTCAACCGCCGTTTCGAAATTCAATTCGGCAAGGGATTCCATTATCTGCGCATATTTCCGTGCCTGTTCAAGCGCAAGCCTTGCCTTTTCGCTCAGTGAAAAGTTCAGCTCGTCCACCTGCGCCTGTTTTTCATCAACCGCAGCCTGTGCTTCGTCCATCATCGTTTCGGCATCGGCTTTTGCGCCTGCGATCAACTCCGTTGCCTCGTCAAGGGCGGTGTCCGTAACCTGCTGTGCGTCCTTCTGTGCGGCATCGCGAATGCCGGCGGCATCCCGTTTTGCATCCGCAATCAGCTGAGCCGCTTCTTTTTTTGCGCTTTCAAGTGCCGCCTGCGCTTTGTTCAGGATATCCGTTCTGCGCTGCTTCGCTTCGGCATCGATTCTGTCCGCATTTGCATTTGCTTCTTTTAATATGCGTTCACGCGTGTTATGCGCTTCGGTAAGAGCGTTCACAATTGCTTCCTGACGCAGCCTGAAATCGTCCAAGCGGCGTTTGGCGTTGCTCAAATCGAGCTGTGCGCCGTTCAATTCGTTTCTGAACCTGTCGCGTTCGCCGACGGTTTTTGCAAGCTCGCTTTTAACGTTTTCAATTTCAACACCCGCCGCCGCAAGCTGTGCGCGCAGCGCATCGTTTTCCTGCGCAAGTTGGGTGAGCTGCTGCTCCATCGCCTTTGTTTTTTTGCTCATCATTGTGTAGCCCTCCGTTATTATTTTTATCCCCCGTTCGCTTCCGAACGGATAAAACAGCGCAACTCAACTGAAAAGTCCTTAGAATCCTTTCAAATGAATGAAGTCTGCCCGTTTGAATCCTGCGGCGGAGCATAGCCCATGTGCGAATACCCCGCCGGAAGCAATACCCGCCCGCGCGGCGTACGCGCAATGAAACCGAGCCTCAACAGATACGGTTCGTAAACATCTTCAATCGTGGAAGCATCTTCACCGGTTGCCGCCGCAATTGTATCCAATCCGACAGGCCTTCCGCCGAATTTCACAATCATTGCCGTCAGCATGTTCCTGTCAACGGCGTCAAGCCCGAGTTCGTCTATCGCAAGCATATCAAGTCCGTTTTTTGCCGTTTCAAGGTCAATAATACCGTTTGCGCGAACCTGTGCAAAGTCGCGGACACGCCGCAAAAGCCTGTTTGCGATTCGCGGAGTTCCTCTTGAACGCGATGCAATTTCAAGTGCGCCGTCCTCCGTTATTTCAATATCGAGTATGCCCGCGCTGCGAACAACGATTTCTTTCAAATCCTCAGGCGTGTAAAGCTCAAGCTGTTCCTTTATTCCGAATCTGTCGCGAAGCGGCGCGGTCAAAAGCCCCATTCGCGTTGTTGCACCCACAAGGGTGAATTTCGGCAGTTCAAGCCGCAGCGACCTGGCGGAGGGTCCCTTGCCGATAATTATATCGTATGCAAAATCCTCCATTGCGGGGTAAAGAATCTCCTCAACGTTTGCATTCAATCGGTGAATCTCGTCAATAAAAAGCACATCGCCTTCGGCAAGGTTTGAAAGCAATGCCGCAAGATCCCCCGCATGAGTTATTGCGGGGCCGCTCGTGATGCGCAGATTGCCGCCCATCTCGTTTGCAATTATTGCCGCAAGCGTCGTTTTTCCAAGACCCGGCGGGCCGTAAAGCAGGGTGTGATCCAACGCCTCTCCGCGCAGTTTTGCGGCATGGATATAAACTCCGATATGTTCCTTAACGTTGCCCTGCCCGATGTATTCCGCAAGAAAACGCGGGCGCAGACTGAATTCGCAGTTTTCATCCTCCGCAAGCATTGATGAAGTTATGAGCCTGTCGTCATCCATTTAAATCCCGTCACTCCGTTAAATCCGACTTCCGCAAAAGCATCCGTCAAATCTTTTTGTGTTCCGCAGCGGACCCGCTTTTTCGGTGAATCTTCCGCTTCGGCGTGAAAAATTTATTTAGTCGTTGCACGCAATGCCTGCATTATCATATCCTCAACGCGATCGCAATCCGGGACGGATGCCACCGCCCTGCCCGCACTTGCACCGTCATAACCGAGCGCAACCAATGCTGCAACCGCTTCGGCACGCATTCCGTTATCCTGCGCCGTGTTTGCGGCACCCCCTGCGGAAGCAGCCGCCGTTTCCGCCGCATCGACCTTTTCCTTCAGTTCAAGAATCACACGCGCCGCCGTTTTTTTGCCCATGCCTGCAACTCCGTCAAACGCAGCCGTGTTATCGGTCAACACCGCAAGCGCAACATCCGACGGAGTCAGCACCGACAGCACCGCAAGTGCAACCTTCGGACCGATTCTCGAAACGCTTATGAGCTTTCGGAACATTGCCCGTTCCTCTGCATCAAAAAAACCGTACAGCGCGACGCTGTCCTGCGAAAGATGAAAATGCACAAACAGCTTTGCGGTTTTGCCCTCGCACAGTCTTTTCAGCGTCATTTTGCTGCAAACAAGCTCATACCCGACACCCGCCGCCTCGATAACGACTCTGTCGGCATAAATTTCTTCTACATTGCCCTTTATATGTGCGTACATATTTTGCTCCCTGCAAAAAAACGTCAGTTATTTGATGCGGAATTGTTCAACCATCGGTCCGAGCGCGTTCGCATGGCAGAGTGCCGCGCCGAGCGCATCGGCGGCATCATCAGGCTTCGGTATCTTTTGCAGTTTTAAAAGAAGCTTGACCATTGTCTGCATTTGCAGCTTGTCCGCATGGCCGTCCCCGGTGACGCTTTGCTTAATCTGCATCGGGGTATATTCATAGAGCGGGAGTCCCGCCTGCTGGGCGGCCGTTATTGCAACGCCCCTTGCCGCCGCAACCTGCAATGCCGTTGTTGTGTTGCGATAGAAAAAAAGCTCCTCAAACGCAACATGATCGGGGCGATAACGTTCAAGCAGGAGTTTTGTGCCCGCATAGAGCCGCTCCAACCTCTCGGGAAAGGTCATTTTCGGAGTTGTTTCAACAACCCCGTAATCAATAACGCGAATCTTGCCGCGTTCGGCTTCAACCGCACCGTAACCGAGTATCGCATACCCGGGATCAATGCCCAAAATAATCATTAACCGTCACCCGAAATATCTGTTGTTCCCGAGGAAACCGTTTATATAAGCCCTCTTTCCGCACAGTACTGCCTTTCCATTATAATAATACCACTTTTCCGCAAAAACCACAATACCCGCATGTGCGGAAATACGCACGGGTGAAACAAATCCGCTGTTTACTTCCCGTTCTTTCGGGAGTATAATTATTTCTGCCGAAACAGGCATGGGGTTTATGTCCCGTTTCCGAAACGGATTTTCTGTTTTCGACAGATATTATTCAACATTGAGGTGTTTCCGCAATGGATAAAGATATTCTTAAAACTGCCGTCTTACTTCGGCATCGGCTTCACCGCTGCGCGGAGCTTTCCGGGCAGGAAAAACAAACAAAAGCAACGCTCATTGATTTTCTCCGCACGCACACTTCGCTTGAGCTGCATGATATGGGTGCATGGTTCTATGCCGCGTACAAGGCTCCTTTGAATGTCCGAACGGAGTCCGCCCCGACACGCCGAATTGCATTCCGTGCGGATTTTGACGCGCTTCCGATCGAGGATGACCCCGCGCTCCCCTATGCTTCCGAAAACCGCGGCGTTGCGCATAAATGCGGACACGACGGCCACAGCGCCGCGCTTTGCGCACTTGCGGCGGAAATTGACCGCCATGGCTGCCGCAGCGATATTCTCTTTCTTTTCCAACATGCGGAGGAGACAGGCTGCGGTGCTCCCGTCTGCCAAAAGATGATAACGGATGAAAAACCGGACATTATCTTCGGCTGGCACAATATGCCGGGATTTCCCGCAGGTTCGGTCGCGGTACACGACGGCACGGCGGCATTTGCCTCACGCGGGCTTGTGCTGAGCTTTTTCGGAAAAAGCTCACACGCTTCCCAACCCGAAAACGGGCATAATCCCGCCCGTGCAATATCAAAGCTGATAATTGATATTCCCGAACTGACCGCAAGGGAGGATCATCGCGGCATTGTTATGGCAACGGTCGTTTGCGTGCGCATAGGCGAGGAAGCTTTCGGCACGAATGCGGGCTTCGGGCAGCTCATGCTGACAATACGCGCCGAATTTGAATCCGAGCTGGATGCGCTGGATTCCGAAATCTGCGCGCGGGCCCGCGCATATGCACGGCAGGATGGCATAACAAATGTTGAAATTCAATATCGCGACTCCTTTCCGGAAACGCGCAACACACCCGATGCCGTTGCCGCCGTCCGCAAAGCGCGGCTTGAATGCGGACTGCCGGAAGCACGCTGGGATGAGCCGTTCAGAAGTTCCGAGGATTTCGGCTGCTACACAAAGCTCACAAGCGGCGCATTGTTCTATATCGGATGCGGCACCCGTCATGCAAAGCTCCATACCCGCGAATATGATTTTAACGATGAAATAATCGAGCCCGCCGTTGACATGATGTTCCGATTGGCTCAGGACGCATAAAACACCACGGGTTTAAAATTGTTCGGGATTCAATTATAAAAAACAAACAACCGGCGGCTCCGCAGTTTGGATACCGCCGGTTGTTTTTGATTATCAGGTCAATACGGTTATTCGGCAGTTAAGCCGCCGCATATTCCCCGTTTTTATTCGTCTATCTGACGGATTACGTCAATGACCGTGTTGTCGCGATACATTGCAACGCCGACGATTCGTTCCTTGCAGCGAATCGGTTCTGGAACACCGACAAGCTCCTCCGCCTTTTTTTGCAGGGCATGAATATCAAACACATGCAGGCCGAATTTTTCAAGTTTCTCCTTCAAATCCGGGCGATTCGGGTTCACTGCAATGCCCCTGTCCGTAACGAGGACATCAATAACGCTGCCCGGAGTGACAACCGTGCCGACATGTTCAACAACCGTCGGAATTCTGCCGCGCACAAGGGGCGCAACAATAACAGCAAGGCTCGCGCTCTCCGCCGTGTCGGGATGCCCTCCGATCGCCCCGCGAATCACGCCGTCGGAACCGGTGAGAACATTCACGTTGAAATCAGTGTCAATTTCAAGCGCGGAAAGAATAACAAAATCCAGCTGTTCCGCTGCCGTTGCAACAAGATGGCTTGCATAATACGTTGCGCTTATCTGATGATGAAAATGGTTGTTCTTCAGCGATTTTGCCGCATCAAGGTCAAACGACTGAACATCAAGAATGCGATCTATCAGCCCTTCTTCATGCATTGCCGTGATCTGCCCAGTGATTCCGCCGAGAGCAAAACGGCAGCGAATGCCCTTATCCAGCATTTTTTGGCGGATGAATCGCGCCGTTGCAAGCGATGCACCGCCGGAACCCATCTGCATTGAAAAGCCGTCGTAAAGATAACCCGCCGCTTCAACAACATTTGCAGCCGTTTTTGCGATCAGCAGCTCCTTGGGATCCTTTGTGTACCGCGTTGCGCCGCTCATGATGCCCTTGGGATCGCCGATATCGTCAACACGAACAACGTAATCAACATCGTGTTCCGGAATTGCCCACGGTGCATTGGGATAGGAAACGATGTTGTTTGTTATTATAATAACCTTATCCGCAAACTCCGCATCCGTTCTTGCATAACCCAACGACCCGCATGAAATGCCGTCGTCATCATCCCTGCTGTACCCGTTTGCGTTGCCGTAGGGATCGCACGAGGGCGCACCCAAAAAAGCAACATCAATGTGCAGCTCACCCGAACGGATTGCGGATGCCCTTCCGCCATGGGAACGGAAAACAACCGGAAAATCCATCAACCCGCGTGAAATCTGCTCCGCAAGTTCTCCGCGCAGACCGGAAGTTTCAATGTGGGTGATAAGTCCGGAGCGGATGTGTTCAATCAGCGGCGCATGAACAGCCGAAAGCGACGACGCCGCAAGCGTCAGGTTTTTGAACCCCATCTCCGCAAGTTTATCAAGAACATTGTTAATGATATGGTCACCGTTGCGGAAATGGTGATGAAAACTTATCGTCATCCCGTCGCGAAGTCCGGATTTTTTTATTGCCTCCTCAAGGGAAGGAACTATCTTGTTGCAATCACTGCAGCGCTGCTGAAAAGTTTCGGTATTTTTGCTGCGTGCGCCGTTGAAACTTCCGTTGTTCGCAATTTCGTTTATATGCGGAATTTTGTTGATATCAAAGCTCATTTCTGTCAATCCTCCACTTCATCGATTCTGCGTCCCGCCTCATACAGGTCAAGCAGCCGCTGAGCGCGAATGACAACGGGTTTGTCTATCATCTTACCCTTAAGGCTTGCAACGCCGCTGCCGCGTGCGTTCGCCTCCGCAATCGCATCCATTATTGCGCGCGCCTTGTTAAGATCCTTTTCGCTCGGCATAAAGACCTTGTGCAGCGGCTCAATCTGGCGCGGGTTGATAATGGATTTGCCGTCAAATCCCAGTTTTTTGATTATCGTTGCTTCCGCAACAAAGCCTTCTTCATTGTTCACGTCGGAATAAACCGTGTCCAGTGCGGCAATGCCCGCTGCCCTTGCCGCATTGAGTATCATGCTGCGGGCAAAAAGCAGCTCAATGCCGTCCGAACGGGTGGTTTTAAGGTCGGTGACATAATCCTCCGCGCCGAGAGCAATTCCGATAAGGCGATCGCTCGCTTTTGCAATCGCCGCCGCATTCAGCACGCCGTTTGCAGACTCAATAGCCGCCATCATGCCCGTTGTGCCGACGGGAATGCCCGCTTCCTTTTCAATGCGCTCAATCTCGCGTTCGCAGTCGATAACATCCTGTGCGCTGTCCGTCTTCGGCAGGCGAACGACCTGCACGCCGGCGCGGACGACGGCCTCAAGGTCCGCAACTCCGAGTCCGCTTGAAAGGTCATTGATGCGGACAACCGTTTCCTTGCTTCCGAAGTCCAATGTTTTCAGTGCATTGTAAACAAGCAGCCTTGCCGCATCCTTTTCGGTGTAGGCAACGGAATCCTCAAGGTCAAACATGATGCTGTCCGCACCGTAAATATTCGCATCACGTATCATGCCGGGGTTGTTGCCCGGAATGAACATCATGCTTCTTCTTAAACGATCTTTAATGTACATTTTCTTATATCCGCTTTTGCGGCGGCTTTATTCCGCATCAAAATATTAAATGTTTCGATACTCTGTTCCGCAAAAGCATCCTTCCTCCCAAGGATAAATCCGTTTAAACTTCCCAGCGGTAATCGCTGCGCTGAGCCGCACGGTAAATTGCGGCAACGGTGCGGGCGCGAACGGTGCAATCCAACGCACCTTTATCCACTGCCTCCACTTTTGCATTTTGAACATCGTATTCCTGAAGCGTGTCAAGAATAACTTTGCGTATCTGTTTGCCGAATTGCTGCATAACGCTGCTCGTGAGCTCAAGCTCGATTCCGCCCTCTGTGCGCGGCTCAAGCATTATCATTATGTCACTGGATTCCATCGTTCCGGCGGTGCTGTTAGTTTTAAGTTCCATTGTTTGTGATTGCCTCCCTGCGAATTCATTTTCGACAGTTTTCAAATCTTTTTTCATCGCGGGGCGGGCTGATATTTTCGGCCTGCCCCGATTAATATCCGAATTTTATTCGTAAAAACTTTCTCAGGCTGCTCAGGCAAGAGTCCTTTCAAGGTTTTCTCGGATGGCAGCAATAAACTTCGCGCTCGTGACGGCCTTCACGGAAGCGGGGTCATCCACAAGCCCGACAAGGTCCTTTGTCATGATTCCGCTGTTGAGCGTTTCAACGCAGGCTGCTTCAAGCTTGTCCGCGAAAATTTGCAGCTCCGTAATGCCGTCAAGCTGTCCGCGTTTTCTGAGCGCACCCGTCCATGCATAAATGGTTGCCATCGGGTTTGTTGAAGTTTCTTCGCCCTTAAGGTGACGGTAATAGTGCTTTGTGACTGTTCCGTGCGCTGCTTCGTATTCGGTTGTGCCGTCCGGAGAAACAAGAACGGAAGTCATCATTGCAAGCGAACCGAATGCGGTCGATACCATGTCGCTCATAACATCGCCGTCATAGTTTTTGCACGCCCAGATGAATCCGCCTTCGCTGCGGATAACGCGGGCAACGGCATCATCAATCAGCGTGTAGAAATATGTCAGTCCGAGTTTTTCAAATTCGGCACGATAATTGTTCTCGAATTCTTCTTCAAACACGCGTTTGAACTCGCCGTCGTAAATCTTTGCAATCGTGTCCTTGGTTGAGAACCACAAATCCTGTTTTGTGTCAATTGCATATTTAAAGCAAGCCTTTGCAAACGAGCGGATGCTCTTTTCCTTGTTGTGCGCACCCTGCCACACCGCCGGACCGTCAACCTTTTGCACGGTGAGCGTTTTGGTGTCTCCGCTTTCGCCGACAAAAGTCATTGTGCAGGTGCCGGGTTCGGTCGTATACATGTCAACGCTTTTATATACATCACCGTAAGCATGACGGGCAATGGTAATGGGCTTTTTCCAGTTTTTGACAACGGGATGAATGGAATCGATGAGTATCGGTGCGCGGAAAACCGTTCCGTCAAGAATTGAACGAATTGTTCCGTTCGGGCTTTTCCACATTTCGGTAAGCTGCGGATACTCCTTCATGCGCTGTGCGTTCGGGGTTATTGTTGCGCATTTGACTGCAACGCCGTATTTGCGGGTTGCGTTCGCAGCGTCAACGGTCACTTTGTCCTGAGTTTCGTTGCGGTGCAGCAGGCCAAGATCGTAATACTCCGTTTTAAGGTCAATAAAAGGCAGAATCAGCTCGTCTTTTATCATGCCCCAAAGCACACGCGTCATCTCGTCCCCGTCCATTTCGACTATCGGGGTTGTCATCTTAATCTTTTCCATCGGTATTTCCTTCCATGTTCAAATTTGTATTAATATTGTTCGGAAGCGGTGCGTTTCCGGAATCGTTCACGGAAACGCCCGCCGGTTGCTTTCGGTTCTTATCCCGCTCTTTGCTTATTCCGCTCTTGCCGCATAATAGTTCATCAGGCATCCGTCAAGGATAATCTCCTTTTCATCCGGAGTAAGCCCCCTGAGGTGAAGCATGATATCGCACACATCACCGTTCTGCCTTATGACTTTTGCGGGAATGTTTTCTGTGCCGTTTTCAACCGCTGCGCGGATACCGGGCACGAAAACGCAGTCGCCGGGTTCATAGTTGAATTCAGTTCCGTCGTCAATGGTAAACGGCAAAATGCCCCAGTTGATGCAGTTGCTGCGGTAGCGTTTCGTTGCATATTCATAGCAGATATTTGCGAAACCTCCCAAAACCTTTTGACAAGAAGCCGCCTGTTCGCGTGCGGAACCGTCACCGGGTTTGTTTGCAAACACGCATGAGCCGAACTGAGTATTGTTCGCAAGCTCTGCACCGTTGCCGACACGGTTCAGCGTTTCGACAATTTCCGCCGGCACTGCACCGCTGCGGCGTTCGCCTTCAAGTTTTGCAATTTCTTTCGCTCTGCCGACATATGCCGGTTCACGTCTTGACAGGGTAAATTCCGCAAGGCGCAGAGGGTTGCTGCGATAGGAGGACGTTTCGCCGGAGGGAATCAGCTCATCCGTTGTTGTTACCGGATCATGAATAACGGCAGCAAGCTTTACAAGCAGGTTCTCGGTCAGTGCATACATTTTGGGCCAGTCCGTAATGTTGGGACCCATCACAAGCTCAACCGACGGATCCGCTTTGCCGAAGCCGTAATAAATCCTTCTGTCGTATGCCGAAGAATCAAATTCATATTCCGGTACGGTGCATTCGTATTCAATATCCGTCGCCGCGGTAATCTTTCCTCCGTTCAGCGCGGTTGCGGCAATGGAACGTGCATCCATCAGGCAAACGCCCGCAAACTGACCTTCTCCGGGTTTTGATCCCTCCCTGTTGGGGAAGTTGCGCGTTGTGTGACGCAGTGAAAGGCCGTTGTTGGCGGGAACATCACCCGCACCGAAACACGGGCCGCAGAAGCTGGGCTTGATTATTGCACCGGCGGAAAGCAGGTCGCCCGTCGCGCCGTGTTTTGTGAGTGCAAGCGAAACGGGAATGCTTGTCGGGTAAACATCCAATGCAAATTCACCGTTTCCCGTGCTTCCGCCGCGCAGAATATCCGCAGCTTCGGCGATATTGTCAAACAAACCGCCGGAACAGCCGGCAATAACGCCCTGATCGGCCCAAACGCCGCCGTCGTGAATCTTGTCAACAAGCTTCACATTCGCCTTCGGGAAGCGTTTTTGCGCATCCTGCTCGACTTTTTTAAGGAGTTCTTCCGCATTCTGCAGGAATTCATGAATTGTGTATGCGTTGGAAGGATGGAACGGCAGGGCGATCATCGCCTCCTGCTTGCCGAGGTCAATCGTAATCATTCTATCGTAATAAGCGATCGCACCCGGATGCAGCTTTTTGTAAGCCTCGGGACGTTTATGAGCCGCATAGAATTTTTGAGTTTCTTCATCCGTTTCCCAAATTGAGGAAAGGCAGGTTGTTTCCGTTGTCATAACATCGATGCCGTTTCTGAAATCGATGGGAAGGTTGGCAATGCCGGGGCCGACGAATTCAAGCACGCGGTTGTTTACGAAACCGCTTTCAAACGTTGCTTTAACAAGAGAGAGCGCAACATCATGCGGTCCGATGCCGCGGCGGGGTTTTCCCGTCAGGTACACAAGCACAACCTCGGGCATGGGCGCGTCCCAAGTGTTTTTGAGAAGCTGCTTCGCAAGCTCCGGTCCGCCCTCGCCGACGGCCATGGTTCCCAATGCACCGTAGCGTGTGTGCGAATCGGAACCGAGAATCATGTTTCCGCAGGCCGCCATCTGCTCGCGTGCGTAAGAGTGAATTACGGACTGGTTTGCGGGAACGTAGATTCCGCCGTATTTTTTTGCAGCGGAAAGTCCGAACACATGGTCATCCTCGTTTATCGTGCCGCCGACGGCGCACAGGCTGTTGTGGCAATTGGTAAGCGCATAGGGCATCGGGAATTGCTTCATTCCGGAAGCACGCGCCTGCTGGATAATGCCGACATATGTGATATCATGCGACACAAGCGCGTCAAATGTGATTTTGAGCTTCTCGGGGTCGCCCGAAGTGTTGTGTGCCTGCAAGATTTTGTATGCCATGGTCTCGCGGCGTGCCTCCGCCGGAGGCACCGGAACGCTCTCACAGGGAACGCCGTTCACAAGGTACATGCCGTGCTGAATAAGTTCGATCACTGAAAAACCTCCTGTTTCCGATTCTGTCGGATTTTGAATGTTGTATGCCGAATTTGTTCGGCGGTTGAAATGAGCTGAAAAGTTTCCGAAAACAGCCGTATAAACAAAATGATTCCGCTTCAGCCGGTCGTAATCGGGAAGACGGAATCGAGACGCAGTGCAAAGGTAACACCTTTTTTGTGAATGCTGAATCAAAATCCTTTTGCAGAACTCGTTCATCCCGAATTTTTGCAAAAATCAAACCGTTCAGCTCACACCCGGTTGTTCCCAAAACAAAACGCGACTGTGCATAATCCATTCAGCCTCCGGTGACGGCAGAAGCTCAGGCCTTCTTTGGGTAATCTGACTTATTTCGAATGTTTTTATCTCTATATTCCGTGCGTTATCGATATCAAAATATCGATATACTTTGTTTAATAAAAAACAAAAAACAATCCGAACTTCACAGTGACCGACTCGCCGGGATTTGCACCCGATTCCCCCTTTGCGGAACGCAGGAAGAAAGCCTGTTCTATTCAGTTGCAGCTGCGACGGCAGCATTCCGCTGCACGGGATGCAGGGACGGAATACAGCTTTCGCTCAGGCTCATTATATCATTTTTTTGACGCATGTCAAGTTTTTTATTCGTTTTTTGTCCAATAATTTCATTATTTCGATCGTTATACTATCGATAATTCGACTATCGAATAATTTCGAGCAGAGCAAATTTGCATTCGTTCAAGTATTTTTGTTTCAAAAAGCAAATATAATTAATCAGCCGAGCGGAATTGCTTCCGCACAGACGAAACGCCGCCCGCAAAATTTTCTCGGAGGAATTGAAACAACAATGAAATCAACATGCCGTCATACCGCACGATTTTCTGCGCTTATACTCGTTCTGCTGACGATTGCAGCCTTGTTCTGCGGCTGTTCCGATGCACCGGACTGCGTCACGACTCCGCCGCCGGCCTCATGCAGCCCCGTGCCGACTGCCGTGCCGACTCCCGTCCGTTCCGCACCCGCAACCGACGATGCCGCACCTGATGGCAAAAAAGTCAATAAAACTCTTTATTATCTGACAGATGAAGGCTATCTCCTTCCGGTTGTTGCATCCGTGCCGCAGCAAGCGGGCATTGCAAAAGCCTGCCTTGCAAAAATGACTGCTTCGGACGAAAACCGCGCCGCACTTTCCAAAAACGGCCTTAAAGCCGTGATACCGCAGGGGACGGAGATTCAGATAAGCATTCAGAACGGCGAAGCGCGCGTGAACCTTGTGAATCTGCCCGTCATGCCCGATTACGACAGTGAGCAGCAGCTTTTTGCCGCCATTGTAAACACGCTCACTGAGTTCGATTCGATTGAAACCGTTTCAATTTTCCTGAACGGCTGCAATGACATCACCGCAAACGGCAGTCTTCCGCCGCAAAAGCACGGTAAATATGCCCTAAACGTTGAAAACGCCGAAATTGCGACCTCCGGTTCGGCAAAACCGCTGACACTGTATTTCCCGAATGAATCCGGAAGCCTGATGATTCCCATAACACGTTACGCGGAGGGCAGCACGGATTTATACTCCTGTATACAGCAGCTTGCAGCGGGAACGGAGCTGCGCGGGCTTCGCAGCTGTTTTCCGGAGAACACGCTTGTTCTCGGAGCTGTTATCGAAAACGGCATTTTGACCGTGAATCTTTCATCCGATTTTGAAACAGTTGCAAATGATGCAGGGCTGCTCAATCTTGCGACCCAGTCCGTGTTGTTGACTGCTCTGCCCTACGGCAGCATCAACGAAGTGCATTTTGCCGTGAACGGAATTCCGCTCAAAATCGATTAACGCGGTCCGCAGAATCAAACCGATTTCATAAAAAACAAAAAGCACTGACTTATCACCCTTGTTTTAATAACTGCCGCAGCGAGCACCTGCTTTTGCGGCAGTTTTTTTGCTGCGCAATACCGACCTTTCGGGCACATGCATTGCGCGGCCGAAATCGGCGCACGTTTTTTTCCGCAGTGAATTCAACTTTTCAACAATTCTGCATGTACACTAATCCGCACTGTTCAAATTCGGTGAAATTTGTCACAAAATGTTAACAAATAGATATTGAATCCGTCTTAGAAGCATGATATTATGCCGATGACGGAAATCGTGCAGCATTTTGTCCGGCCTTTTATTGCCTGAATCATGCCGCCCGTTCTCTGCTAATAATGATAAAGGAATTTTGCTTCGGCATTTATGATTATGAAATATTTAAAGAAAATTATCGGCACTCTGCTGTTTGCGGCAACAGTTTTCCTCACTGCGTGCGGCCCGTCCGGAAGCGGCAGCGGGAGCATCGTTGACATCGGCGGCTCTTCCGCTCCGAGGCCGAATGTTTCAGGCACACCCGGTTCGGCGGAGACGCCCGCTCCGAGTATGCCCGCAACAGACGTTCCTGCAACGGATGCAGCCTCGCAGGCTCCGACCGCAGCCCCGGTCTTAACTCCGGAACCGAGTTCAACGGCAGCACCTTCTCCCACAGATGCTGTAACGCCGCAGCCTTCTTCGCAGCCCAACACCGGCGGCGCAAAATATATTTATCTGACCTTCGACGACGGTCCATGCGAGAACACCTACCGTGTTCTGGATATTTTGGACAGATACAACGTCAAGGCAACATTCTTCACCGTCGGATATTTTGTTGACCGTCGCCCCGAAATCGTGCGCGAAACCGTCAGCCGCGGGCATTTTGTTGCATGCCATTCCTATACGCATGATTTTCCGACCTGTTACGCCTCTGCCGATGCGTTCATGAGGGAAATCGACAAATGGGCAGCGGCATATGAAAAAGCAGTTGGTTCACCGCAAACGAACATCCGCGTTCGCTTCCCGGGCGGAAGCACAACGGGACTCTGTCCCAAGGACATTAAGGCGGAAATCAAAGCCCGTCTTGCAGAAAAAGGTTACGCATGGTTCGATTGGAATGCCGGCAACAACGACCGTTGGCCGCAGGGCAATGTCAATCACCTGCCCACAAAGCAGTACCTTCTTGAATCCTACCGCAAGAGCATGGATTGGCACGAAAAGGAAAACAGCCCGCATGTTGTGTTCCTTTGCCATGACACCTGCGGCGACACCGTGGATGTTCTTCCGGAAATGATCGAGGATCTCATCGCCCGCGGATACACCTTCCGCACGATCGATATGTATCCCGAAAAATAAAAATTCAATCAATGCTTCCAATAAAAAAACCGCTCATTGCGAGCGGTTTTTTCAGTTTAAGAGTTTAAGCTTTCGGCGGAATGCACGAACATATTCCGCCGCGATATTTACCTTGAGCCTTTGTCGTACGGAATGCCTTCCGCTTTCGGTGCAAGCGACTTTTTAGAAGTGAAAGCAAGCACGATGAGGGAAATTATGTACGGAAGCATGTTGTAAACAGGCTTCGGAATATTGAGCGCAGTCAGGAAATCGAACCCGCTGTATACGTTTGCAAGTGCGCGGAAGAATCCGAACAGCAGTGCCGCAATCCCAATGCGCAAAGGTTTCCACTGACCGAAAATCATGACCGCAAGCGCGAGGAAGCCGAAACCTGCAACGCCGACTTCAAAATTGCACATGCTGACGCCCGCCGTAACATAGGCAATGCCGCCCAATCCTCCCACGGCTCCGGAAATGAGAACGCCGCTGTAACGCATTTTTTTAACGTTTATGCCGACGGAATCTGCCGCCTGCGGATGTTCGCCGCATGCCATCAATCTGAGTCCGAAGCGTGTTTTGTAAAGCACGACCCAGCCGACGGCAAGCGCAGCAAATGCAAGTATCATAAACCAGTTGAATTCCGTTCCTTCAACAAGTGCAAGAGCTTTTTTGTTTTCAACAAAAGCGATTCGCGCCGAGTTGTCCGCACCGGATGTTGTCGCAATGTTGTATGCCTTTGCAATAACGGTTGCAAGCGCAAGACCGAGCATGTTCATTGCAGTGCCGACAAGAGTCTGATCCGCCTTGAAATTAATGCTTGCCACGGCAAGAAGCAGCGAGTATATCATGCCTGCCGCAATTGAAGCCGCAACCGTCAGCAGCAGTATCACAATCCCGGGCAATTGAGGTGAAAGGTTGTGAAGCACCATCACGCCGCCCAACGCGCCGATCACCATTATGCCCTCAAGCCCGATGTTGATAATGCCCGAGCGTTCCGAAAAGCAGCCGCCGAGTGCGACAAGCAGCAAAACGGACGAAAAAACAAGTGTGTATTGAATCAAAAGCATCATCAGTTTTGTTCCTCCTTTGTTTCTGTTCCCAACGCTGCCGGTTCGGCCTTGGCCGTTTGTTTTTTGTTTTTTCCGTCAATGCGCGCATTCATGCGAAGCTTAAAGAACAGCACAAAGCCGCAGAGATAGATTATCAGCGATGAAATCAGGTCGGAAATCTGTGTCGGATAGAGACGCGTATCGAGAGAACTGCCTCCGTCCGTGATATGCTGAATAAAATAGGAAGAAAAAATCGCACCTATCGGATTCAGTCCGCCGAGGAACGCCGCCGCAATGCCGTTGAAGCCCATTGCGGGAACGGAGCTTTGATTGATGTCCCACTCCATAAAACCCGAAAGAAACATCATTGCCGCCGCAATGCCCGCAAGCGCACCCGCAATCAGCATCGTCAGGATGATATTGCGTTTTTCACGCATTCCGCAGTACTTTGCCGCATTGCGGTTCAGTCCCGTTGCCTTTATCTCGTAACCGAATTTTGTTTTTTCAAGAACGACCCAAATAATGACTGCAATTATTACCGCCATCGGTATTGCGATCGTCGCACTTTCGCTGCCGAAGACCTTATTCAGTCCGAGACTCGGAAGCAGAGCGGAACTGTTGCGGCTCACAAGCGTGAAGGTGTCCTTGTATCCGACAGGGCAAAAATCCTTAAGCACCGAATTCACCGCATAAAGGCTTATCCAATTCAGCATTATGCAGGAAATGACCTCGTTAACGTTGCAATATGCCTTAAGCGCACCCGAAATGCAGCCAAGCAGCGCACCTGCGGCAGCCGCCGCAAGCAGACATACATACCACGGCAATTCAAGCCCGAGCGCGCAATACAGTGCGGCACCCGCGCCGAGAACATACTGTCCCGCCGCGCCGATGTTGAAAAGCCCCGTTTTGTATGCAAAAAGAATGGAGAGACTGCACATAATCAGCGGTGCCGTTTTAACGAGCGTGTTTGCAAACTGCTTCATCCGCAACGCACTGCTTCGCCTTGCAAGGAAGTTTTTCAGCACCGCGCCGATCGCCTTCGACGCACCTGAAGGCTCAATTGCAAGCAGAACGATATAGCCCACAACAAGACCGATAACGATGCACAGCAATGCGGCAAGGAAGGATTGAACCCCCGGCTTTTTAAGCAGCCGGCGGAAAAAGCTCTCGCCCTGCACCTGCTGCGGTGCGGAATGCTTTCCGACTTTATTCGTGTTTTGTTCCATACTCTGCCCCCCTCTTTGCGCCTGCCATATAAAGTCCGAGTTCTTCCACGGTGGTTTTCTTCGGATCGAGTTCACCGACAATTTCGCCCTCGTACATAACAAGTATCCTGTCGGAAAGGTTCATAACCTCGTCAAGTTCAAGCGAAATCAGCAGCACCGCCGCGCCGTTGTCCCGCTGTTCAACAAGGCGTTTGTGAATGAATTCAATTGCGCCGACGTCAAGCCCGCGCGTCGGCTGAACCGCAACAAGCAGCTTGGGCTTTTTGTCAAGCTCACGGGCAACGATAGCCTTCTGCTGGTTGCCGCCGGACATGCTGCGCACAACAGTCACCGACCCCTGACCCGAGCGGACGTCATATTGCCGAATCAGCTCATCGGAGTATTCGCGAATCGCGCCGCGCTTTAAAAAACCTGCGGGTGAAACAAACTGCGGCTCAAAATATCTCTGCAAAATCATATTGTATTCAAGCGAATAATCCAACACAAGCCCGTGTTTATGCCGATCCTCCGGAATATGGCTCATGCCCAATCGGGAACGCTTGCGGATCGGTGCGGCGGTTATATCTTTTCCGCACATCTGCACCTTGCCTGCGCTCAGCGGTTCAAGACCCGTAATCCCGTAAACAAGCTCCGTCTGACCGTTGCCGTCTATGCCCGCAATGCAGACGATCTCGCCGGCACGAACATTGAAGCTGACGTTTTTGACCGCAAGATGTTTATGCAGCTTGGATTCAACGCAGACGCCTTCGGCGGAAAGGATAATTTCTTTCGGTTTTGCCTCATCTTTGTGAACCACAAAGTCCACATCGCGCCCGACCATCATGCGGGAGAGTTCCTCTTTTGTTGTATTCTTAACATCGACGGTGCCGATGCATCTGCCCTTTCGCAGCACTGTACACCTGTCCGCAACCGCCATGATTTCGTTCAGCTTGTGTGAAATAAACAGAATGCTCTTGCCTTCCGCCGCAAGGCTTCGCATGATTTCCATCAGCTCATCGATCTCCTGCGGAGTCAAAACCGCTGTCGGTTCATCAAAAATAAGTATTTCGTTGTTCCGGTACAGCATCTTGAGTATTTCCGTGCGCTGCTGCATTCCGACAGTGATATCCGAAATGAGTGCATCCGGTTCGATTCGCAGCCCGTATTTTTCGCTCAGCTCAACAACGCGCCTGCGCGCCTCCGTTTTTTTCAGGAAACCGGCAGAGTTTGTGGGCTCAACGCCGAGGATGATGTTATCCAGCACGCTGAAAATTTCAACAAGCTTAAAATGCTGGTGCACCATGCCGATTCCGAGTGCGTTTGCATCATTCGGATCGTTGATTTCAACAGTTTTTCCGTTCTTGCGAATTTCGCCCTCTTCCGGATGATACAGTCCGAAAAGCACACTCATAAGAGTGCTTTTGCCCGCACCGTTTTCACCCAAAAGAGCATGAATCTCGCCCTTTTTGAGCTGCAATGTGATATTGTCGTTTGCAACGATTCCCGGAAACCGCTTTGTGATGCCGATCATTTCAACGGCATATTCGCAAGCATTTGTTCCTTCAGCGTGCATTTTTTTCTCCGCAGGCAGTCCCGCGCCGCTTTGTTCTGTCAATCCGCTGTACCCCCTTCGACTTTTTGAACCGAGTGTTCTCAAAGTCTTATAAATATTATCTATTTTATCACAATTTCGCCCATTTTTCAACACATTGCGGCTTATTGTTTTTAATATTTCACCGATTAATTTTATTGCATTTTTTCTTCCGCGCCTCAAAAAAAGCAAAAGCCGCCGCGGAACATCATGCATCCCGCAGCAGCCTTATCGAACTTTCAGTCTATCATTTAATCAGACGGTTTTCGGGTGCCGCCCGCATTACGAAATTATTGATTAAAAAGGGCAATGCGCATTATCTGCAATGCGTCCGCAACGGTAATATTGCCGTCCGCATCAATATCCGCAGCGGGCAGCGCAGCTTCGGGCAGCATATAAACATTCAGCGCATGGCGCATGACCGTCAATGCATCGCCGACAGTAACCCTTCCGTCAAAATCAACATCGCCGGGCGTGCAGGGCAGTTCACCGCCCACGGTTGCCGTGATGGCAATATCGTCAAGAATAACACCGCTCTGATCGGTGCAATTGCAATGCATGAACGCAATGCTCAACTCCTCTTCACCGGCGTAGTCGCTCAGGTCGCAGGTGTATTTGCGCCAATTACAGCTGTCGAGAGTGATTGAATCGAGCGTGCCGAGAATTTCATAATCGTAGTACCCATAATAGTTTTCGTAAATCGAAATCACGCAGACGTCGATATGTTCCGCATAAAAATCCTCATCGAATGCGCTGAGCCAGAAGCTGAGCTGAACGTTTTCCGCATCGGCGGGAATATCGAAATACGGTATGCAGACCCAGTTATCGGGCGTGAGCGGACCGGAAGAGCTGTATGAAAGCGAATAAAGTGCGCCGGGCGCATTGTGACCGCAGGACGTGTCCCAATGCCAATAGTTGCCGTCACCGTCCATGTCGTCGTTCCACCATTCGTCACTCGGAAGCTGTGAAAAATCCTCTTCAAAAATCGTGAATTCCTCTCCCGGCTGCGGTTCGGCCGTCGGTGCCGCCGTCTGCACGGGTTCGCCGATTACAGCAACGTTGTCAAGATAACCGCAGTCCGCACCGGAATTGTTCGATGCATCCTTGTTATATGCCCACTCCACGGTATAAGTTCCCGCCTCATCCGGAGTCCATGTGAAGGTTTCCCAGCCGAGCGGAGTGTTTTCCTCAACGCTGTGAATATAATCGATATATTCGCCGTCAACGATGAATACAAGATAATCCCACATTGCAAGCGCACCGGTCGTAGGTTCACCGTCAACATTCCAGTCAAAGGAAAGGCTCTGCCCTTCCGCAATCGTGACCTGTGCCGAAACCGCGCTGCTTGAATTGGCTGCGCCCGCGTTGCCGCTCTTTGCCGCCGTCCGCCCGTCAATTTCAACAACCTGCCACGGATACGCCGAGCCGTTTGCAAACGCAATGCCGCTGCCCGGTGCATTCAGCGCAGCATCAAGCGCGCTGTCAAGCGGAACATTCCTGTTCGCACCCTCCGCAAGCACGGCAGTGCAGAATAAAAGCAATGCCGCAATGCCAATTGTGAGCCATGTCTTTCTTTTCATCATGTGTATCCTTCCGTATAGGTTATTTCCGATATTTGCTTTTTCGATATATCGGTTGGTTCATTATACCATTAATAAGCACACATTGCAATGCAGATTGAGTTGAAATGCAAAATCAATGTGAAAAATGAAAAACGCAAACCGAATCTGCCGATGCTTCCGCGGTTTGCGCCGGTTGCATATTCAAATTTGTTTTCTGCGGCCTCCGTCCGTCGGCAGTGCCGCCGTTTCGTTTGCCGTCGGTTCAAAAGCCCATTGCCGTTCGCATTGCAAGCAATGAATCCGCCGCAGTAACGTTTCCGTCGCCGTCAGCATCCGCCGCCGCGAGTGCCGCACCGCTGAGGTGAACAACGCCGAGCGCGTGACGCATGATCATGAGTGCATCGCTTGAAGTGACCCTGCCGTCGCCGTCAACATCCCCCGGAATGCCCGACTGCGCTGCGAGAACAACGGAAAAAACTGCCGTGCAGCCTTCAATGTTCACCGTTACCGTCTGTTCGCCCGCACTGCCGCTGTTGAACCCGGTGCAGAATTCATCGGAAAGCGGCATATAGCAATCGCCCCAAACATTCGACCGCAGCCGCACGGCTATGCCCATGGAGCTTATCGATGTTCCGAGCGGGAACTGCATCAAACTCGGAAGCATCAGGCTGCATTCCGTATATCTTTCGCTGAAGCCCGCACAAAAGAGCTGAACCCAATGCTTTCCGTATATGCTGTTCGGCTCATGCTTCATGCCGACACCGATATGCTTATAGCTTGCGGAAAGGATGTTATTGCGGTGACCTTCACTGTTCATCCACGAGTTCATAACGGCAGCCGGTGAATTCTGCCCCGCTGCAATGTTTTCTCCCGCCGACTGATAATTGCCTATGCCGACTTCGTCAAGCACGGTGAAGCAGCTTTCGCCGTTCGGCCTTGTGTGTGAAAAAAGCGTCACGATCTCCCGCGCACGAATCTCCGCGCCGCTCTGAAGCGTTGAAAAAGCCGTCAGCGGCGACAGTCCTCTTGCAGAACGTTCGCTGTTCACAAGGCGCAAAACTTCCCACTCGTCCGCGGAAACGATCGACGGAATCACCCGCTCCGCTCCGTTCGCAGATTCAACCGTAATGCCCGATGCAGCGGTTTCGTTCGAGCCCGCCGCAAATGCCGCCGCAGAATTCAGCACCGCAAATGCGCAAAGCACGAATGCAAGCAATTGTTTCAAATACCTTTTTTTCATTTTTTACTTCCCCTTTCGGCTGTTCTTCGGCCGCCCGATTTTGCCGAAACGATTCTATCACCGGAAGAGAGTGCTGTCAATCGGAAATGCGCAATGTGAAATGAGCAATTAATAATGAGCAATTAGTAATTAGCAATGAGTAATGGTGAGGTCAGCACATCGGTAAGTGGATAGTGTCAGCAGATAGGTAAGCCGCTG